>OKWO01000261.1_pt1 | contig 10186 bp, 7 predicted proteins | sample 1607221 | NCBI WGS metagenome assembly OKWO01 (sample SAMN07501057, study PRJEB24779) | human gut metagenome | isolation source: stool | host: human infant | place: USA: Pittsburgh, PA | reverse complement strand
TTTGGATTACGAATGAATTTGATTGCTGGAATGATCAACCGTGAACTAGGATTTTAGTTTCGCAGGAAGTCTATTAAAGGAATTAAATTTTCTCGCAGACGATAGACAGAAGAACGAGATAAGAAGAGATCATTTCCAAAAGCTACTAGAGATTTTTTATCAGACGAGTCATCAATTAAAAATTTAAGAAGTTGTAAAGCGTTTGACTCATTATAAACTATTTTTAAGGCATCTTCCTGAGTAAGTTTATTTAGCTTACATAAAATCCGTTCTTTTTGGATATGGATAGAAAGTTTATGACCAAATAAAACATTTAATTTATGACAATAGTTTTTAAGCTCAACTGGTGATAAGTGGAGTCGGTTACAGGCGGTATCTAAGGATAGTGAGGGGGTATCATAACATAAAGTAAGTAATTTAACTTTATTAAGAATATTTTTTTCTAAAAAATTTTCTATCATATTACACAACTCCTTTCACTCATTAATACTATAATAAGGAATAATATAAAATGTTTCAAATATTTTAACCTTATAAAATAATAATTCTCAAAAAACAAATATTTTAAATACCTTTTTGGGAAAATGAGTTATAAAAGTATATTTATTTTAGTCATAATTAGTGATAACCTCGTAAAGGTTTATTAAGCACCAGTTGAGATTCTTATGAAATCATACTAAAAATCAATTGTAAGGTTTATATCTGTATAAAAATGATGTGTCTACGTGCTTAACGGTATCATTATTTTTGTGTTTAATAAGATAGATTTCTAATCACTTAATTTTACTGTTATGTTTTTAAACCAAAACAAAATATAAAAAAATACTTAAATATGGAGGAAACATGTCCAAAAAGACTTTTGGCAAGCAGTTAACAGTTGTAGGTTCTAAGAGTAGAGTCAAGATGCATAAATCAGGAAAAAACTGGGTAAGAACAATAATGTCGCATTTTAATCTATTTAAAGCGATTAAAGGGAGAGCAACTGTTGAAGCAGATGTGTGTGTTCAAAATATTGAAAAAGAAGACCGACTATCTTCAGGAAATTTGACCTATCTCAAAGGATTACTAGCTGCTGGAGCTCTGCTAGGTGGAGCGAGTTTAACCAGTCGTGTTTATGCAGATGAGACTCCAGTTGTTCAAGAACAATCGAGTTCTGTACCAACACTTGCAGAACAAACGGAAGTGACTGTTAAAACAACTGCTGTTCAAAATTATCAAGATGGGACAGTATCGAAAAACATCATCGACTCCAATAGTGTATCTATGTCAGAGTCAGCCTCAATAAGTGTTAGTGAATCTATCAGTATGTCTATGTCAGGGTCAATATCAACAAGTGTAAGTGAATCTGTAAGTACATCTACCTCAGAAAGTACTCTATCAAGTCTTTCAGAATCAGCTTCAACAAGTGCTTTAAAATCTACAAGTGTAAGTGAGGCTTCAAATATTCTTGAAACTCAGGCTTCTTTAACTGATAAAGGAAGAGAGTCGTTTTCGGCAAACCAGATAGTAACAGAAAGTAGCTTAGATACTGATGCTGGTAAAAATGCTTCAGTATCTAGCCTAATTGAAATTACAAAACCAAAATCGGAGTTACAGACTTCCAAAATGTCAAATGAGTCGCTTATAACTCCAGAGAAACCCCAAGTAATGATTGCAAGCGATAAAACTGGGAATGAGACTCTAACTCCGACAATTAGATTAAAATCAGTTATTCAGCCAAGGAGTATGAACTTGATAGCTTTGAGCTCGGAGATGGACTTGATACCACTAGAAGAAGTGTCTGATACTGAAATGTTAGGTAAAGACGTATCAAGTGAGTTTCAGAAAGTTAATATTGCGTTAAAAGATAACACTCTTAGTGAGCCTGGAACAGTTAAATTAGATAAATCAGAAAACCTTGTTTTGAACTTTGACTTTTCAATCGCTTCTGTTAACGAGGGAGATTTCTTTACTGTAAAGCTTTCTGATAATCTTGATACACAAGGGGTTGGTACTACTCTAAAAGTTCAAGATATAATAGATACAAGTGGTCAGTTATTAGCAACGGGATCATATAGTCCTTTAACACATAATATTACATACATCTGGACAAAATATGCTTCTACATTGAATAATATTAATGCTCAAGTCAAGCTGCCAGTTTGGCCTGATCAGAGAAAAGTTTCCAAAACGACTTCAGATAAGCAGCGCTTTACTGCAACATTGAACAATCAAGTTGCTTCAATTGAGGAACGTGTTCAGTATAATAGTCCTTCAGTGACAGAACATACTAATGTTAAGACAAATGTAAGATCTCGGATCATGAAGATTGATGATGAAAAACAGACAGAAACTTATATTACTCAAATTAATCCTGAAGGTAAGGAAATGTATTTCGCATCAGGACTTGGGAATCTATATACTATTATCGGTTCAGATGGAACATCAGGTTCACCAGTTAATTTATTAAATGCGGAAGTAAAGATTCTAAAAACTAATTCAAAAAATCTTACAGATAGTATGGATCAAAATTATGATTCGACTGAGTTTGAAGATGTGACTTCCCAGTATAGTTATACTAACGATGGTTCTAAAATTACCATAGATTGGAAAACAAATTCTATTTCTTCCTCTACATCTTATGTTGTTTTAGTCAAAATACCTAAACAAAGTGGTGTATTGTATTCGACTGTTTCTGATATAAATCAAACAAATGGTTCTAAATATTTTTACGGATATACTCAAGTAGATGGAGAATCAGATGCGAATGCTGAAAAAAAATTTTTATCCGAAAGTGCTTCTACGTCAGCTAGTACCAGTGCTTCAACTTCGGCAAGCGCTAGCGCTTCCACGTCAGCAAGTATTAGCGCTTCCACAAGTGCAAGTATTAGCGCCTCAACGAGTGCCTCCACGTCAGCCAGCACAAGCGCCTCAACCAGTGCTTCAACCAGTGCATCCACGTCAGCAAGTACTAGCGCCTCAATGAGTGCGTCGATGTCAGCTAGCACCAGCGTCTCAACCAGTGCTTCAACCAGTGCTTCAACCAGTGCTTCCACATCAGCCAGCACAAGCGCCTCAATGAGTGCGTCGATGTCAGCCAGCACCAGTGCTTCAATGAGTGCGTCGACGTCAGCCAGCACAAGCGCCTCAATGAGTGCATCCACGTCAGCAAGTACTAGCGCCTCAACCAGTGCTTCAACCAGTGCTTCCACCTCAGCAAGTATGAGCGCCTCCACAAGTGCAAGTACTAGCGCCTCAATGAGTGCATCCACGTCAGCAAGTACTAGCGCCTCAACCAGTGCCAGTACCAGTGCCTCGACGTCAACAAGTACTAGCGCATCCACGTCAGCAAGTATGAGCGCATCCACGTCAGCAAGTACCAGTGCATCCACGTCAGCAAGTATGAGCGCCTCCACAAGTGCAAGTATCAGTGCCTCCACGTCAGCAAGTATGAGCGCATCCACGTCAGCAAGTACCAGTGCCTCCACGTCAGCAAGTACTAGCGCCTCAATGAGTGCATCGACGTCAGCCAGCACCAGTGCTTCCACAAGTGCAAGTACTAGCGCCTCAATGAGTGCATCGACATCAGCAAGTACCAGCGCTTCAACAAGTGCAAGTACGAGTGCCTCCACGTCAGCAAGTACTAGCGCCTCAACATCGGCAAGTACAAGTTCTTCCACAAGTGCAAGTACCAGTGCATCGACATCAGCCAGCACTAGCGCCTCAACGAGTGCGTCAATGTCAGCCAGCACAAGTTCTTCAACAAGTGCCTCGATGTCAGCCAGCACTAGCGCTTCAATGAGTGCCACGACGTCAGCCAGCACCAGCGTCTCAACGAGTGCATCGACATCAGCAAGTACCAGCGCTTCCACAAGTTCTTCAAGCTCAGTGACTTCTAATTCATCAAAAGAGAAGGTGTATTCTGCCTTACCTTCTACGGGTGACCAAGATTATTCTGTAACTGCTACTGCCTTAGGTTTAGGTTTAATGACTGGTGCAACCCTTTTGGGACGAAAAAAATCTAAAAAAGATAAAGACTAAACCTACTTTGAATTCTTAAAGTACTAAATGACATGGTAAAAGGCATATCTCTTAATATTTTTAGAGAGATATGCCTTTTTGTTGTAGAAGTTTGTAAAAAGCCTTGTAAATCTATATTTATCAAGTGACAAGCAATGTTTTTCTGCTAAAATATGATAAAATTAAGAAGTGGAATTTATTTCTGAAAATAAGTTTATCAATTACGATAAACTCAAAAATAATGTAAAAAAGCTTTGGATCATTTTAGTACAATGAGTGTTAATAAAACTATTATTTAACTGGTATGATATGGTCTGGATAAGAGAGAGTTTTAAAGAGAGATTAACTAAAATGCGAGTACATATTACAAGTATATATGGGCAGTCACCGCGTAGCATTGCCCTTATATCACAAAAACTAGTTAAGGATGTCGGACGTCAACTTGGTTATGATGAAATGGGAATCTACTTTTATAATGATCATGCTGAAACGCATGGTGAAAGAAGTACTAGGATGGATGGTATCATTGCGGGATTAGGCAGAGGGGATATTGTTGTTTTTCAAGTACCTACATGGAATTCAACAGAATTTGATGAACTTTTTCTAGATAAATTACAGGCATACGGTGCTAGAATTATAACTTTTGTACATGATATTGTTCCCTTAATGTTTGAGTCTAATTTTTATTTATTAGATAGAGTAATTGACATGTATAATCGTTCGGATGTTGTTATTCTACCTACAAAAGCGATGCATGATTATCTAATTGAAAAAGGGATGACTACCTCTAAAGTTCTTTATCAAGAAGTATGGGATCATCCAGTTAATATAGACCTCCCTCGTCCAGAATGTCAAAAAGTCCTTAGTTTTGCAGGCGATATTCAACGCTTTCCCTTTGTCAATGACTGGAAGGAAAATATCCCGCTCATCTATTATGGAGACGGAAGCAGACTCAATTCTGAGGCAAATGTTCATGCTCAGGGATGGAAAGATGATGTAGAATTGATGCTAAGTCTTTCTAAGCGGGGAGGATTTGGCCTGTGTTGGAGTGAAGATAGAGAGGAGTTAGTCGAGCGTCGTTATTCGAGGATGAATGCCTCGTATAAATTATCTACTTTCTTGGCTGCTGGACTTCCAATTATTGCTAACCATGATATTTCAAGTAGAGACTTTATCAAACAACACGGATTAGGATTTACAGTTGAAACGCTAGAAGAAGCTGTTGAAAAAATTAATAATATGGAAAAAGAGACTTATGACAGCTATGTGGAAAATGTTGAGAAGATAGCAACTCTCTTGCGAAATGGTTATATCACTAAAAAATTGTTGATAGATGCTGTGCATATGCTTTATAGATAGGGGTAGCGATGAAGAAAACAATTGTTTTAGGTGCAGATTTCCAATATCGTGATCAAGTTATGACAACTATAAAATCTATTGTTAGTCATAATCAACATTTAACTATTTATATCATTAACACAGATTTTCCCGTAGAATGGTTTAATATCCTTAACCATTCTTTAGAACAGTTTGACTGTAGAGTAAAAAATATTCCCATAAGTTCAGATGTCTTTGAGGGGATACCTACCCTGAGCCATATCAGTGTGGCGGGATTTTTCAGATGGTTTATTCCAATTCACCTTGAAGAAGAGATAGTTTTATATTTAGATAGTGATGTAATAGTTAGGGGTTCTTTGGATCCTCTATTTGACATAAACCTTGAAGAGAATTTATTAGGAGCTGTAGCAGATCATTTTTCAACGCTTTACTATGGAGATACAGCACCAGTTAGTTTTAATTCAGGTGTTATGCTAATCAATAATTCATTATGGAAAAAAGAAGAAATTTATAATAGCCTTATGAGGATTGCTGATAAGGGTTCTGCTGTTGGGGTAGGAGATCAAGAATACCTTAATATTTTGACTCAGAATCGTTGGATAGATATCGGTAAACAATATAATGTTCAGATTGGTCAAGATGTCAATATTAATGCATATGGGCGACCAGATTTGTATCATTTTTATGATGATTGCGAACCTGTTATTGTTCATTATAATAGTCAAGATAAACCGTGGAATAAATATAGTCAATCGCGATACCGTTCAGAATGGTGGTATTATTTTGGTTTAGAATGGTCAGTTATTTATGCTCAACAACAAAAAAATTTGAACAGGTTAACAGGTAAAACACTGAATTTATTTACATTAACAGCCTCAGATACATTAGAACATATTGAAGTACTTGCAAAAGCTCTACCAGATTATCAGTTTCATATTGCAGCACGTAGTGATATTTCAGAGAAATTAGCTAATCTAGAAACTTATAGCAATATTAAAGTTTATAAATTAGTTATCAACCCTATCTTGGAAGAGCTTATACGTAACTGTGATGTGTACTTGGATATTAATCATTCTTACGAAGTAGAAGGTATTCTAGATAAAATAAAAGAAGAGAATAAACCGATTTTAGCCTTTGATTCTACAGCACATACGACAAAAAATATAGAAGTTATCTCAGAAACAATGCCTGAATTGATGGTTAAAAGAATAAGGGAAGTAGGTCCTCTTAGATGAAAAATAGAAAAGCTATCGCGTTAGCGGCAGATTTTGGCTATCAAGAGCAAGTTAAGACTATAATTAAATCAATATGCTTTCATAATCAATTTATTGATTTTTATATCTTAAATGACGATTTTCCAGTTGAATGGTTTCAAATGATGGAATATCATTTATCTAAAATGGATTGCACAATATCTAACACTAAAATTTTTAATGAAGAAATTAAACATTTTAAATTTCAAAAACCGATGCCCTATCCTACTTACTTTCGATACTTTATACCTGAAGTTATTCATGAAGATAAGGTACTATATTTAGACTGTGATATGATTATCACCAGTGATTTAACATCGATATTTACTCTTGATATTTCAAAATATGGTGTAGCGGCTGTTCGAGATGATTTGCTCGAAGAATATGATGGTAAAGAAGATTATTTTAATTCAGGTTTGCTATTAATTAATAATATTTTTTGGCGAGAACAAGGGTTTAGTCAGCGACTGTTAGATTATACTAGAGAAAACCAAGGGGCTCTTCAATATCATGACCAGGATGTTTTGAATGATGTACTGTGCGATAATTGGCTAGAACTTGATGAAACTTATAACTATCATACAGGAGCAGATATGTTATATAACCTATTCCAACAGTCTGAACGTCAATTAAATCGCAGGAAAGATTTACCTAAAGTTATTCATTATACAGCGACAAAACCATGGAAATACCTTGAAACATCTGTTCGTTGGCGCGATATATGGTGGGAATATAATAGACTTGAATGGCGCGATATTTTTACAAGATGGCAAGTCAATGATGGTGTAGATGTTTCATTGAAGAAAGTGTTACAACCTATCCATCGAGCTTTCATTTTTACTTACTCAGATTCAATTGAAGGAATTGAGAGGTTGGCTAAGGATTTACCAAACTGGCAATTTCATATTGCTGCCTATACTCAAATTTCAGAAAAATTGAAACAATTGGAAATGCATTCAAATATAAAACTTTATCCACTTGTTTATCGTTTCAAATTAAATGAGCTAGTTGAAAATTCAGATATTTACCTTGATATTAATCATGGTGATGCAGATACTCAGGTTCTGGAGCAAGTGAAGAAATTAGGTAAAGATATTTTATCCCTTTCTACAACTTATCATGGTCAAGGCAAACAATTTGAGAGAGTTACGGATATTATTGATTATTTAAAGAATGAACGATTTAAAGAACATATTAGAAAGGAATATTGTGAAAAATAACGTTATTTGTTTGGCAGGTGATAATAAATCTTTAAATCAGATCCAAACAGTTATAAAATCGATTTTATGTCACAATGATAGAGTAAGTATTTATATTTTAAATCAAGATATAGCTTCAGAATGGTTTAGAAATATTCAAAGACGTTTATTAAATAGTCATAGTTGTATTTTTGATATAAAACTCTTTGATGATACTTTTAAGGAATTTAAAACGCCCCGTGCCCATATTACCTATATGGCTTATGCAAGGTACTACATTCCGCAACTGATTGATGCAGAGAAAGTTCTTTATTTAGATATTGATACTTTGGTTGTTGATAACTTAGATAAGTTGTTTGAGATAGAATTAGGGGACTACCCGATAGCAGCTATCTTAGATGGAGACGGTATTCATTTTAACTCAGGTGTTATGCTAATAAACTCGCTTTACTGGATGAGATATCGAGTAACAGAAAAACTTATGGAAATAACAGAACGAGAATTGGATAATGGAATTTTTGGAGACCAAGGGGTTCTCAATCTTCTTTTTGATAATAATTGGCTTAAGTTAGAAGATAAGTATAATGCTCAAGTTGGAAATGATTTAGGTGCCTTTTATGAAAATTGGCAAGGGTATTTTGATCGTAACTTTGAATCGCCTACTATTATCCATTACTGTACTCATGATAAACCATGGAATACTTTTTCTTCTTCAAGGTTTAGGGAGACATGGTGGCAATATGAGCAACTAGATTGGAATGAGGTGTTTAATTTTGAAACGTATCTGTTACCTGAGCCAACATTTGAAAAACACTTCTTTACTTTCACAACGTCCGTGGATTTGCTTTATATTGAAGAATTGGTTGAACTATTCCCCAATAGTTGCTTCCATATAGCTGCTTGGACCTCTTTTGGCCCAAGCTTACTTAAGTTAGCCACAAACTCTAACGTTCGTCTGTATCCTTCAATAACCAGCCCACTTTTTGAACAACTAATGACTAAAGCAAATTATTACCTTGATATCTCAACTTCTTGGAAGGAAATACAATTTTGTCAAAAAGCTATTGAGAAATCAATTCCGATATTGAGTTTTAATGAAGCAGTGACATTTGAATATAGGGAGTTAAGTCATTGCTTTATTAATTTGGAGGATATGCGACAGTTTTTATGTAAAAATGGAGGCAATAGTGACTGATAAATTAGTTTCTGTTATTATTCCAGTCTATAATGCAGCACCATATTTAGAGGGGTGTGTAAATACCATTTTAGGACAAACATACCAAGTTTTTGAAATTCTACTGATAGATGACGGTTCTACAGATACATCTGCTAGTATCTGCGATCAATTATCTCTAAGAGATAACCGTATTAGAGTTTTCCATATCGAAAATGGCGGTGCTTCTAAAGCTAGAAACTTTGGATTAGCACGAATTAGTTCAGAGAGCCAATTTGTTACGTTTGTTGATTCGGACGATTGGGTAAAGGAAAATTATTTGGAAGTACTGTTAGCTCAGCAAGAAAAATATAATGCTGATATTGTTATCAGTAATTACTATATCTACAGAGAAACAGAAGATATTTTTGGTTACTACATCACTGACAAAGATTTTGTTATCGAAGAAATCTCTGCTCAAACAGCTATTGATAGACAAGTGCATTGGCATTTAAATAGTTCAGTATTCATCGTTATTTGGGGGAAATTATATCGAAGAGAACTATTTGATACCATCACCTTCCCAATAGATAAAGTATTTGAAGATGAGTTGGTAAGTGTTTTACTTTTTATAAAAAGTAAAAAAACAATTTTAGTTAATGGAAGCTATTATGGCTATAGAATTCGTCCAAATAGCATTATGACATCGGCGTTTTCATCCAAAAGAGCAGAAGATCTTATTTATATTTTTGATAGTAAATTGTCGGAGATTATACTGTCAGGATTGGATTCAACTGCAACTGTAGAGAGATATTTTTGGTTAATGCGTGACTATAAACAGCGCTTAGAACAAGAAAATTTACAGAAAACAATAATATATAAAGTGATATCAAATCGGTTATCAAGGTAACAGTAAATACCATTTTATTTGTCATAATCTTGCAAAGAGAGTTGAAAAGAACTAATAGTTATGAGAGTTATTAAAGTAAAAACAATTTCGGAAACTTTAGATTATATTTCTAAACATACTGCTTCGGTAGCGCGTTTTGGTGATGGAGAAATTGATATTATTGCGGGGAATTCTATTCCTTACCAGGTTTATGATTCTGAACTTGCTAAGCGATTAAAACGTTTATTAAATCGACAAAGTAATGAGAAGCTAGTTATCTGTGTAAGTGATGTTTTTGATAATTTAGGTAGATACAACGATTTTTCACAACAATTTTGGAGGGGGCATCTATATC
>OKWO01000199.1_pt1 | contig 16248 bp, 18 predicted proteins | sample 1607221 | NCBI WGS metagenome assembly OKWO01 (sample SAMN07501057, study PRJEB24779) | human gut metagenome | isolation source: stool | host: human infant | place: USA: Pittsburgh, PA | reverse complement strand
TTTCAGCAACAGTTGCGGATAACTTTGGTGTTGATACTGCGATGATTGGAGAGAGCTTCTTGCAGGACTTGGTATAAATTTTTATTTCCTTAAGACACTTGTAGCATTAAAAATTGAGAGGAAGATGATGGAAAAAATTAGGATTTACCATAACCCAAATTGTGGGACATCAAGGAACGTACTTGCCATTATTCGTCATTGTGGTATTGAACCAGAAATTATTTATTATCTGAAAACACCACCTAGCAGGATGGAACTGGTTGAACTGTTGTTAGAAATGAAACTTTCTGCGAGGGAACTTCTAAGAACAGATGTTCCTGCTTATGAGAAATTCAATTTGGAATCTTCTAGCGTTACAGATGAAGAAATGATTGATGCGATGATACAAGATCCTATTCTTATCAATCGTCCCATAGTTGTTACGAGTAAAGGTGCAAAACTCTGCCGACCCTGTGAAGCAATTTTAACCATTTTACCTGTAAAGATGGAAAAAGATTTTGTTAAAGAAGATGGACAGATTATCCAAAGTTTATAGCATATTGTATAGTGAATAATGGTTTAGGAGGTAAGTAAATGACATTATTAGAAAAAATTAATGAGACTAGAGACTTTTTGCAAGCAAAAGGCGTCACAGCACCAGAATTCGGCCTTATTTTAGGCTCTGGTTTAGGAGAATTAGCTGAAGAAATCGAAAATCCCATTGTTGTGGATTATGCAGACATCCCAAATTGGGGACAGTCAACAGTAGTTGGTCATGCTGGAAAATTAGTGTATGGGGAACTATCAGGCCGTAAGGTATTAGCGCTTCAAGGTCGTTTTCACTTTTATGAAGGAAATACAATGGAAGTCGTTACTTTCCCAGTACGTATCATGAGAGCATTGGCTTGCCACAGTGTGCTTGTGACTAATGCAGCAGGTGGGATTGGATACGGACCAGGAACTTTAATGCTGATCAAAGACCACATCAATATGATTGGGACTAACCCTCTCATAGGTGAGAACCTTGAAGAATTTGGACCACGTTTCCCAGACATGTCGGATGCTTATACAGCAACATATCGACAAAAAGCTCACCAAATTGCTGAAAAACAGAATATCAAACTCGAAGAAGGTGTGTACTTGGGTGTATCAGGACCCACTTATGAAACACCTGCAGAAATTCGTGCATTCCAAACAATGGGCGCACAAGCGGTAGGTATGTCCACGGTTCCAGAGGTGATTGTTGCAGCTCACTCAGGGCTTAAAGTGTTAGGAATTTCAGCAATTACTAACTTTGCCGCTGGTTTCCAATCTGAGCTCAATCATGAGGAGGTCGTTGAAGTTACTCAGCGTATTAAAGAAGATTTCAAGGGATTAGTTAAATCATTAGTTGCTGAACTTTAAAATGGTTTCTCGATTATACTATGCTGTCAAGTTTATGATAGCCGTTCTATTTATGACAGTTATGGCAGGAGTTGGAGCTATCTTAATGCACTATGTATTAATGTTTACAGAGTGGTTAGCATTTGGTGATAGTAGAGAAAATACTCTGTCTTTGTTAAATAGTGTCACACCAATTAAAAGAGTGTTATCACTTACTTTAGTCTCCTTTTTAGCATCCCTTAGTTGGTATTACTTACAAATCAAACCAAAGCAAATAACTAGTATTAAACAACAGGTTGTTTTTAAGGATTCTTCTGTAAAAAAATCACCTTACTGGCTACATATAGGTCACGCATTTTTGCAATTGATTTATGTAGGAGCTGGTGGTCCTATTGGAAAAGAAGGAGCGCCACGAGAGTTTGGAGCCATAAATGCTGGGAAAATATCGGATTTATTAGCACTTAAAGTGCTGGATAAACGTTTATTAATCATTAGTGGTGCAGCTGCAGGTTTGTCAGCAGTTTATCAAGTACCCCTAGCTAGTGTATTTTTTGCTTTTGAAACTTTAGCTTTAGGAATCTCACTGAAAAATATTGTGACATTGCTAGCCTCTACTTTTGGTGCAGCTAGTATTGCTCAATTAGTTATTTCGACAGCCCCTCTTTATCATATTTCAAAGATGAGTCTGAATTCACAGTCATTAGCTTTTATGTTCTTGATCGTTTTATGTGTAACTCCGATTGCGATTAGCTTTAGATATTTAAATCAAAAAGTGACAGAGAGACGTATTAAAAATATAAAAATATTGTTAAGTTTACCAGTAGTATCATTGATAGTATCTGTTTTATCAATAGTCTATCCCCAGATTTTAGGAAATGGTAATGCACTAGTCCAAGAAGTCTTTAAAGGGACCTCAGTTAGCTTAATCGCTATTTTAGTTGTTCTCAAGATGATAGCAACATTATCCACTCTTTACGCTGGTGCTTATGGCGGTATACTGACACCATCTTTTTCCATTGGTGCTTGTTTAGGTTTTTTGTTAGCTAGTATTTCTATTCCTTTACTTCCCCACATATCGATAGTAACCAGTATGTTGGTTGGTGCAGCTATTTTTTTAGCTATTACAATGAGAGCGCCACTGACAGCTGTCGGTTTAGTCATATCTTTTACTGGTCAATCCGTTATAACTATTGTTCCCTTAACTATAGCAGTACTTTTTGCTACTGCCTATGATTATTTTATAAGAAAAATGAGGAGTTTATATGTCAATCCATATTGAAGCAAAACAAGGTGAAATTGCAGATAAAATTTTACTTCCAGGAGATCCACTCCGTGCGAAATTTATTGCCGAGAATTTTTTAGAAGATGCGGTGTGTTTTAATACAGTTCGCAATATGTTTGGTTATACAGGTACCTATAAAGGACATCGTGTTTCTGTTATGGGAACTGGTATGGGTATGCCTTCAATTTCAATTTATGCTCGCGAACTAATTGTTGATTATGGGGTTAAAACATTGATTCGCGTAGGAACGGCAGGTGCTATTAATCCTGATATCCATGTTCGTGAACTTGTTTTAGCACAAGCAGCAGCAACAAATTCTAATATTATCCGTAATGATTGGCCTGAATTTGATTTTCCGCAAATTGCTGATTTTAAACTTTTGGATAAAGCTTATCACATCGCAAAGGAAATGGATATTACAACTCATGTAGGCAGTGTATTATCTTCAGACGTGTTTTATTCAAACCAACCAGATCGTAATATGGCCTTGGGTAAACTAGGTGTTCATGCTATTGAGATGGAAGCAGCAGCTCTCTACTATCTTGCAGCTCAACATAATGTTAATGCTCTTGCTATGATGACGATTTCAGATAACTTGAATAATCCAGAAGAAGATACAAGTGCAGAAGAGCGTCAAACAACATTTACTGATATGATGAAAGTTGGGCTCGAAACACTTATTTCTGAATGAGGATAGAAATGACAGATTTTTCAACTGCTCTTAAAGTATTAGTGGATCAGTATTCTTATCATAATGCTTTCTTATTATTACAAAAACATGGTCCTTTAAACTCAGATTTATTATTTTTATTGGAAATGATGAAAGAGCGTCGAGAGTTAAACATTGATTTTCTTTTTGCTCATCAAGAACAAGTTGTTATATTACAAGAAAAATACAATATAAAGCTTTTGCATAACCCGTATGATTTAGAGTTGCTGGCAAATTACATCATGGATTTAGAAGCAAAAGTAAAAAATGGATTAATCATAGATTTTGTCCGTAGTGTTAGTCCTATTTTATATCGTCTATTTATGATTTTACTTGCACAAGAAGTACCTCACTTGCATGATTACATTCATAATGCAAGAGATGATCACTACGATACTTGGAAGTTTAAAGAATTAAAGGAGTCAAACCACCCAGTCCTTTTGGCATTCTCTGAAAGGTGGCACGATAGTCGCTTGACTTCTAAAAGCCTTGCAGAATGTTTACAATTAACCGACCTGGATGAAGAAGTGAAATCGACCATCATTCAATTAAGACAGTTCGAAAAATCAGTCAGAAATCCTTTGGCTCACCTGATTAAACCTTTTGATGAGCAAGAACTATATCGTACAACTCAATTTTCTTCTCAAGCATTTTTAGACCAGATTATCTTCTTGGCAAAGGTAATTGGTGTTGAGTATGATACTGTTAATTTCCACTACGATACGGTTAACAAGCTTATTATAAAGATACTTGAGTAATTTAAAAACAGTTCTGAGACAATCTCAGGACTGTTTGTTTTTATGATTAAACGAAACTTCCTCTAATAAATAGTCAATAAATTTTTGTCCCATTTTTGAAAGGTTTGCTTTGTCGTGTCGGATATAGACAATATCAATAATATCATCCACGTCAAGAGGGATTGCGACAATTTCGTCACCGTTCAATTTTGAGTTGAGGATACCAGTTGCCACTGTATAACCATCTAATCCAATCATTAAATTAAACAGAGTTGCTCTATCACTGACAACAATGGATTTTGGGTGAGTAATTTGAGACATCATTTCCTCAGAAAAGTAGAAAGAATTATGCAGGCCTTGATCATAACTCAGATAAGGATAATCTTCTAAATCTTTCATACTTAATTTTTTTCTATTAGCTAAGGGATTGGATTTGCTCACGAAAATATGAGGTGTAGTAGTAAAAAGAGTTGTGGCAATTAAGGAATTATCGTCGAATAATTTGGTTAATACATCTCTATTATAGCTATTAAGAAACAGAACACCAATCTCTGAACGGAAATTTTTAACATCATCAATAATTTCCCAAGTCCTAGTTTCACGTAAAAAAAGTTCGTATTGGGTCATGTCTGTGCCATTAAAGAGAGCTACAAAAGCGTTAACCACAAATGCATAGTGTTGTGAAGAAACGCTGAACAGCTCACGACTTGTATTATCACCCTTATAACGCTCTTCAAGAAGTGCTGTTTGTTCTAGAATTTGTCGCGCATATGACAGAAATTCCATACCATCTTTTGTTAACGTTATTCCTTTTGGATTTCGAATAAAAATTTGGATACCCATCTCAGTCTCAAGGTTCCTAACAGCGTTTGAAAGTGAAGGTTGGGTAATGTAGAGTTGTTTAGCGGCTTCATTCATGCTACCAGTTTCTACAATCTTAATAACATATTGTAATTGTTGAATTCTCATAACTCTAGTTTAAACTAGAATGTAAATAAATTCAATTAGATCAGCTAAATTATCAATATAGATCAATTGAAAATGTTATTTAGCTAATATAATCAGATTATTCCAATATTACTTTCGTTGAATATTGTATTGAAAAATGATATAATATCCAAGTAAAATTAAGGTTTTTTTAAGTATTGGAGAATTACAATGTCTAATCATTCGCGCCGTCAACAAAAGAAACACTCACATACACCTCTACGGGTGATTAATTTATTTCTTTTGGTGATTTTTATTTTGTTAAGTGTAGTCTCATTATTTCTTATGTATCGTCACCATTTTTTGGCATTTAGACACCTGAACGTCATTTATGGAGTTGTAATTGTTTTAATCATTTTAGCAAGTTTATTTCTTTGTATTAAGAATAAAGCTAGAATTTTTACAACTATAATTTTAGTATTAGCTTCTATTTTCGTTGCTACTACTTTATATGGATTTAAGTCAACCATTGATTTGACAAATAATCTAAATAAAACTGCTTCATACTCTGAAATTGAGATGAGTGTAGTTGTACCAAAAGATTCTAAAATAACCAATATAGAAGCTGTCAGCAAATTAGCCGCACCAGTTAAAAACGATACTTCAAATATTACTGATTTGATAGAACATATAAAATCAGAAGAAGGAATCTCTATTACACCACAAAAAACAGATTCTTACCAGGATGCATACAATAGAATTAAAAATGGTAATAGTCAGGCTATGGTTTTAAATAATGCTTATGTTAGCTTAATTGAACTTAGCACCCCTGATTTTAAATCGCAGATAAAAACGATTTATACTTACAAAATTAAGAAAAAAATTAATCGTAAAAATACTAATCATAAAGAAGGGGTATTTAATATCTATATTAGCGGTATTGATACTTTTGGCTCTATATCAACAGTATCAAGATCTGATGTAAATATTATTATGACGGTTAATACCAATACCCACAAAGTATTGTTAACGACAACACCACGAGATGCCTATGTAAAAATTCCAGATGGTGGGGGCAATCAATATGATAAATTAACCCATGCAGGTTTGTATGGCGTTGAGACATCAATGAAAACACTTGAAAACCTTTACGACATCAACCTTGATTATTATGCTAGAATTAATTTTTCATCATTTTTAAAATTAATAGACCTCTTGGGAGGAGTGACAGTTTATAACGATCAAGCTTTTACAAGTAAACATGGTAATTTTGACTTCCCTGTTGGTCAAGTAACATTGAATTCTGAGCAGGCTTTGGGCTTTGTTAGAGAACGTTATTCTCTACAAGGAGGCGATAACGATAGAGGTAGAAATCAAGAAAAAGTGATTGCAGCTATTATAAATAAGTTAGCTTCTAGTCAGTCAGTAACAAAATTAAATAGCATTACCTCACAGCTCCAAACGTCCGTTCAAACTAATATGACTATTGATAATATTAATGATTTGATTAACAATCAATTGTCAACTGGACAACGCTTCACTGTCGAGTCACAAGCATTAACTGGTCATGGTTCAACGGGTGAACTCCCTTCATATGCAATGCCAGGAGCTCAACTTTATATGATGTCAATTGATCAATCTAGCTTATCTAATGCAAAATCAAAAATTAAGAACACAATGGAGGAATAACAAGAATGATTGATATTCATTCTCATATCGTTTTTGATGTAGATGATGGGCCTAAAACGCTTGAAGAGAGTTTATCTTTGATAGAAGAAAGTTATCGACAAGGTGTTAGAATAATTGTTTCGACATCACATAGAAGAAAAGGTATGTTTGAAACACCTGAAGATATTATCTTCAAAAACTTTTCTATAGTTAAACACGAAGCGGAAAAAAGATTTGAACATCTTCAAATCTTATATGGTGGAGAATTGTACTATACAAGTGATATGTTAGAAAAACTGAAGTTAAAGCAAATTCCAACTTTAAACAATACGAAATTTGCTTTAATTGAATTTTCTATGCAAACTTCTTGGAAAGATATTCATACAGCTTTGTCAAATGTTTTAATGCTTGGTATTACACCAGTCGTTGCGCATATAGAGAGGTATAACGCTTTAGAGAATCAAAAAGAACGGGTGAAGGAAATTATTAATATGGGGTGTTACACACAAATAAATAGTTCTCATATTTTGAAACAAAAACTTTTTAATGATAAGCATAAACGCTTTAAGAAAAGAGCCCGTTATTTTTTAGAGGAAAATTTAGTGCATTTTGTAGCGAGTGATATGCATAACCTTGATGTTAGACCGCCATTTTTAGCAGAAGCTTATAAGATTATCTGTAGAGATTTCGGTAAAGAACGTGCTAACCAACTTTTTATTGAAAATGCTCAATCTATATTAAAAAACCATTACATTTAGGAGATTTCATGAATAAAATAGCTAATACAGAAGTTGAAATAAATATATTCAACCTTTTAAAAAAATTGTGGAAAAAGAAATTTTTAATCACATTTGTTGCCATTGCGTTTGCAACAGCTGGACTTTTCTATAGTCTTTTTATTGTTACGCCACAATATACTTCTTCAACAAGGATATATGTCATTAACCCTAATACCCCTAATAATAGTATTACTGCACAAGATCTACAAGCGGGGAGTTTTCTTGCAAATGACTATAAGGAGATTATTACGTCTACTGACGTTCTAGAAAAAGTTATTTCTTCTGAAAAATTGAATTATCCTTCGTCTCAGTTGCTGCAAAAAATAACAGTTTCTATTTTAAAAGATACACGTGTTATTTCAATATCGGTCGAAGATGCTAATCCAAAAATGTCTCAAAAATTAGCAAATTCAGTTAGAGAAGCAGCAGTTTCAAAAATCAAGGCAGTTACTCAAGTAGAGGATATCACTACTCTTGAGAAGGGAAATTTACCTAAAGCACCATCTTCTCCTAATATTAAAAAGAATGTACTAATCGGGTTTATTGTTGGTGCAGGATTATCAACTATTGTTTTAGTTATTATGGGTATTTTGGATGATCGTGTTAATACTGAAGAAGATATTGAAAAGGTCCTAGGACTTACTTCTTTAGGTATAGTACCAGATTTGAATAAACTTTAAGGAGAATATAATGACTCGTTTAGAAATAGTTGATAGCAAGTTAAGACAAGCAAAAAAAACAGAAGAATACTTCAATGCGATCCGTACAAACATACAGTTTAGTGGAAAGGAAAATAAAATTCTTGCAATTACCTCTTTTAGGGAAGGGGAAGGAAAATCCACTACTTCAACAAGTTTAGCTTTATCTTTAGCTCAAGCAGGATTTAAAACATTATTAATTGATGCGGATACTAGGAACTCTGTTATGTCTGGAACCTTTAAAGCAACTGGAACTATTAAAGGCTTGACGAATTATTTATCAGGTAATGCAGATCTTGGAGATATTATCTGTGAAACCAATGTTCCTAGACTGATGGTCGTTCCTTCAGGGAAAGTACCACCAAATCCAACAGCATTACTTCAGAACGCTTATTTTAATAAGATGATTGAAGCTATTAAAAATATATTTGATTATATTATCATCGATACTCCACCTATTGGTTTAGTTGTTGATGCCGCAATAATCGCTAATGCTTGCGATGGTTTTATTTTAGTAACCCAAGCAGGTAGAATAAAACGTAATTATGTTGAAAAAGCAAAAGAACAGATGGAACAAAGTGGTTCAAAGTTCTTAGGTATTATTCTTAATAAAGTTAATGAATCTGTTGCTACTTACGGCGATTACGGCGATTATGGAAATTACGGAAAAAGGGATAGAAAAAGGAAGTAAGGAGCTCTTGTATTGAAAGAAAAAGAAAATATACAAAAGATTATTATAGCGATGATTCAAACCGTTGTGGTTTATTTTTCTGCAAGTTTGACATTAACATTAATTACTCCCAACTTTAAAAGCAATAAAGATTTATTGTTTGTTCTATTGATACATTATATTGTCTTTTATCTTTCTGATTTTTACAGAGACTTTTGGAGTCGTGGCTATCTTGAAGAGTTTAAAATGGTATTGAAATACAGCTTTTACTATATTTTCATATCAAGTTCATTATTTTTTATTTTTAAAAACTCTTTTACAACGACACGACTTTCCTTTTTTACTTTTATTGCTATGAATTCGATTTTATTATATCTATTGAATTCATTTTTAAAATATTATCGAAAATATTCTTACGCTAAGTTTTCACGAGATACCAAAGTTGTTTTGATAACGAATAAGGATTCTTTATCAAAAATGACCTTTAGGAATAAATACGACCATAATTATATCGCTGTCTGTATCTTGGATTCCTCTGAAAAGGATTGTTATGATTTGAAACATAACTCGTTAAGGATAATAAACAAAGATGCTCTTACTTCAGAGTTAACCTGCTTAACTGTTGATCAAGCTTTTATTAACATACCCATTGAATTATTTGGTAAATACCAAATACAAGATATTATTAATGACATTGAAGCAATGGGAGTGATTGTCAATGTTAATGTAGAGGCACTTAGCTTTGATAATATAGGAGAAAAGCGAATCCAAACTTTTGAAGGATATAGTGTTATTACATATTCTATGAAATTCTATAAATATAGTCACCTTATAGCAAAACGATTTTTGGATATCACGGGTGCTATTATAGGTTTGCTCATATGTGGCATTGTGGCAATTTTTCTAGTTCCACAAATCAGAAAAGATGGTGGACCGGCTATCTTTTCTCAAAATAGAGTAGGTCGTAATGGTAGGATTTTTAGATTCTATAAATTCAGATCAATGCGAGTAGATGCAGAACAAATTAAGAAAGATTTATTAGTTCACAATCAAATGACAGGGCTAATGTTTAAGTTAGACGATGATCCTAGAATTACTAAAATAGGAAAATTTATTCGAAAAACAAGCATAGATGAGTTGCCTCAATTCTATAATGTTTTAAAGGGTGATATGAGTTTAGTAGGAACACGCCCTCCCACAGTTGATGAATATGAAAAGTATAATTCAACGCAGAAGCGACGCCTTAGTTTTAAGCCAGGAATCACTGGTTTGTGGCAAATATCTGGTAGAAATAATATTACTGATTTTGATGAAATCGTAAAGTTAGATGTTCAATATATCAATGAATGGTCTATTTGGTCAGATATTAAGATTATTCTCCTAACACTAAAGGTAGTTTTACTCGGGACAGGAGCTAAGTAAAGGTAAGGTTTGAAAGGAATATAATGAAAATTTGTCTGGTTGGTTCAAGTGGTGGTCATCTAGCACACTTGAACCTTTTGAAACCCATTTGGGAAAAAGAAGATAGGTTTTGGGTAACCTTTGATAAAGAAGATGCTAGGAGTATTCTAAGAGAAGAGATTGTATATCATTGCTTCTTTCCAACAAACCGTAATGTCAAAAACTTGGTAAAAAATACTATTCTAGCTTTTAAGGTCCTTAGAAAAGAAAGACCAGATGTTATCATATCATCTGGTGCCGCTGTAGCAGTACCATTCTTTTATATTGGTAAGTTATTTGGTTGTAAGACCGTTTACATAGAGGTTTTCGACAGGATGGATAAACCAACTTTGACAGGAAAATTAGTGTATCCTGTAACAGATAAATTTATTGTTCAGTGGGAAGAAATGAAAAAAGTTTATCCTAAGGCAATTAATTTAGGAGGAATTTTTTAATGATTTTTGTCACAGTGGGGACACATGAACAGCAGTTCAACCGTCTTATTAAAGAAGTTGATAGATTAAAAGGGACAGGTGCTATTGATCAAGAAGTGTTCATTCAAACGGGTTACTCAGACTTTGAACCTCAGAATTGTCAGTGGTCAAAATTTCTCTCATATGATGATATGAACTCTTACATGAAAGAAGCTGAGATTGTTATCACACATGGCGGCCCAGCGACGTTTATGAATGCAGTTTCTAAAGGAAAAAAAACTATTGTGGTTCCTAGACAAGAACAGTTTGGAGAGCATGTGAATAATCATCAGGTGGACTTTGTTAATAAGGTAAAAACAATGTATAATTTTGATATCGTTGTAGATATTGAAAGGTTACAAAATGTAGTCTATGAGGGAATGATGAATCGTCCGTTTTTAGAAACTAATAGTAGTAATTTTATTGAAGAATTTAAGGTAATATTAAAGGAGTTGTGCGATGAAAATCAATAAAAACTCTTTATTTTATATTGCAATATTTTTAGTTAATTTTTTTAAATCACTGGGTTTAGGCGAGGGAAACTCAGCTTACAAAATAGTGATGTTAGTTGCAATTTTACTGTGTGGAATAAAATTTTTATTAGATAGCCTTTATTTTGAAAGAAGAAAACTCGTGATCATCTTTTTATTATTTATCGCGACCATTTTGAATTTATTCTTTGTTCATAAGGTTACTTTTATATTAACTTTAATTTTTTTTCTAGCATTAAAGGACATCTCTCTAAAAAAAGCTTTCTCTATAATAATAGGATCGCGTATTTTGGGAGTTCTATTAAATCAAATTTTTGTGAAATTAGATTTAATAGAAATTAAGTATGTCAATTTTTATAGGGATGGACAATTTATTCTGAGAAGTGACTTAGGTTTTGGTCATCCTAACTTTATTCATAATTTTTTTGCTCTAACTATTTTCTTGTATATTGTACTCAATTATAAACGACTAAAGCCTGTTGTGATGGTTTTATTTTTAACATTAAATTATTTATTGTACCAATATACTTTTTCAAGGACAGGGTATTATATCGTAATTTTATTTATTGTACTCATTTATGTGACAAAGAATAGCTTAATAAAAAGAGTATTTATGAAATTAGCACCCTATGTACAATTTTTTTTATTAGTATTTACCTTTTTGAGTTCTACAATTTTTTTTAATTCAAATTTTGTTCAAAAATTAGATGTTCTTTTAACAGGTAGATTACACTATGCTCATTTACAACTTGTAGATGGTTTAACTCCTTTTGGAAATAGTTTTAAGGAAACAAGTGTCCTATTTGATAATAGCTACTCTATGTTATTGAGTATGTATGGTGTAGTACTTACCATGTTTTGTATGATAATCTATTATATCTATAGTAAAAAGATAATCATAATTGAACTTCAACTACTCCTATTTATAATGTCTATAATATTATTTACTGAAAGTTTTTATCCCAGTGTGGTAATGAATATTAGTTGGCTAGTTTTTGGTAAAATATTTTGTGATGGTATCGAACCTATAAAAAAGGAATTTACTATTGTGAATAATATATGACATATTTGCTCTGATATGGCAGGAGGTAAGGAAGGAAAATGATACCTAAAGTTATACATTATTGTTGGTTTGGAGGAAATCCCTTACCAGATAATTTAAAGAAATATATAAAAACTTGGAGAGAACAATGTCCGGATTATGAAATTATTGAATGGAATGAGCATAATTATGATGTTAGTAAAAATGTTTTTATGAGAGAAGCATATACTAAGAAGAATTTTGCTTATGTTTCTGACTATGCAAGATTGGATATTATTTATACTTATGGGGGGTTCTATCTAGATACTGATGTGGAGCTTTTAAAAAGTTTAGATCCTTTGAGGATTCATGAGTGTTTTCTAGCAAGGGAGATTAGTTGTGATGTGAATACAGGATTAATAATTGGCGCTGTTAAAGGACATCACTTTTTAAAATCAAATATGTCTATATATGACAAAAGTGATTTAACTTCTCTTAATAAGACATGTGTAGAGGTTACAACTAATTTATTGATAAACAGAGGGCTTAAGAATAAGAATATTATTCAAAAGATTGATGATATAACAATATATCCGAGAAATTATTTTAATCCAAAGAATTTATTAACAGGTAAGGTTGATTGTCTGACTAGTGTTACCTATTCTATACATCATTACGAAGGAAGTTGGAAAAGTTCTTCATTTATTTCAGATTCTCTAAAGATTAGAGTAAGGCTCATAATTGATTTTTTATTTGGATATGGTACTTATAGAATGCTTCTAAGGTTTCTAAAGTTAAAGAAATAGTTATTATTGTAATAGAAAGGACGAAATGTTATATATTTTTACTCCTACATTTAACAGAGGCTACCGATTATCCTATCTGTATGATTCTCTATGTAATCAGACAAATAAAAATTTTATATGGTTGATTGTTGATGATGGTTCTGAGGACAGTACTAAGGAAATTGTAAGTAATTATATAAAAGAGAATAAAGTTAGTATTGTATATCTGTATAAACGTAATGGCGGTAAGCATTCAGCCTATAATCTAGCAATGAGATATATGCAACCAAGTGATTATCATGTATGTGTAGATAGTGATGATTGGTTATTAGAAGATGCAGTTGAAATTATTTTTAAAGATTTAGAGAGCCTAACGTTGTCTAATAGATATGTAGGCCTTGTTTATCCTCGATATTCATTAAACCAAGGTAATAATTGGTTGAATCCCAAAATATTAGAAGTTAATATTCCTGATTTAAAATATAAATATCACTTAAAAATTGAAACTTGTATTGTTATTAATAATGCTTATTTAGTAGATTTCGAATTTCCTTGTTTCGAAGGGGAGAATTTCTTATCAGAAGAAATAATGTATATATATTTATCAAAAAAGGGATACTTTTGTCCCCAAAATAGGAAAATCTATTGTTTTGACTACTTAGAAGATGGTTTGACTTCTAATATTTTTAAATTATGGAGAAAAAATTTCAAAGGGACTATTTTTTCATTAGAAAATTCATATATGTATGTAATGTCTTTTCCTAATATATTTGATCGCTGGTGGTCAGCTATAAAGATAAAAATGAACATACAGGCTTTGAAAATGACTACTTTAGGGGTAATACCTACACTAAAGAGTGAAGAGGCTGGGTGGAAAATTTTGTTGGGTTTTAGCTATCTTTGGAAGGTAGCAAGGTTTAAAAAGAGCGAGTAAAGAATGGAATTAATTTCAATAATAGTGCCTGTATATAATGGAGAAATATATATTGGGAGATGTCTAGATAGTATTCTTGAGCAAACTTATCAGAATTTAGAGATTATCATAATTGATGATGGCTCTAGTGATCGCACAGGGGATATTTGCGAAAAGTATTTATTGGAAGACAGGCGAATAAAATATTTCTATCAAGAAAACAGAGGCCAATCAGTTGCACGTAACAACGGAGTACTTAGGTGTACAGGAGATTGGATTGCTTTTTTAGACAGTGATGATGTTTATCTTCCTTATTCAATTGAGGTTATGTACAACATACAGAAAGCTACCAATGCCGATATTGTTTTAACTAGTATTGGTAACTTCAACAATACTTACAATACTAGTATTAATTCACAGTATTTAAAAGAGATTAAACTTTATACTTTAGAGGTGGCGTTGGAAGAAATGTATTATGGGAAAACTTATGGAGTTTCCCCGTTAGCAAAATTATATCCGAGAAGTAATTTATTGAGTAATCCATATCCAGAAGGAAAAATTCATGAAGATATGGATACAACTTTTAAGCTTATATCTTGCGCTTCAAAAATAGCAGTTTGTGATATTGTCACTGCAGTGGTGTATTTTAGCGATAATAGTACTACTAGGACAAAATTCAATGAGAGAATGTTGTATTTTTTTGAGGCAATTCAAAATAATATTGTATTTATAAATCTAAATTTTCCACATAATACATCTTTAATCTCTGCTGTAATATATAATGAAGTATTTGGTGGAATAGATATATGTGGGAAGATGATTGATTTTAAATTATATGATACAGTTGATTATTACAGAAAAAAATATAGAAAATATTTTAAGACTATTCTCTTTAATAATAGGATTAGTGTGAAGGAGAAGGTTAAATATATATTATTTATTTCCTCTATAAGATATTTCACTATTGTAAGAAAAATATATAATTTGAGGTTATCAAGGAATGGATAAAGTTAGTATCATTATCCCAGTTTATAACGTTCAATCTTTCCTAAACGAGTGTATAGAAAGTGTTTTAGCTCAAACTTATTCAAATTTAGAAATTATTCTAGTTAACGATGGCTCTACAGATAATTCCGGGGATATCTGTGATTATTATTCAGAAATAGATGGGCGTATATTCGTTTTTCACAAAAATAATGGTGGTTTATCAGATGCTCGTAATTATGGAATTAGTAGAGCTACTGGCGATTATATTTATTTACTTGATTCGGATGATTATCTATATAAAGAAGATGCAATCGAGAGAATGGTTGAATTTAGCGAGAAATATAATTCAGAAATTGTTTTAGGGTGTTATGTTGAAAAAAGAGAACAACATATTATAAATATCGTTTTAGAAGATGAAATGATAGAAACTATTAGTCCAGTACAAGCAATACAAAATATTTATAATTATGATGCCTATAGAGCTATTTTTACTGTAGCACATAATAAATTATATAAGAGAGAATTATTTTCTACGCTGTGCTATCCAGTAGGGAAGTTACACGAAGATGAATTTTTAACCTATAAATTATATTTGAAAGCCAAAAATATAATTTTCTTTAGATATAATACTTATGCATATCGTATTAGAGAAAATAGCATAATGACTGGTTCCTACAATATTAAAAGGCTACATGCTGTAGAAGCACTTAAGGAAAGAATTTATTTATTAGAAAAGTATCCAGACTTAGTATTTCAAAGTGAGAGAGCTTTAATTAAAACTATGGAAGTAAATTTGATAGAGTTATATAAAAATAATTTTTATAAGGAATTTCATACTCTGAAAACTGAATATAAAAAAACTATTTTTGATTTTATAAAAAAACAACGTATGCTACTAAAAATAAAGTATTATTTAAAGTATTGTGTAGTGCATTTTAAAATATTAAATTGTAAAAGAAAGAAAAAGATAAATAAATGAATAATTTTGTGTGTCATACTTTATACCATCTACTGATTACTATAATAAAGTTAAAAGATAAAGAAAATACTAGAATATTTATTTGTGACACTATCACGAATTATGAAACTTGGGTAAAAACATTAAATGAACAGGGAATAAGGACGGAAGCAGTTAAAGAGTTTGCTTATCGGGAGCAGTTACAAAGTAAAAATATTGAAGAAGTGATGGAGCTTGTAGATTCAGACTTAAATCACTACTTTGAGAGAGTAGATACACAAGTCTATCTATTTAATGATGATACTTTAATAGGTCGCTATATGGTGTATTTGGGTAAAAATTATCATC
>OKWO01000196.1_pt1 | contig 16416 bp, 9 predicted proteins | sample 1607221 | NCBI WGS metagenome assembly OKWO01 (sample SAMN07501057, study PRJEB24779) | human gut metagenome | isolation source: stool | host: human infant | place: USA: Pittsburgh, PA | reverse complement strand
TCTCCTTCTAGCTTATATTTTTGTCTAGTGACTTTTTTGCCGTCTACGCCCTTTTGAGTAACTTCTTTAGTTCCAACATCTTTTGTGTCGTCTTTTGTTATTTTAGTTTCAAAAGGTATAGTTTCTGTTTTTGTAAGAGTAAATTCTTTAGGAAGACTATCAGGCAAAGCTTGTGTAGGTTTCTTTTTAATTACAAGGTCTTGTGCTGGAGAAATTATTTCTTCTCTAACTTGTTCGCCCTTTTGACCATTATTATTTTTATAGGTTACTTTTTTCTTTCCAAGAAATCCACCAGAAACTTCTGGATTTTCACCTTCAAAGTTATCGTCATTTATGACTTGAATTTTGAAAGGAATGTCTTCTTCAACTGTGATAAACTTTTCTTCTGCCTCTGCTAGCTTAGTACCAACCTTAATAACTTTATCTTTTGCTGCAGTTTTAACTTCTCTAGATAGCTCTTCCCTAGCAGTTTCTGTTGTACCCTTATATGTTACCTTATACTTAACTTCTGCACTTCCATTTACACCTTCTTGTTCAGTTTTTTCTTCTCCAAGAGGAAGTGTATCGTCTGATTTTTTAATAACTTTAAAAGGTATTGTTTCAGTAACTGTTTCTTCTTTTGTTGAGATTCTATCTTCAGGCTTAATATAAGTTACATTTAATGGATCTGTTTCTGTAGATATTTTTCCATCAAAAGTAATTTTTATCTTATCCTTTTGATTTTCAATAGGAGTTCCATTTTCCATTGATGTAGTAAGTTTATTATTTGCAAATTCATTGAAAGGAACTTCTTTTGTAGCTTCATTTTCATCTTTTAGGACTACAACAAGTTTAGATAAGTCTAATTTATCTCCAGAAGAATAATCTAGCTTTGGTTGTGTTTTAACAGAAATAGATTTAACCTTAGAAGAACTAAATTCTACTACAGAAATTTCTAGTTCAGCAGGAGTGTTATTTCCAGCTAAAGTAAGAGATAACTTTTTGCCATTATCTTCTTTAGTTAAAGCCTTATCTAAATCACTTCCTGCAAACGCAGGTGTGATTTTGTTTTTTTCAAAATCTGAATAAGAAACTTCCCTAGTATTTCCATTTTCATCTGTAAGGACTGCTTTTAAGTTATCAAGATCAAGCTTTTGACCTACAATATAATTAGTTTTTGTACCTTTTGCAAAAGCGATTGAAGTAACTTTTTCAGGATCAAATTTAGAAGTAGTAACTTTTAAATTCTCTGTTTCAGCAAATATACTATCCTTAGATTTAAGACTTACTTTTACAGGTTTATCGTTATCTTCTTTAGTTAAAACTTTTCCGTTTGTAGGGCTTGTAGTTAAACCATAATGGTCAAAATCTTTAAATTCAACAGTTCTAGCTTTACCTTCTGAATCTGTTAATGTGACACTTAGAGCTGACAAATCTAATGTCTTTGCCTTTTCATCATCGCCATCATACTTGTAATCAAGCTTTGGTTGACTTGCTATCTTTATAGATGCAATAGAATTTTTCTTAAATCCGTCATCCTTTACTTTAAAGGTTTCTCTAGAATATGCGAAATTGTCTCCCAATTTAACTTTTATTGACTTACCGTCAAGAGTTTCAACAGGGTCTCCTTGCTTTGGTTCAGTAGTAATTCCTTGGGCGTTAAGATTTTCGTAAGGGATATATTTAATCTTGTCGCCATTTTTTACACCAACAACAAGTCCAGTTAAATCTACTGTCTTTTCTCCTTCTTTAGAAGTGTCGTAATCCTTTTTAGGGAATGTGGAAACAAAAAGTGTTAAATCTTTATTCCTACGAGAAAAACTATAAACTTCTACAATATTATAGTCTTGTTTTATTTGAGTATTAAAGTCAAACTCTTTGCTTTTGTCATAAGTTGGTGGAATCCATCTACCAGTACTATCGTCCCAATGACCAAGTTTTGTGATTTCATAATACTTAGTGTAATCACTATTACTTCTACTTTTTATTGTATCTCCATGTTTTACAAGTTCTAAATCAGACCAATCACTAAATTCTTGGTAAAATTTAACTTGATGGTCTTTTGACCAAATTTCTCTAAAAACTTTTGGTCCATCTATAGGCCAATTACTTGATTGGTTGAAGTCAAGCAAGTGGCCCTTTTCTTCTTTTCCATTAACAATGGAATATTCTTGCCAGCCTATAAATCTAGATCCGTCACCTGGGCTAGATGATTTGGCTTGAGCTGCTGTTATTTTTAAGTCGCCATATAGAGATTGAGCAGGAAGGGTTTTTGTAATCTCTTGATTATTAATTTTAATAAACTTATGTGTAAAGTCTTTTTTTTCATATTGAGCATTGAAGATAGTATCCTTTGTAAAGGTTCCCTTAAGGCTATGATCAAAGGAATCTTCTTTTGAAGGCTTATCATAGCCCTTATCAATCCAGCCCCTGTCAATATAAGCAAAATGAACAGCATAACTTAAATCCACTTCTTTAAATGTTGGAACATAGAACTTTCTTTCTGTTTCAAGGCCTGAGTCCTTGTACTTATTAAACTTTCCATGTTCACCTGAATTAAATGTGACAGTGACATAGCCATTAGGTTTTTTTTCAATTTCTTCTACGGGGTAGTAATTTTTCCCCCAACCACTGACACCTACATAAACTTTTGTATTATTTGTAGGATTTATTCCATTTACTTCCTTACCGTCAATGTAGTAATTTAGCTCATGACCTTCGTTTTTAAACCTATAGTACTTTCCACCATCTACACTGACACTTTCTTTACCATCGATACCTTCGATACCGTAATCTCTATTGCCCACATCTTTTGATGCTATAAAAGTGATTTTATATTTTTGCGTTCCTGTTTCAGCAAAAATACTTGTAGGGATCACTCCTAAGATCATTATTAATGCGAGAAATAAAGATAAATATTTTTTCTTCATTTTTACCTCCTTTTATTTATAACTTGGTACCAATTAATCCCTTACATGTACCTAAGTCAATTCTATATATATATATATAGTCAAGCCATTCTTAGATACTTTAATAAAAACAATCATTTTCAAAATATAAATAAATTCAAATAAAAACGAGCAAGCCTTTGTAAACATCAAAAAAGGAAGTCACGTGACTTCCTTTTTTGATATTTATCATTCGTATCCTTCTTTAAGTCTTAAAGCAGACTTATCTAGCATCTTCTTTAGGGAGTAGAGGGCAATGACAAATACCACTAGCTCTGACACGCCTGCTCCAAAGAAGAGAAATCTCACTCCAAAGAGGTGGACCATTAAATAAATGGAGATGAATAGGGATACTGAGCCCCTCAAAATATTTATGATAATGGAATACTGAGGCTCCCCAATGGCTGATGACAAGGATGCAATAAACAAGTTGTGACCTGCTAATAAAAACATAAGGGCGTAAATCCTCATTGGTCTAATGGAAGATGAGATCATACTCTTGTTTTCCAAGAACATATTGAACTGAGTTTCTGCTCCAAAGTAGGCGATGGCATACATAATCACAGAAATTATAAAGACAAAGATAAAACTCATCCTTATAATCTTTATGGACTTGTCCCTTTCCTCGGAACCGTGATAGTAGGAAAGTAGGGGCAGAGTCCCGTGGCAAACTCCCTGGAAGGTGGAGCTGGCAAAGAGTGACATGTAATTTATAACTGCGTAGGCAGAAAGATATTCTGGTGAAAGATACTTTATTATAAATAAGTTAAAGATAAAGACAAAGGTTGCTGTGTTTAGTTCAGATATAAACTCTCCAAAACCATAGACAACAGTCTTTTTTAAATAATGAAAGACTTCTTTAGCACTCATTTTAATTTTTACAAAGCGAAGGTAACCCTTGGCGGCCCTAAAGTGAATAAAAAATATGAGGCAAGACAAAAATTGTGCAATACCTGTAGCAAGGGCTGCTCCCCTTACTCCCATTTGAAATTTGTGGATTAAGATGTAGTCTAAGATTATATTTGTTACACAAGCAGAAACTGCACCAATAATTGCAGTCCTAGGAAAGCCGTCTACCTTTACCAAGACCTCAAAGGCATAGGCAATGATGTAGAAGGGCGAGAAGAATACAATTACAGACAAGTAGTCGTGAGATAGGTGGAATAGAGTTGAGTCTGCTCCCAAAAATCCTATTATTTGATTCATAAAAATTATTGCAAGAAGGGCAAGCAATACTGAAAAAGCCAGGATAAATAAAATTATAAAGGTAAAGACCTTGTTGGCCTCGTCCTTGTTTCCCTTACCTAGTTCTATTCCTATAATTGTTTGTGATCCAACGCCAGTTATAATTGCAATTGCAAACAAGAAGTTCACATAAGGAACAACTATTGTTACAGCCGATAGCTCTAGCTCGCCGGCAAAGTTTGCAACGAAGAATCCGTCAACGATTGTGTATATAGAAAAAACCCACATTGCAATAATGGATGGGATTACAAACTTAAAAAATTGTTTATTTAAACTCATAAAACACCTCTAATCTAGTAATTATATATTAATTAATTTTTTTAGGCAATAAGCTAGTCAATAACATATTCTATTACAATTTTTATAAGTCTTTGTTATAATGAGTTTAATAAAAAAAGGGAGGAAGATTATGAAACCAATTATAGGAATTTCTGTTAATTCACTTAGGGATATTTCTCAAAATGACGTTGGACAAATTGGGGTAGAAGGCCAAGACTGGCAGCTAATAGCAGCAGATTATATTAGGGCAGTTGAAAGAAATGGTGGAATTCCAATTTTAATTCCAAACATCGAAACTATTGAAGACATGAGGACAGTTCTAGACAAGATTGACGGACTTCTCTTATCAGGTGGTCACGACGTAAACCCAAGGACTTACAACGAGAGAAACTCTGGCAAGGCTGGTAAGTTCGACAACTTAAGAGACCACGAAGAAATCTTCATGACAGAATACGCCCTTGAAAAGGACATCCCTTTCTTGGGAATATGTAGGGGACTTCAAATCTTAAACGTGACACTTGGAGGATCTATCCACCAAGATTTGCCATCAGCAGGTTTCCCAGCCCACTCTATGAGCAACTCTTTAAGAAATGAACCATCCCACGAACTTAAAGTCCTAGAAGACACTCCACTTTTTGATATCTTTAAAAGAGAAGAAATCTGGACAAACTCCTACCACCATCAAGGAATAAATGAATTGGGGAAGGGATTAAAGAAAGCTGCTCTATCAGAAGAAGACCTAGTAGAAGCAGTTTACTTAGATGACAAAAAATTTGCCCTTGCAGTCCAATGGCATCCAGAAATGATGTACGACGACAAGGAAATGAATATGATTTTTGAAAAATTTATTGACGCTTGCAAGTAAGTTTATAAATTTTTGAGAAAATTAAGGGGTTGTTGCAAAAGACCCCTATAATAGAAAAAAGACGAGGAAACATAAAAATCCTCGTCTTTTTGTAATTAGAATATCCCTGGTTAGACCAGGGCTTCAATTTAGCTTTAGCGATGAAAAACTAATAAAAAAAGACCTCCATGTTGAAATAAATTGTGGTTTACCAGAACACAAAAATAACAGGAGGTTTTTTATTTGTTTAACATCTCTATATTATTTCTTTCGTTTAGTGTAAGATTTTTATAGCTCATAGTAACCTCCGTGTGTGTTTTTGTAGTTATTAACATTTTACACGAAGTTAGTATGAGTTTTTATTTTTTATTTGTGTCACATTTAATTTTATAACTTATCAAATGAAAAGATAGACTCGAATTAACGAGTCTCACCAATATTTGACATAGAGCCTTTTTATAAAAGTGATGGGATAATAAATTTTATTTTACATTAAATATATATAAAATTTACTTTTGAATGCAATAATTTTGCAGAAGGAGTGAAAGGATGAGTAAAAAAATAAAATATATTTGTAACGGGACGTTAGTTTTAATTTTAATTTTAATTTTTATTTTTTGGAAAGATGTAGACTTTGGAGATACAGTTATAGTTCAAAACGCAGTTTCTTATGAGAAGGGTAAGGTTATAAAAGTTTTAGATGAAGATACAGTTGAGAGTTATCCAAATTTAAAGACTGGATCCCAAAAAGTTTTGGTTGAAATGAAAAATAAAAGGTTTGATAAACCAATAACTATAGAAAATAATTTATTTTCGGAACATTCTGTGTACTTAAAGGAAGGTTCTAAGGTAATAGTTTATGTGGACGAACCAAAGGGGATTGAGCCATATTATACAATTTATAATTACGACAGATCTGTCTCAATAGCTATTATGTTAATTTTATTTTTAATAATGTTATATGCAATTGGAAAGTCAAAGGGAATAAAATCTGCGGCATCACTTTTTATAAGTTTATATTTAATGTTTTGTTTTATGATCCCTCTAATATATTTGGGACATTCGCCAGTATGGGTTACAATATTAACCTGTATCTTGGGAAGTATTTATTCGGTTGTAATACTTCAAGGTTACACATTAATTGGACTTGTAAACTTAATAAGTGTGTCAGTTGGATTTATATCTGCTGCAATATGTTTTTATATTTCATCTTATTTCACACACTTAAGTGGATATAATTTAGCTGATGTAGAAGGACTCTTACTTATAAATTCAAAAACAGGATTACAAATATATCCTCTTATGTTTGCAGGTGTTGCCATAGCAGCCTATGGAGCTTGTAAGGATGTTTCCGTTTCAATATCTTCTGCACTTCATGAGATATATGTAAAAAATCCTAAAATAACAAAAATAGAACTTTTTAAATCTGGGATGATAATAGGAAAGGATATTATAGGTACTATGGTCGATACTTTGGTATTTGCATTTTTGGGAAGCTCCATAGCTACAGTTTTAGTTTTAATATCCTATGGAGTTGATTTTAATCAATTAGTTAGTTCAGATTTTTTTGCTGTTGAACTTGTCAATTCGCTCATAGGTACAGCGGTAGTAATTATAATGGTTCCAGTTAGTGCTTATCTATCAGGAGTAATCTATAAAAAAGAAAAAATTAAATTAAAAAGAAGATAAATTTACAAAAACTTAAAAAAAACATTACAGATTATATTCTTTGACTTTACAATATTGTGAAATAATAATTCTAACTGAAGAGGAGGTATATAATGAAAAGGAGATTCAGTTTATTTTTAGCTATACTAATGTTAGTTTCAGTATTTTCACCATTAGGATTGGGATTTGAAGGTAATGAAATTAGATTTAGTACAAATGTAGTAGAAGCGGCAGAAGATGATGCTCAATCAAATGAAGGAACACCAAAAGAAGAAGTTAATGATGCATCAAATGAAGTGACACCTAAAGAAGTTAATGATGCATCAAGTGAAGCAACACCAAAAGAAGAAGATAATAATGCATCAGAGGAAGTGACACCAGATGTAGACAATGGAACATCTTCTACAGATGAAGAAGTTAAATTGACAAATGATATATTGACTATAGGAAAAGATGGCACAGAAAGAAACTTCACATGGTATGCAAATACAAAAGAAAAAGGAAAATTTGAGTTTGCAAAACTAAATGCAGAAAAAGATTTTAAAGATGCAAAAGTTCTTGATGCAACAGTTAAAGAAACAAATAAGGACGGTTTCTCAAGTAATCAAGTAACTTTAGATGGATTAGAACCAGACACTGAATATATGTATAGATTCTCTAATGGAGATGCAGTTTCTGAAGTTAAAACTTTTAAAACTGGTGGAACAGGAGATTTTAGTTTCTTCGCAGCAGGAGACCCTCAAATAGGATCAGGTGGACCTTTAAATGGTAAAGAAGGATGGGATAAAACACTAAATCTTTTACCAGAATTAGATTCTAGTGCATCATTCTTACTTTCACTTGGAGATCAAGTACAGGCTGGAAAGGACGAAGAAGAATATGATGCATATATTAATAGAGAAGGTTTCAATGGATTAACTCTTGCACCAATAATAGGAAATCATGATGATAGAGGAAATGCTCACGAAGAACACTTCAAAGTTTCAAATGTACAAAATGAAGGAAAATCAAATGCAGGAAGTAATTACTATTATGTTTACAACAACACATTATTTATCTGTTTAAATTCAAATAACAAAGATTATGGAGAACACAAAGTTACAATTGAAAAAGCAATTGCAGAAAATCCAAATGTAAAATGGAGAGTAGTAACATTTCACCATCCTCCATACACAGTAGCACGTCATGCATTAGATAAGTATATTACAGATATGAGATCAACACTTGTTCCAATATTAAAAGAAAATAAAATTGATCTTGTATTAAATGGACACGACCACGTTTATACAAGAACTCATGTAATGGATGGAACAAAACCAATAATTGAATGGGAAAATGGAGAAGAAGGAAAAGCACCGAATGAATATGTAAATCCAAAGGGAATTATATATGTTACAACAAACTCTGCATCAGGTTCTAAATTTTATGACATAATGCAAGATAAAAAGTTTGAATATTCAGCAGTAAAGAACCAAGAAAAAGTTCCAAATATTTCAAATGTAAAAGTTACAGATAATTCAATTGAAGTTACAACTTATAGAACTAGCGACAAATCTATTGTAGATAGTTTTAAAATTGTAAAAGAAGATCCAACACCAGTAAAGCCATCAGAAGTTAGAGTTACTTTTAAAGTTGATGAAAACAAAGGGAAATTCGTACCAAATGAAGATGGCGTAATTCTAAATACAAGAGTTCTTCCAATGAATTTTGATGCAACAAAATTAGAAAAAATGGCACCAGAAGTAGAAGGACTTGATGGATATGAATTTAAAGGTTGGGACAAAGAGTTTGTAGGCGAATTAGACCAAGATTTAATAATTAATGCTATATTTGAAAAAGTAGAAAAAACTGAACCAGAAGAAGATAATTCAGTTGAACCAACTAAACCAACTCCTACTCAACCAGAAAAAGATGACACAAGAGAAGAACCAATAAGACTCTTCCCTAGACATCATGATCGAACAGAAACTCATCCTGTTTATGTATCAAAATCAAGTATATTCACAAAAGAAGATGCATTAAAAAAGGGAAAGGAAATTGCAAATAAAAATTTAGCAAAAAATTCTGGAAAAGCTACTGATATTGATGGACATTGGGCTAAAGATTCAATAAATTACGCACTTGAAAATAATTTAATTGACTTAATAGGAAATGAATTTAAACCAAATAAAAATGCTACAAGATATACTGTAGTAAAGGCATTGGGAAGATTCAAAAAAATTGATGTGGAAAAATATAAAGGCAAGTCTTTGAAAGATGTTGATGCAAATTCAGAAGAATCTGCTTATGTAAATTGGGCAATCGAAAATGGTATTATAGCAGGCTATGAAGATAATACTTTTGGAGGAGATAGAGAGATAACTCGTGAAGAAATTGCGAGAATACTAAATTTATTTGCTGAAAAATTTGATATAAAAGTAAAGAATCTAGAAGCTCCTAAATTTAAGGATCAAAATAAGATTTCTGACTGGGCATCAAAAGATATAAAAGAAGCAACAGAAAAGGGTCTATTAGTTGGACGTGATGATGGAACTTTTGGACCTAAAGATAATTTAACTAGGGCAGAAGTCGCTCAAATGATTGTAAACATGATTAAATAAAATCACAAGTTAAAGTAAATCTCAGTGTAAGAGCTGAGGTTTATTTTTATCCAATTCTTTATTAAAAAACAATAAAAATTCATTGAAAATCATTAAATGAAATTTTATTTTTAAATTTTCAAATATAATGACTAAAATGTATATGGAAATTTTATCGCCATTATATTTGATGAAGAAAAAATGAAATTTTATTTTTAAAATGGGATACGTGATTTTAATAAAAGGTGTTGTTGCAAAAGACCCCTATAAAGACCCCTATATAGAAAAAAGACGAGGAAACATAAAAATCCTCGTCTTTTTTTGATACAATGTATTTATGAAAACCGTTAAAAATACATCATCATTAACTAAATAACTATACACTAGTTAATGATACAATTCAACTAAGATTAAACTTTAATACAGAATTATATATCCAATCTGAGCGTCTATTATTCCCTGGCTATCATTTGCAAAATATTTTGGATAATATCCTCCATCTTGATAAACTGTAAACACAGATAGTCCTGCGTTCTGAATATTATTAATTTCTTCTAATGTCAAAACCTTTGATTTTGATTCCCCAACATTTGCTTTTTCTTGTAGATTCTTAGGAGTAGGAAAGGTCCTTCCGATGACCTCTGTGTGCCCGAATGTGTATTACTCCTCCTCCTAATAATAAAAATACATATTATTGAATAAAAAATCCTAGATTTTTATTAATTTTTTTAAATTATTTTATTCGAAATAATCAACTGTCCACTTTACTGCTATTCCTGTTTTTTCGTGGTAGAGGATTCCGTCACAGTGAGGCCAGTTTTCTTTTCCCATTTTCTCCTTTGCTTCTTCATAGTCTTTTTTCTTGGCTATTTCTATTGTCCCTGGTATATGGCTTGGTCCCTTATCAATGTAGACCACATCTTCTTCGTAGCCAGGAACTTCTTCTAGCTTGTGGCTGAAGTCCTTTAGGCCTTTTTCCTGAGCCATGTAAAACAATTCTTCCATCAATTTATCGTAGTGGTCTTTCCTCCTATCAGAAAACATCAATTCGCCATAGATATCCTCGTCATTCCTAGCCATTTTTTTAATAGAAGGTCCATAGCCTGCTCCATCCATAGCTTCAATCTTTTCATCAAAGACAAAATTTTTATCATTATCTAAGACATATCTGATTTCAATTGGGGTAGTGTAGCCAGATACTTCATTAAAAATTCCATTATTGTAGGAATAATTTGCATTATTTACAGATGCAAGAAAAATTAACTTGCCATCTTCAAAGAAGTCTTTAACTAATTGAGTGCAATAAATTTGGTAGTCGCCAGGATTCTTCATAGTTTCAATATTTTGAACTTGATTTGAAAGTAAAAGTTCTAGAGCCCTGTTCCTTAAATTTTCTTTTGACTCAAGAATTTTAGATTGGTCGTCTGTAAACTCTTCGTTGTGAAAAATATTATCTTGACTCTCTCTTGCTAGCTTAACTTCTCTGGATTCGGAAGAAACTATTACATCGCCCAAGTTATCCTCGATCTTATCTATTGTCTTATCAGATAAACTTGTGTCCTTAAAAATTTTTTCGTAGTCACTGTCACTTAAGCTGCCAATAATTTCTGATTTAGGAAATTTTCCATCAGACTCTCCAAGATTTTCTCTGGCAATAAAAAGTTTTGCCTTACTTTCTTCTTTTGAAGTTTTTTCTTCTTCCACCTTATTTTTTTCTCCAATATTCTTATCTTCACTAGAATTTTTATTTCCTCCACAAGATGTCAAAAACAAAATTCCAATCAAGGCAAGAATAATAATTTTGAATTTTTTCATGTCGTCCTCCTTTAATTTAATATTATAATAAAGTTTAATTAAAGACAACAGAAAATAGGGCATTAGAGCCTTAAATTATGGTATAATAATTGTAATTTTATTTAAGGGGGAAATTATGAGAGCCGTTATAACCGTAGTAGGTAGTGACAAAATTGGTATTGTATATGAAGTAGTAAAAAAGATGGTGGAATTTGACCTAAACATTGTTGATATAACACAAACAATTTTAGATGATTATTTCACAATGATTGTTATTGTTGATTTAACTAAGATGAACGTTGAGTTCCAAGAAATTGTAGACGCTTATGAAAAACTTGGAGAAGAGCTTGGCCTTTCTATAAGAGTTCAACACCAAGGTATCTTCGACAAGATGCACCAAATTTAAGGAGCAGACATGGATAGACAAAGAATTTTAGAAACTGTAAGAATGCTGGACCAAGAGAACCTAGACATTAGAACAGTTACTCTTGGAATATCACTTCTAGATTGTATAGACAAGGACGGGGATGCTGCCCGCAAGAAGATCTACGACAAGATCACAAAGTATGGCAAGCACCTAGTTGAATATGCCGACGAGATTGGCCACAAATATGGGGTAGAAATTGTAAACAAGAGGGTTTCAGTTACTCCAATTGCCCTAATCGCTGGTGCAACTGATGAGAAGGACTACATAGAATTTGCAAGGACTCTTGATGCTGCTGCAAAGGAAATTGGTGTAGACTTCATTGGCGGTTATTCTGCCCTTGTTCATGGAGAAATGACTCCTGCTGATGAAATTTTAATAAATTCCATTCCAGGAGCTCTTGCTGAAACAGAAAAAGTTTGCTCTTCTGTAAATGTTGGTACAACAAAAAATGGACTCAACATGGATGCAGTTAAGTTAATGGGAGAAAAAATTGTAGAAACTGCAGAATTAACTAAGGAGGCAGACTCCATTGGCTGTGCAAAGCTTGTTGTATTTGCCAACGCAGTAGAAGACAATCCCTTTATGGCAGGGGCCTTCCACGGTGTTGGAATGGGCGACGTAGTTCTTCATGTTGGAGTTTCTGGCCCAGGAGTTGTAAAGTACGCCCTAGAAAAAGTTAGGGGAGAAAGCTTCCACGTAGTTTCAGAAACTATTAAGAAGACTGCCTTTAAAATAACAAGACTTGGAGAATTAATTGGCACTGAAGTTGCCAAAAAAATTGGAGTTCCCTTTGGAACAATTGACTTGTCCCTTGCACCAACTCCAGCAATTGGCGATTCTGTTGCAAGAATCCTAGAAGAAATTGGAGTTGAATTTGCCGGTGGTCACGGAACTACTGCAGCCCTTGCCATGTTAAATGACGCAGTTAAAAAGGGTGGCATTATGGCATCTGACCATGTTGGAGGCCTATCTGGTGCCTTTATACCAGTTAGTGAAGACGAGGGAATGATTGAAGCTGCAAGAAATGGTCACATTGGTCTTGATAAGCTTGAAGCCATGACTTGCGTATGCTCCGTTGGTCTCGACATGATTGCAATTCCAGGAGACACAAAGGCAACAACTATTGCTGCAATTATTGCTGACGAAGCCATGATTGGAATTATAAATCAAAAGACTACTGCTGCTAGACTTGTTCCTGTAATTGGAAAGGGTATTGGCGACGAGGCAGTTTTTGGTGGCCTATTAGGGTCTGCTCCTATTGTTCCAGTTCATCCAGGAAGTGCTGATAGGTTTGCAAACCGTGGTGGCTATATACCAGCACCTGTTCACAGCTTTAAAAATTAAAAAATTAAAATAAAGAAAGAGGTGTGCTATGAATAATAATTCAAAGGACATTGAAAAATTAACCACAGAGAACACTCAGTTTAATAGAGAAATTGGAGTCTTTGGTGGAGTAAGTATTATTGGCGGGATCATGATAGGGTCAGGTATATTTTACCTAGGTTCCTATGTTCTACAAAGGACTAATATGAACTCTGGATTATCGGTGGACTTATTACCTTATTTGGTGGCCTCTGCTATGCAGAACTTGGTACTGCCATGCCAAAGGCTGGTGGAAGAATTGTCTACCTAAACGAAGCCTACCACCCAATAGTTGGATTTATATCTGGTTTTACTGATTGGATAGTTGGTGGACCAGGTTCCGTTGCCGCAGTTGCCATTGCCCTTATGTCAGTTTTCAAAAGTTTCTTTGAAATTTCTGATTTTGGAATTAAGATGGCAGCCATAACTTTGATAATTGTCTTAACTATCTACAATATGTTTGGAGTTAAGGCTTCATCAATATTACAAAACCTATCCATGGTGGCAAAACTTGTTCCTATTGGTATTGTAATGATCGCAGCCCTCTTTGTGGGTAAGGTTAGCCCAGACTTGAGCCTTACAACAGCCCTTGAACACTCAAGGACAAGTGACACAAATATCTTTGGCATGATTGCCATAGCAGTTGTTGCCACTCTTTGGGCCTACGAAGGATGGACTAACTTAAACACAGTTGCAGAAGAAATTAAGGATCCTCACAAGAACCTGCCTCTAGCCCTTATAATTGCTATTGGTGGAATTACAGTTCTTTATACTTTATTTAACTTTGCTATTATGAAGGTTATCCCTCATGAAGAAATTGTTGCAATGATAGATGGTGGAGACCTATACCTTGGAACAGAAGTTGCCAAGAGGGTATTTGGAAATGCAGGACTTATTATAGTAAGTGTGGGTATGATCCTTGCTATGTTTGGTACTCTTAATGGACTTATACTTGCCCAACCAAGGATGTATTATGCCATGGCAGTTGAAGGTCACTTCTTCAAGTCCTTTGCCAAACTTCATCCAAAGTATAAGGTTCCAACAGCACCAATGATTGTACAATGCGTATTCGCTTGCCTACTTGTACTTTCATCAAACCTTGACCAACTTACAAACATGGTTGTAATAACAGGAATGATTTTCTCAGTTCTTACAATTTTATGTGTGCCAATATTAAGAAAGAAATATCCTAAGATTGAAAGACCTTACAAGGTTTGGTTCTACCCAGTATCTGTAGTTATTACAGCCCTAATCTTTGCAGGACTTGTTGTACAAGGTGCAATTGAAGACCCAATAACAGGACTTACTGGACTAATAGTGCCAATCCTTGGTGCAATCACTTATATGATTTTTGATGCAAAACTTAAAAAAGAGAAAAACGAGGGATAAGATGAAAAAATTATTTTACAATGGAAAAGTTTATGTCAATAGAGATGAATTTCAAGAGGCAATCTACCTTGAAGGGGAATTTATAAAAGAAGTTGGAAAAACAGAAGACCTTGTAAAAAAATATGATCAAGAAGATGTAGAGAAAGTTGACCTTGAAGGAAGAACAGTTATACCTGGTCTTAACGATTCCCACCTTCACTTTATGCAATTTGGCGAAAGCATGAACCAAGTTGACATCGAAGGAGTTGAATCCATTCAAGAAATGATTGATAGATGCAAGATCTTCATGGAAAAAAATCCCAAGAGATGCGAAAAGGGAATCCACGCTATTGGCTGGAACCAAGACTTCTTCAAGGGAGACAAGAGGATACCAAATCGATTTGACTTAGATAAAATTTCTACAGAAATCCCCATAGTTCTTGAGAGAGTTTGCGGTCACATAGTTTCATCAAACACAAAGGTTATAGAAATTCTTGGGCTTACAAAGGACAGCCCACAATATCCTGACGGCGAATTTTTGATTGGCGATGATGGCTACCCATCTGGAGTTTACACAGCCAATGCCTGCAACTTTGCCAAGGACGTAATACCTGACTTCACCCTTGAAGAAAGACGTGAAATGCTAATAGAAACTATGGACTACGCAGTATCTTGTGGACTTACATCAGTTCAATCCAATGATGTAGGAACAACTTTTATGAATGGACCTGTGGCCTTTGACCTCTTAAAGAACATTTATAAAGAAAATAAAAAAATTAGATACAGACACCAAGTTTGCTTTAACGACTTTGGAGAATTTGAAAATTATTTGACTGACGGAGAATACTCTAAGAAGGACAAGGAATATGATACAAATTACTTAAAGCTTGGACCTTTAAAACTCTTTAAGGACGGTTCACTTGGTGCAAGGACTGCCCTAATGCGTGATGGCTACAATGACGACAAAGACAACCACGGACTACCTTGGATCAAGGACGAAGAGATGAGAAAGTATGTAAATCTTGCATTAGAGAATAATCTTCAAGTTATAACTCACGTTATTGGGGACAAGGCCATTGAAGACACGATAAAGTGTTATGAAGATGCTTTTGTTGATGGAGAAAATAAACTCCGTCACACTCTTGTTCACTGCCAAATCACTGACAGAGAATTAGTTGAAAGGATAGCAAGAGATGACATCTGCGTAATGGCACAGCCAATCTTCTTGGACTACGACATGCAAGTTGTGGAAGACAGGTGTGGCAAAGAACTTGCCTCCACATCCTATGCCTTCAAGAGCCTAAAGGACCTTGGAGCCCACGTAGCCTATGGAACTGATGCACCAGTAGAAAATCTAAATCCTTTCCCAAATATTTACATGGCTGTAACTCGTAAGGACAAGAAGGGAAATCCTGAAGGAGGATTTTATCCTAAGGAATGTGTGGACATCTACGAGGCCATTGATGCCTACACAGTGGAATCTGCCTATGTAGAATTCCAAGAAGACATCAAGGGAAGGATCAAAAAAGATTTCTTGGCTGACTTTGTAGTCTTAGACGAGGACATCTTTACAATTGACCCAATGGAAATAAAAGACATTAAGCCAAGGATGACAATTGTTGGTGGAAATGTAGTTTACAAAAGATGAGGAAATATGACTTTAGAAATTAAGGGAATAGAAAACTTGGACAATAAAGAAAGACTTGACTACATGGTGGACTTTGGCAAGGCTACAATAAAAACCGAAGACGACATGATAGCCATGATGGCAAATATTACTTCTATAATTTTTAATGTAGTGGAAAATCTAAACTGGGCAGGCTTTTATCTTGTGAAGGAAGGTGAATTGGTCTTGGGACCCTTCCAAGGTCTTCCTGCTTGCACAAGACTTGCTGGAGAAGGAGTTTGCGTGGCAGCTTGGAA
>OKWO01000191.1_pt1 | contig 17024 bp, 14 predicted proteins | sample 1607221 | NCBI WGS metagenome assembly OKWO01 (sample SAMN07501057, study PRJEB24779) | human gut metagenome | isolation source: stool | host: human infant | place: USA: Pittsburgh, PA | reverse complement strand
TCATTTAATTTTGCTTTCAACTCTTGCAGAGATAAATGAGCGTAGGTATCTGTGAACCACTGATATAATTCACCAAGCTGATTCCATTTAAATTCATCCGATGGTGTTTTTACTTGAAGCCCCTTTCTTTCATCTTCTTCCCATTTAAGAACCAAACTTGTCCATCCAACCTGATATGAAAGGTTTTCTGCTGGAGTTCTATCAACTTCATCAACTCTCTTGTCTTTTAAATTTTCTGGAATATTATCAAATTCTGAAATATATTTCTCAAATGTTTTCTCTATTTCAGCTTTTAGTTCTTCTTTATTGTAGTATGTTCGCAAAAAATCATCTCCATTCTGATTTATCAGTACTCTAAATTAAACAGGTCTTATTTTCTCCTTTACCTCTTCAAAAAAATATTATATTTCTATATCTTTTACGAATAAAGCTTTTAAAAGACAGTGACTATTCTCAGCAATATTCTGATTGTAAATAAGATTATATTTATTAACATCCACGAATTCTCTTCTTTTCTATTATTATACTATCTTTCTCTAAATTTTAAAATAAGGATATTATTTTACTGATTTAAAAATACTAAATTTAAAATATATAGTATCAATATATAGAACTCAAACTTCAACGACCATCTAGGTAATAATTTAGGGGGTATGTTTATTTCCACAAACTCTTCTTCTATGGAAACAAGTCCATACCCCTAGGGTTTATGGAAATAAATACTCTCTCAATCACGCTATCACATCAAGATACTCAGCTTAAACTCTCACTCTGATACTTCCCCTACATACGACAAAAAGCCTTAAAATTAAGGCTTTTTACTATTTCCATTTATCAAAGAGTTCTAGGCTTTAACAAGCAGAGCAACACACTCGACATGATGTGTCATTGGGAATAAGTCTACTGGTTGAATTTTTACTAAATGATACCCTAATTCTTCAAATAGTTTGATATCACGCGCCATTGTCGCTGAATTACAAGAAATATAAGTGATTTTATCTGCTTTTGTTTGGGCAGCAGAATATACAAAACTCTCCGTTAATCCTTTTCGTGGTGGATCAACCATTATAACAGTTGGTTTTATACCTTCTTTAAGCCACTTTGCCATTGCATTTTCAGCCGAATCAGCAACATAGGTACTGTTAGTTATCCCATTTCGAGTAGCATTTTCTTTGGCATCACTTACTGCTTTTTCAACAACTTCAACACCATAAACATGTTTTACTTGTTTAGCAACAGATAAGCCAATTGTTCCTATACCTGAATAGGCATCAATAACGATATCCTCTGAGTTTAAATCTGAAAAATCGATTGCTTTTTGGTACAGTTTTTCAGCCATTTCAGTATTAACTTGGTAAAAAGATTGGGCTGATATAGCGTAAGTATTTCCTAACATTTGGTCCTCAATAGTATCAGAACCATATAGAGTACGAAATTCTTTCCCAAAAATAACGTTGCTATTACGATCATTAATATTTTGCATAATTGAAACAACAGAAGGAAAGGCAGATACCAACTTTTCAATCATTTGGTCAATGCGGAATATTTTAGGACGTGTTGTCACCAAAACCAACATTAATTGCCCTGTATAATGTCCTCGACGAACAACGAGATTTCTAATTAAACCAGATTGCTGCTCTTCGTCATATGGTTTAACATCAAATTTTCTTAATAAATCTCGTGTAAAATTAATCAGAGCATCAATCTCTTTTTCCTGAATTAAATAATCTTCAATGGATACCAGAGTATGTGAATTTTTTCTGAAAAAACCTGTCTCTAGCTGTCCATCAACACGACGAACTGGTACCTGAGCTTTATTTCGATATGCCAAAGGGATTGTCATACCAAGAGTAGGTTCTACTAAAACATCAGATATATGAGCAATTTTATAAAGGTTATCAGCTACTTGTTTTTGTTTAAATAACAGCTGTTGTTCATAAGTAAGATGTCCCAAATCAGCAATCCCTGTACGTAAATAGGTATAGTCTAATCCTTCATTTCGGTGAGGAGAAGTCGTTAAATATTCCTCAACTTTTCCATATCCTATACGCTTACGTAATTTCAAGATGCGCATCTTAATAATCTCACCTGGAAGAGCATTTTCAACAAAGAAAACAAAGCCATCTACTTTGGCAATACCCATTCCCTCATGGCTAATGTCGCTAATTTCAGTTTCAATAATATCATTTTTATGTAACATAATTTTCCTTTTATATCTATCATTTGAAGTCTTTAGTTTATACACTAAAGATAAAAATAGAGTGACAATAAATCACTCTATTATATCATAATTAAAAATGTTAACGCAGTCCCATTTTCTTTAGGATCTTTTTGTACTTAGCAAAATCAATTGTTAACCCTTGACCACCATACTGGTCATAATCATCTACCCAATCTCCTTCTCTTGGAATTGTCATTTGCTTAATACCATTTTTAGCATCTGATAAAATTGGAATGCCATCTGTTAGGACAAAGCTATAAGATAAATTACTTGAAGTTAAAGCATAGGCTTTACCGATAGCAGCAGAACCTGTAAAGAGACGACGTGGGTCTTTTATTTGAGAGACAATAGCTCTCATAACTTGTTGTTGACGTTGTGTTCGACCAAAGTCCCCATCATCGTCTTTTCTGAAACGAGCATAATTTAGAAGGGTCCTTCCATCCATGTACTGAATCCCAACCTTAATTTTTTGGCTAGGTACAACGCCATTTTTCATCCTTAAATCATCAGGAACTTTAACTGAATCAGCAGATTGTCCACCGACAAGTCCAAATTTAGCATTAATCTTGACACCATTAGGAAACAGTGTATCAATAGCATCTGCAAATGTCTCAAAGTCAACCATAACATAATATTTTATATCAATATCAAAATGATTTTTCAACGTTTGTCGAACATACTCTGCTCCTTTATGATTATCTTGTTCTCCCAAATTAAAAGACGCATTTAATTTCATATCATAGTAACCTTCCGTACTATAATTAGGAATATTGACTAAGAGATCTCGCATAAAACTCACCATCTTAACCTTATTATCCTTGTTACCAACATTAGCAACCATTATGGTATCTGTTCTCGCATCAGTAGATCTCTCGCTGACACGTTTATCACTACCTAAAATTAAGATATTAGTCCCATCAACAGCATCTTTTCCCTTAAAATCTTCAATAATTGCAGGGCTATAATGTGACTTCCCATTATTCACATCACGCATTCCTTTAACAAACATGAAAACCATACCTGATAAAACAATTAGTAATATAATACCTATGAACTTTAGGAAACCCTTAAATTTTTTTTTCTTTCTAGGGGGGGTTATAGCCTTTGGAGGGAAAGGCGCCATAACCTTCACCCTCTGTTTTTCTTTTCTGGCCCTTTGTTTTTTCTTCTTCGGAGCTCTCTCTTCTTGATAAATTGGTAAACCTTGTGAGGTTAGCTGAGGCTCTGAGTAAAAATCGTCATCTTGATAATAAGAATCAGAATAAGGTTCCTCATAATAAGAATTAGTTGGTGGACTTTCTGTCCTTCTCTGTGGTCGTACTGCTGTTTTTTTATAATGAAGGTACTGAAATTCCATCTTTTCACGTTCATTAAGATAATGGATGTTTTTTAAAAGATAGTTATATCGTAGCTCTTCATGATGATTTAGCTGACCGTAATTATTTCTTGACATATTTTCAGGTGATTTACTTTCAATAATAATAGTTCATACTACCAAACTGTGATAACTTAGTTAGATAAATTAACCAGTGACTCTCCAATTACAGTAGCTATTTTTTGTGGTGTAAGATAATCGGTATCAATAATCATATCAGACAAACCACTATAGAGTAACATGCGTTTTTGATAAATATCATAAAATTCTTCTTTTGAATGGTTTAAAAATAATGGTCTTCTATTCTTCTCATCTTTTTTTATACGATGATATAAGACTTCAAAACTTCCTGTTAAAAGAATATTATTATGACGATTTAAAGTTAAAAGACGACGATTTTCTTCAAGGAGTACAATACCTCCTCCACTAGCTATCACAAGTCCTTCATTTTTTTTCTTTAAAAGTTCGTTTAAAAATTGAGATTCTAAAGCACGAAAGGAGGCTTCTCCTTCTTCTGTAAAAAATCGGGAAATTGACATACCAATATGTTTTTCAATCAGACTATCCATATCAATTACTTCATTTTCTAAGCAGTTGGCAACACTAGTCTTGCCAACTCCCATGAATCCCAATAATACCTTAGGCATTAACTAATCCCTCCAAATGTTCTAAAAAGTTAGGATAGCTTGTATTAATAGCTTCTTCACCAGATAAATCTACTTCGCCTTCTTTGACCAAGAGAGCAGCAATAGCTATCATCATTCCTATTCTATGATCTCCATGACAATCAAGTGAAGCAGCGTGAAGAGGGGTATTACCACGTATAATCATACCATCTGCTGTAGCAGTAATATCAGCACCCATCTGTTTTAGCGATTCGACAACGACCTGAATCCGATCTGTCTCTTTCACCTTTAATTCCTGAGCATCTGCTATGACTGTGGTGCCTTGAGCTTGTGTTGCTAAAAGAGCAATAATAGGTAATTCATCAATCAGACGTGGAATCATAGCCCCAGAAATATGAGTAGCTTGTAGATGAGAGTAATCAACTGCAAGGGTTGCTGATTTTACTTGATTATCAACCGAAGATAACTTAATTTTTCCACCCATTTTACTGACGACATCAAGGATTCCAGTTCGTGTCTCGTTTATACCTACGTTTTCTAAAATAATATGACTGTTAGGAATAATAAGACCCGCTACTATCCAAAAGGCAGCACTCGAAATATCACCAGGAACTCTTATATCTTGTCCTACTAAGCTCTGACCGCCATTGAGTCGAATTTCTTTATCTTTAATATCCAAATGTCCACCAAATTGCCGAATCATGTCCTCAGTATGATTCCTTGTTTGCTCTTTTTCTACAATGAGAGATTCTCCCTTAGTTTGTAAAGCCGCAAAAATTAAAGCTGATTTTACTTGTGCAGAAGCTACGGGTAAATGGTAAAAAATAGGTTTTAATTTTTTTGTACCTTGAAGTTTTAATGGTGGTAAATCACGGTTAGTTACTCCCGAAATTCTAGCTCCCATTTTGCTTAAAGGCAATGCTATACGATCCATAGGTCTCTTTGACAAACTATTGTCTCCAACCATCGTCACTTCAAACTCTTGACCAGCTAACACACCTGCTATCAGACGCATTGAAGTACCAGAGTTTCCCATGTCTAAGAGATTATTCGGTTGTGTTAAACCTGCAAATCCTTTGCCATAGATAGTGATTATCTCGCCATCGTCTTCAATTAGAACCCCCATTTGTTTAAAAGCCTCTATAGTTGATAAAACATCCTCGCCTCTTAAGACATCAACAATTCGGGTAACTCCCTGAGATATACTCCCAAAAATAATAGCCCTGTGACTTATTGATTTATCGCCAGGAACACGGATGGTTCCCTTGAGAGTATTTGCATTAGTCAGTAATTTCATGATAACTCCCAAAATCTATTTTGCTATTATTGTATCATAATATATGCTATATTTTGAATTTTTTATTTATACTATAGCTCCTCTATATAGCTGTAACATCTTTTATAAATTAACTTCACATGTCATACATCATTATGTTATAATATTGTTACAAAAATCACATTTTAATTTTCAGAATGCATTTAAAAATAAACAGCTACTATTTTATGTTATTTTAGAGGTTAACAGATGAAAAGAAAACAGTTTATAAAATTAGGAATTGCAACCTTACTAACGGTTATTTCGCTTTACACACCAATAAACCTAGCTACAAATCATACCACAGAAAATATTGTTACTGCTCAAGAGTATAAAACAAAAGAGAATGGTACTTTACCTTTTAAACACAAACGACAATTGGTTTTAGGAGAGTTGGATGACAAAGGTCGTGCCACATTCGCACATATTCAGCTAAAAGTTAAAGATGAACCCAAGAAAAAGAGAGTAAAACGTTTAAAAACAACCCCTGTTGGATGGCACAATTTTAAATTCTATTATAATGATGGTACTCAAAAAGCTTGGCTAATGAGCCGAGGCCGTCTTATTTGCCACCAATTTAGTGGACTAAACAATGAAAGAAAGAATTTAGTTCTAATGACGAATTGGCTAAATACTGGAAACTACAATAGCACGAATTCATCTAACCCTGAGAGCATGCTATTCTATGAAAAACAACTAAAGACTTGGCTTTCGACTCATAAAAACTACTACTTAGATTATAAAGTAACACCAATTTATCAAAATAATGAACTAATTCCAAGAAAAATTGAATTAAAATATGTTGGTATTGATAAGACTGGGAAATTATTACCTATTTTTATCGGAAACAAATCCACTCAAGATCAATTCGGCATCAGCACTGTTACCTTAGAGAATACCTCACCAAATGCTACCATTGACTACCTCAGCGGAAAGGCTCAAAATACTGTCTTATCAGCTAAAGAACAAAGAAAACTTATCGCTAAGCACGAAGAAGAAAAACGACTTGCAGAAAAGAAAGCTGAAGAGGAAAAAGCTGCTGCTGAAACTCAGAAAAAACTGGAAGAAGAACAAGCAAGGCTTGCTGCTGAAGCTCAAAGGAAGCAAGAAGAGGAGCAAGCAAGGCTCGCAGCTGAAACTCAGAAAAAACAAGAAACTCTAGTACAAGAACAAACTAGTCAAGGCTACAAACGTGACTATAGAGGGAGGTGGCATCGTCCAAATGGACAATACGCTTCAAAAGCAGAAATCGCTGCTGCTGGATTGCAATGGTAGAACTGTTTATTATCAAATCAATTCTATTATTATAATGTGTACATAAAAACCATCTTGCATATGCAAGATGGTTTTTATTATATTTTCAACTGTTTAATAATCTGAGACTATTTTTTTAAGTTGTAGAATGATTTGATACCTTTGTATTGAGCAACTTCACCAAGTTGGTCTTCGATACGAAGTAATTGGTTGTATTTAGCAATACGGTCAGTACGTGATAATGAACCTGTTTTAATTTGACCAGCGTTAGTTGCAACTGCGATATCAGCGATTGTTGAATCTTCAGTTTCACCTGAACGGTGTGATACAACCGCAGTGTAACCTGCTTCTTTAGCCATTTCAATGGCTTCGAAAGTTTCTGTCAAAGTACCGATTTGGTTAACTTTGATAAGGATTGAGTTAGCAGCTTCTTCTTTGATACCACGTGCTAAGTAATCAGTATTTGTAACGAAGAAATCGTCACCAACTAATTGTACACGTCCACCAAGGCGTTCTGTAAGAGCTTTCCAACCATCCCAGTCGTTTTCATCCATACCATCTTCAATAGTGATGATTGGGTATTTGTTAACCAATTCTTCAAGGTAATCGATTTGTTCTGCAGCAGTACGAACTGCTCCACCTTCACCTTCGAATTTACCGTAGTCGTATACTTTACGTTCTGCATCGTAGAACTCTGATGAAGCACAGTCAAAACCAATCATGATTCCATTTTCGCCAGCTTCGTAACCAGCTGCTTCAATAGCTTTAAGAATAGTTTCTACACCATCTTCAGTACCTTCAAATTTAGGTGCAAATCCACCTTCATCACCAACAGCTGTTTCAAGACCACGTTCTTTAAGGATTTTCTTAAGAGCATGGAATACTTCAGCACCCCAACGAAGTGCTTCTTTGAAAGTTGGTGCACCAACTGGCATAATCATGAATTCTTGGAATGCGATTGGAGCGTCTGAGTGAGAACCACCGTTGATGATGTTCATCATTGGAGTTGGAAGAACTTTAGTGTTGAATCCACCAAGGTAGCTGTAAAGTGGTACTTCAAGGTAATCAGCTGCAGCACGTGCTACGGCAATAGAAACACCAAGAATAGCATTTGCACCTAATTTACCTTTATTAGGAGTTCCGTCAAGAGCGATCATAGCACGGTCGATAGCTTGTTGGTCGCGTACATCATAACCAATGATTGCTTCTGCAATAACGTTGTTTACGTTGTCAACAGCTTTTTGTGTTCCAAGACCACCGTAACGAGACTTGTCGCCGTCACGAAGTTCAACTGCTTCGTGTTCACCAGTAGAAGCTCCTGAAGGAACCATACCACGTCCGAAAGCACCTGATTCTGTATAAACTTCTACTTCAAGTGTTGGGTTACCGCGTGAGTCAAGGACTTCGCGTGCGTAAACATCAGTAATAATTGACATTACAATACTCTCCTTATGAGTTTTAATTTTTTACATATTCATAATATCATAATCTTTAGTTAATAACAAGGAAAAACCCAGTGAAACCGCTTTATTACGTGATTTTTGATAAAAAAATCACTAATTCTTTTCAAGTTTACCTGTGCTAATGCAACCCTTTTAGGTTATAATAAAATTAGCAAATTCAAGGAGAAATTATGACTGAACTTGACAATAAAATCCTACAAAAAGCAAGTGGTGAAAATCGTCTTGATCCTGATCAACAACGTTACTACCTTGGTACTTATAAAGAAAGAGTTGTGCTCCACTTAAGTTTAAAAGAGGCACAAGAAGAAAAGTTTCAACTTGCTATAACATCTGCTCTTAATAATCTGATACTTGAATATCCTAATCTTAGTTTAAAATTATCACCAAATCTCCCTACTGATGTTCAAATGTTCTACATGAAGTTAGCTAACCGTCTATCACTAGCTGCTACGATTGTTAATGAAGCAAATGCCAATTCTCCATTTGGTATTATTATACATAGTGATAAGGCTGAAAACGTTGAATGGAACGATTTTGAGACACAATTCCCTGATTTATTCAATTCACCAAAAAAAGAGGAGTCTCCTAAAAAAAGTCTATGGCAACATTTCTTTAGTCAAAAATAACAAGGAGGTCTAATGGAAATTTGGGATGCTTATGACCAATATGGGTTCATTACAGGTCTTACACTTAATAGGGATCAAAATATCCCACAAGGCTTATTCCACTTAGTTGTTGATGTTATCCTTTTTCATGAGGATGGTGACGTATTGATGATGAAACGGCACCCTAAAAAGAAAGCTTTTCCTGCTTATTTCGAAGCCACCGCTGGCGGATCTGCCCTTAAAGGAGAAAATGCTAAGCAAGCTATTCTAAGGGAACTCAAAGAAGAAACTGGTATCGTTCCTCAATGTCTAACCTTTCTTAATAGAGAGTGGTTCTCTGAGCGTTCTTACTTTGTAGACCATTTTATCGCAAAATATAATGGTGCAAAAGATATAATTACATTGCAAGAAGGAGAGACCGTTGACTATATCTGGTTAAAACCAGAATATATTGATTTATTTTTATCTAAAAACAAATTAATACCCTCTCAAATAAAACTCTTAAAATCCTTAATCTAAAAACTAGGCTTAATAAAGGCCTAGTTTTCATTTGCATCAATAATATCAAATACCTTAAGCAAATTTTTTTCATTAATCTGATACGCAGCTTCTTCTCTGACAATTGGTTTTGCACAAAAAGCAATTCCTACCCCAGCGGATTTGATCATTGGTAAATCATTGGCACCATCTCCCATTGCGATGGTTTGTGAAAGGTCTAAGTGATTTTCAGAAGCCCACTCTTTTAACTTTATTTTTTTCACTTCTTTAGTGACAATCTCTCCCTCAACTTCGCCAGTGAGAAAACCACCTTTGACACCAAGACGATTCGCTTTGACATAATCAACTTGTAATTGCTTAGCTAAGATATCAATCGTCTCGTGAAAACCTCCTGATACAAGACCAACTTTCATCTGACGCTTGTGACACTCTTTAATCAATTCATAAGCCCCTGGAGTAAAATGTATTGAGGATAATATATCTGTCAAAATAGTAACAGGCAAACCTTTAAGTAGCGCTACTCTTTTCTTCAAAGCTTCTTCAAAATCTAACTCGCCACGCATTGCAGCGTCAGTCAGTGCAGCAACCTGTTTCCCCACCCCTGCTTCAATAGCTAATAAATCAATAGCTTCTTCCATTATTAAGGTTGAATCAACGTCCATGACTAACAAACCTTTAATCATTTAAAACCTCCAAAACTTTTTTACTATTGTACCTTAAAATTAGCACCTTTCATAGATAGCAATTAAAAAAAGAAGAGTACTAACTCTTCTTTTTTAGAAACGAATACGTTCTTGTGTCTTTTCATAAGACGTCACAAAACGGTCAGTTACACCTGGTTCCACAGTCTCAAGTGCGTATGAAATTTCATCGAAAGATGCTTTATAGTTATGTTCAACTTCAAATAAGTACAAAGCTTGTTCAAAGCTCTTTTGCACATTTTGTTCAAAACTACGATAACGGTTTGAATACTGTAGTAACTGCTCTGTGAGAGTCGCATCTTGAACAACTAGATATGTAGCTTGCTCTAAATTAGCGATAGCATTTGTAGTCACATCATTTAAACGTGAAACAGCCTCAATATCAATACGACCGCGACTGAGTTCATTAATAAGTGCCTCAATTTGAGAACTTGTTGTAAAGAAAGTGCTTAAGAAGTCTTGCGGGATTCCTGGAAGATTGCGTTTTTCCATGAAACGTTTAATCATATGGAGCTTGTTAACATACTTATCCATATTTTGGCGTGCTCGTGTCTCAACGCTTTCAATAGTTTTAACGGCTTCAAAAACTTCCATTTGATTTTCTTCAACAGTAGTCAATGTTTTCAACGTACGCTCAAATAAAATTTGTAGATGAGTATAAGGTGAAGCTTCTTGACCAAAATTTTCTACAGAAGGTAAAACCTTTGTTTCAATTTCTTCCAAATCATTTGTGAAGGAACGTAAACTTAAGCTTTCATTTTCATTTAAGATATATTTAGCAGATAATCGTTTGATTTCATGCCCCAGTTGTTCATTGTTAGATTTTGCATGAGCAAGGAATTGAGGAATAATTTTACTATCCTTATGAGCTACTTTATAAGCAGCAATCTCACGTTCAAAAATATCATAAAGTTTATCAATTTTTTCTTGAATATGTTCATTTTCATCGCGAGCACGATCTAGATCCAAACTAACTAAACCATCTGAATTCGAACGAATAGCCTCACGAACTTCTTGAAAACGTTGTTCAATATCCTTTTCAGGGAAATGGTAGTTTTCCTCTAAAAGACGACGATATCCTGTCTCCAAATCATCTAACTGATCTGGAAAATCGTCTTCTAATTTAGCAACAATAGCTGGAATTTGTTCTGTAATTTGCCCTAAAGCAATCGTATGCTCCTCTGCTTTATTCAAAACTTCAGAAGCTTCAATCGGGTCACCAGTTGAGTTTAAGGTCACAAAATGTGAAAATTCAGCCTCGATATTTTTCAACTGCTTTTCAATTTCTGGCATGGTTGTCCCGTAATTATCTTCTTTTTCAGAAATTGATTTTTGAAGTGTTTCGTATAGGTCCAAAGCATGTGTTACACGGGCACTATTTTTCTCTTCTTGCTCTTTTAAAACTTCTAAAGCTTCACGAATCGAAACAATATCTTCTTCTATAATAGTTAGCTGACTATCAACATTATCAATCTCGTGCTTAGCACGCACAAAATTAAATGAATCATTAAGATTTTCAGCTTCAACTAAATGAAAATCAATATCTTTAAATGAATTAGTTGATAAATCAGTCCATTTTTGGTTCCATTCTCTAAAAGTTGATTGACTTTGGCCAATCAAATGAAGCAATTTGACTTGCTCAATCTCCTCTTGCACAGGAAGGTCAACTAACTCTTGTTTTCTAGTTTCTAAGTTTGCAATTAATGTATCATTACGTTTTCTTATTACGACGCCGACTATGTAGGCAATAATCACAAGCAGGACTATAGCCACAAGCAGCAATATGATTCCGCTCGACATTCAACTCTCCTTATAATGGTCTAATTTTCTAAAAATCTACTATAACGTTAAGATTATAGCATACTTGAACTGTTTTTCAAAGCTATCTTTGGACTAGATATCTAAGTTACTATAAACAGCATTAGCTTCAATGAATTCACGTCGTGGTTCTACTCGATCTCCCATTAGCATATCGAAAATCTTATCTGCTTCTGCTGCATCATCAACTGAGACACGTGCCATCAAGCGGTTTTCAGGATCCATTGTTGTTTCCCAAAGTTGATGGTCATCCATCTCACCTAGACCTTTGTAACGTTGTACAGTAGGTTTTGAACGTCCTGAACTATAGGTATCTAGAGCTTGACGTAATTCCTCTTCTTGATTGACCCCTGGCTGAATATAAGCTTTAATCTCACTTCCTACTTTGACACCATAGATTGGTGGTTGAGCGATATAAACATATCCTGCTTCCAAAACAGGTCGCATAAAACGATAAATCAGAGTTAAAAGTAAAGTTCTGATGTGAGCTCCATCAACATCGGCATCAGTCATAATGACTAATTTTTGATATCTGACTTTTGATACATCAAAATCTGCACCAAATCCAGTTCCCATAGCTGTGAAGAGACTTCGGATTTCTTCGTTTGCTAAAATTTTATCCATTGTAGCTTTTTCAACGTTTAGAATCTTACCCCTAATCGGTAAAATTGCTTGAAACTCACGATTACGTCCTGATTTTGCAGACCCTCCCGCAGAATCTCCCTCCACTATAAAAAGTTCATTCATCTCAGCATTATTAGATGAGCAATCAGCCAGTTTCCCAGGTAAGTTTGAAATCTCTAAGCCTGACTTTTTACGTGTTACTTCACGCGCCCGTTTTGCTGCAATACGGGCTTTAGATGCCAAAATTCCTTTTTCAACAATCTTCTTAGCTACTTGTGGATTTTCTAATAGGAATCGATTGAAAGCTTCGCTAAAGAGACGATTTGTAATTTTAACAACTTCAGAATTTCCAAGTTTTGTTTTAGTTTGTCCTTCAAATTGTGGATTTGGATGTTTAACAGATATAACTGCTGTTAAACCTTCACGAACATCTTCTCCAGTTAAATTATCTTCATTTTCTTTGAGAATCTTATTCTTTTTAGCGTAATCATTAATCACACGTGTCAAGGCAGTACGAAATCCTTGTTCGTGCGTTCCTCCTTCATGAGTGTGGATGTTATTTGCAAAACTCATAACAGTCTCTTGATATCCAGTAGTATACTGCATTGCTACTTCAACTGAAATACCATCTAATTCACCGTCAGTATAAATAGGATTTTCAAAAATCACTTCTTTGTTCTCATTGATAAACTCAACGTATGAACCTATACCACCTTCATAGTGATATTCTTTTTCAACTTCTTGACCTTCTCGCTTGTCTGAAATGGAGATTCTTAGTCCACGATTTAAAAAAGCTAATTCCTGAATACGTTTGGCTAATTTATCAAAATCAAATACAGTGGTTTCAGTGAAAATTTCTGGGTCAGGCGTAAAGTGAACTGTTGTTCCTGATAAGTCAGTATCACCGATAATTTCAAGATCATTAACAACAACACCGCGTTGGTATTCTTGATAATGAACCTTGCCATTTTTATAAACCTTGACATCTAATTGTGTTGACAATGCATTAACAACAGATGACCCTACACCATGTAAGCCACCAGAAACCTTGTATCCGCCACCACCAAATTTACCACCGGCATGGAGAACTGTAAAAACTGTCTCTACAGCTGGTCTTCCAGTTTTTTCTTGGATATCTACCGGAATACCGCGACCATCATCAACAACTGTAATAGAGTTATCTGGTTCAATGTAAACTTTAATATGTCCTGCAAATCCAGCTAAGGCTTCATCAATTGAGTTATCAACAATTTCCCATACAAGGTGATGAAGCCCTTCTTTCGAAGTCGAACCGATATACATGCCTGGACGCATGCGAACAGCTTCTAAACCTTCTAATACTTGAATCTGACTTGCGTCATATTCTTGAGCACGTTGTTCCATATTCTTTGTTTCTTCTGTCATTTACTCTATTATCTCCATCAATGATTTTGACCCATCGACTAATAAGGTATCAAAACCAGCCGATTCTCCTGCTTGCTTATCTATATCACGATCGCCTATTACTAAACAATTATCAATTTGGTATTTTTCTTTCAAATAAAGCATACTCTCGGGACTAGGTTTCCTTGAAAAGCCGTTATCAGCAGTCACTACTTCTGTAAAATAGTCAATAATTTCTGTTTTTTCCAGAATAACTATAACTTGATTATCACGATGAGACACCAAAAAATTACGACTACCTTGTCTTTGAATTTTCGCTAAAAGTTCTTTTGCCCCTTGGAATAGAATTGGTGTTTCCAAAACCTTAGCTTCATTAGCCTTATACTCTTTTAAAAAATCAGCTTCTTCAGGGATAAAATATGCAATTGCATCTGCTGTTGACTCTTTTAATTTTTGATACACACTATCGTGGTCTGCTTGATATCCAAATTCTTTCAAAGTCTCTACAAAAGCACGTGTGGAACTTTCGTAATTATCAAGTAGTGTACCACCCAAATCCCAAATATAATCATGATAATTCATACCCTTTATTATATCATATTATTACGATTTTTTATAGCTACCACCTTACTTAATTAACTCACTCCTCTAAAATATTTCGATTATTAAAAGGCTGGATTATCTTTCCAACCTTTTTTTGTTATATACTACGATACTTCAAATGTGATCCATTAGCCTTGGCCTGACGAACTGTATTTTGATAAGACATGGATAAGACCAATCCAATTCCAATAAGATTACTTAGTAATGAACTTCCACCTTGCGAAATAAACGGAAGTGGGATTCCTGTTAGAGGTAATATACCAACTGCTGCACCAATATTTTCAAAAACATGGAAAACAATCATCATGATAAAACCAGTTGATATAAAAGTATAAAATTGATTATTAGATTCAATGGTGATCCTTAACATACGGTAAATGATAATGAGATATAACCCTAAAACAATCGCCGAACCAATGAAGCCAAAATTCTCAGCAATGACAGTAAAAATCATGTCACTTTCACGAACAGGAACCGAGAGCTCTAAAATATTAAAACCTTTACCTGTTACCCCGCCACTTCCAATTGATACCATACCCTGTGTTTGTTGATAAGCAATTGAGTCTGCAAAACTAAATGGATCAATCCAAGCAGATAAACGGTTGATTTGATATGTATCCATCCCCAAATTATAAAACCATTCCTTGCCGTTTGGTGAGATAAAAATCATCAAAAAGCTAGCTATAAAAAGAACGATAGTAGATAAAATTGGCAAGATTATCCACCAAGATATGCCCGATAAAAGGATTAAACCTGACAAAATGGCAAGGAAAACTAATGCTGTTCCTAAATCTTTTTGTAACATTAGAAGAATCATCACTGGCAATGTAACCAAACCAAACAATCCTAGCAACTTCCAATCATCTTGAAAAGTTTTGCGATTTTTCTGATGAAAACTAACAGTTATTCGAGATAACATTAAAATATAGGAAATCTTCATAAACTCTGACGGTTGAAACAAAGTTACCGAGCCAATGGTCACCCAATTTTTAGCACCTGTTGCCGCAAAAAGCTGTGGACTATAAAAAATTAAGGTAAGAACCATTAGGGTTAGTCCTAAAGCATACAGATAGGGCGTGGCTTTCCATAAAAATTCAGTACTGAAAAGCATAACGACAAATGCAATAATACACCCCATAATAATCCAAGACACCTGCTGAAACATCGCGATATAGATATTAGAAGGATAATCATTCATCGTTGCAACATAAATTGAGGCTAAACCAATCATTAATAAAAAAAATACTGGTATCACAACAGCATAATCAATTTGCACTTTAAAATAGTTTGATTTTTGTGACATAGGACTTCCTTTTTTATTCATGGTAATTATTATAACATTTTTTCAGAATCTGACTTATATTTTTTGCAATAAAAAATGCAACTCAAATCATTATGAGTTGCAAATATTAGGAGATTGTTCTTCATCAGTAAAACAAAGAACATGAAAAGAAAAGTTTATTTAGGATATTTAAAGTATACAAAGTTCACCTTAAACAAAACTTAAATAATCTTATTTAAGTTTTGTTATTTTCTCAACACTAGTCTAAAGAATAAAATCCTTCCTAACATCTCAAAAAAGGTTTTAATATGTCCCCTGCCAACTTCTCTACCATTAAAATAGGATATATTAAAGGTTAAAATACACGATACATCCATAATAAAAAGCATATTTTTTTATTTTATTCTATTTTAAAATACTTTTTGGGGCGAATTTTGGTCCGTTATTATGATAACTTCCTCAGTACATCAAGCACTCTCTCAACTGTAACAACCTCTTCTTCTCTCACTTCTTCGTGTAGTAACACATAATCAAATATCTTTCCGTTTTTACGCACTATCGCTACTGTGTTCCCTGAAATATAGCCTTTATCAATCGCTTCTTTAAACTCATCTATATCTGTTCTGATAGACAAAAAGATAACAAATAACCGCTCGTTAAATGAGCGGTTATTTGTTACTTCAGTTTTTCTTTGACAGCATCTTTAGCATCATCTGCTAGTTCTTTGCCTTTAGCAATTGTTTTTTCGATAAATCCTTTTGCTTCTAACTCTTTATCACCGGTTATTTTGCCAAAGCCTTCTTTAGCACCACCTTTTGCTTGATCTAATTTTGATTTTAGTTTTTCTTGTGACATACTGCACCTCCTTATTATTTTTATTAATCATAACATCTATATCTTTCTTTAGCAAATAAAAACAAGAGTCGCTAGTGTCAGGCGACTCTTGTTTTAGTGATTATCTCATGGTTATGCGAGTATGGATGTATACTATAAAAATAGACAACACTTTGTGTGTTATAACCTGTTTTAAAAGACACAAAAATCTCTGAAGGAAGAATTTACCGTCTGATGAAGAATATGGCGCTCCCTAAAATGGCTACCGTTAAGACAAAAACAGCTCTTAAAAAGACTCAAAAAACGTATCCTCAAAACTTACTCAACCAGAAATTTAATCCTGATAAACCTAATCAAGTATGGTCTACTGACTTCACCTATATTTCTATTGGATATAAGAAATATGTCTATCTCTGCGCAAT
>OKWO01000188.1_pt1 | contig 17535 bp, 16 predicted proteins | sample 1607221 | NCBI WGS metagenome assembly OKWO01 (sample SAMN07501057, study PRJEB24779) | human gut metagenome | isolation source: stool | host: human infant | place: USA: Pittsburgh, PA | reverse complement strand
ATTGAGCGTGGTTAGTATCTTGATACTCGTCTACATGAATATATTGATACCTCTGTTGGTAATAGGCCAAAACATCTTTATTCTGATCAAATAGTCGAAGTGTCATCATAATCAAGTCATCGAAATCCATGGCCTCACTTCTACGTAATTCCTCTTGATAAGCTTTATAGCATTTAGCAATTACCTGTGTATACATATCTCCGGCTTGCTTCTCATATGCAATTTCATTAAGAAGGTCATTTTTAGCATTAGAGATTGTACCTAAAATTGAACGTTCATTCCACTTTTTTGTGTCCAAATTTAATTGCTTAATGATTCGCTTCATTAAAGTACGCTGCTCACCTGGATCAACGATTGTAAAGTTACGATTATATCCAATATAATCAGCTTCACGACGTAAAATACGAACACACATACTATGAAAAGTTGCAATCAAAGTATCTTGGGTAGCTGGATTCAAGGCGATAGCACGTTCACGCATTTCACGCGCTGCTTTATTAGTAAAAGTAATCGCTAAAATATTCCAAGGATTAACATATTTTTCATCTATTAAATAAGCAATACGATGAGTCAGGACACGTGTTTTTCCAGAGCCAGCTCCTGCCATAATCAAAAGCGGTCCGTCTGTCGTTTGTACCGCTTTTGCTTGTTTATCATTCATTCCAATTATTAAAGGATTCATTTCTACTCCTAATTTTGTCAAAATTGCTTCTCTAGTATATCATTTTTTCATCTTTTTCCCAATAGAAAAAGGAGTTAAACAGACGCTGTCTAACTCCTACCTTTTTTACTTCTCTTTTCTTTCTCCAGTTACAAACATTGTAAAAATAGCAGTTGTAACCATTTCGCCTTTCTGATTTTTAATGTGAACATCAACGACTTTTGTAGTACGACCATTATGAACACAAGTACCGATGACAGTAAGCAGATCATCTAATCGGCCTGCCCTCAAATAGTTGATATTTGATTGTAGAGTTACCGCTTCATATCCTGTTGAAATAGCAACTAAACCACTGACTTGATCACACAGTGTAAACAAATAACCACCATGAGCATTACCATAATAGTTGAGCGAAGAGTCAACGACCTTCGTTGTTAAGGTAACTTGACCTTCTTCCCAGTTCTCAATTTCGTAATTCTCAAATACTTTTACTTGTTCTAAATTGAATTTCATTCTACTATAACCTCACTTTTTCTATGACCATTATAGCAGAAAATAAGGAAACCATAACTGTAAACGTTTTTATTTTAAACTTTTTAACTGACCTATCATAACAAAAGAGCTCAGATACTCTGAGCTCTTTTGTTATGATTTCATGCTTTCTTTTGGCAATATTAAATTTAATATAATACCCACTATAGCACTTAATGCTGTTCCTGATAAAGTTAGAGCACCTAGATCAAGGACTGCTCCACCGAGGCCTAAAACTAACATGGAACTGGCAATAATTAGATTACGAACCTCAGCAAAATTGACACGATTTTCAATCAACACTTTTAATCCATTACTTGCAATAACACCATAAAGTAATATAGCCATTCCACCAAGTACTGCACTAGGAATTGTAGAGATCAAAGCTGTAAATTTACCAAAGAATGAAAAAGCGATTGCAATAAAAGCTGCATTACGAATAACCGTTACAGAAGCTATACGCGTCATACCAATAACACCTGTATTTTCACCATAAGTAGTTTCAGCTGGTCCTCCTATAAGAGCAGAAAATGCGGTTGCTAAACCATCTCCAATTAAAAGACGATTTAAACCTGGTTTTTTTAGAAAGTTACGCCCACAAATCTGACCTAAAACTGTATGATCACCGATATTTTCAGCAATCGTTACAATTGAGATTGGAAGGATTGCAAGCATTTCTGGTCCAAAGTAAAGTTTATAACTGTGAAATAAACCTGTCTTAAACGGTAAATAGAATTTTGGTAATTCAAACCAGGTAGCTTTTTCAACTGGAGATAAATCTACCAAGCCAAGAATGATTGATAAAATATAACCTCCAATAATTGCAAATAAAAATGGAATAATCTTGATAAAACCTTTCCCTTTAGTATTGATAAAAGCTGCAATCAAGAATGTAACAACAGCAACTAGCATTTTACGCCAATCACCTTTAGCGACAAAACCTGCATTAGTTACAGCAGAGTTTGCCAAACCTAAACCAATAACAATAATCATAGGTCCAATGATTATTGGTGGCAAAATCTTATCAACCCATGAATTTCCTACGAACTTAATAACCGTCGCCACAACGACATAGATTAGACCTACAAAAAGAATACCTGTTTGAGCAGCCGAAATATCGCCATGCATTTGTTTCATGGCTAATGCCATAGCTGTAATATAAGCAAATGATGAGCCTAGGTAAACAGGGACTTTAAATTTTGTCGCAACTTGATAAATGAGCGTTCCGCAACCAGAAGCAAATAAAGCCACTGATACAGGCATCCCTAAAATAAGCGGAACTAATATCGTAGCTCCAAACATGGCAAAAACATGTTGAAAACTTAACAACAAACCTTGAAATAATTCTGGTTTTTCATCGATATCTAGTAATAAGTTAGTAGAATGTACTTCCTTATCTACTAGAATTTGATTACTTTCACCTTTAGCATTTAAAGTCATATCTAAACTAGTCCTCTTGGGCATACAAAAAAGCCCACTTTCTATAGCAATATAGTCATAGGCTTTATTTTTTTCCTGATGTTTTTCTCACCTCACGGGATGAGTTTAAAAACCTACGCTGAAAGAATTATAGCATAAGACATTTTAGAAAACAAGACTTTTTTGAAACTATATTGACAAAACTATGCTTTTTCATTATGATAGTTAACATAATAAAATATACCGAATGACGTCATTCAGGAGAAGAAAGTTAGACTTTCGCCGAAGGAATTACACTCTCAGGTGTCTTAAGACAGGACTGATTGACAGACGGACTTCTGGAGAGACCTATAAGTAGCAACATCTTTATATTGACATCAAGATGTGCTCTAGGCGCCGAAGGGGCAAGAAGAGTAAAACAACTCCTCCAATCTCTCAGGCAAAAGGACAGAAGCTAAAAGCCAATATTAATAATGAGTAGTAAGCTTATTAAGTTTACTACTACCTTTATTTGTGCGCTTTTTAGCTAGCATCTTTCAGAAGTTATCTCTTTTAGAGATAACTTTTTTCGTTTCATTACAGAATCCATAGGTATGTCATGTATCAAAGGAGAACATATGCTAACACTTTTTACTCATATCAATAGCTTCGTTTGGGGTCCACCTTTACTTGCTTTATTAGTCGGAACAGGTATTTACCTATCATTTCGCTTAGGTTTTATTCAATTGAGACAACTTTCTAGAGCTTTCAAATTGATTTTCCGAGAGGATAACGGGCAAGGAGATATTTCAAGTTATGCTGCCCTTGCAACTGCTCTTGCTGCAACGGTAGGGACAGGTAATATCGTTGGTGTGGCTACGGCTATTAAATCTGGAGGACCAGGAGCTTTGTTTTGGATGTGGGTAGCCGCCTTTTTTGGAATGGCAACAAAATACGCAGAAGGATTATTAGCTATCAAATATCGCACAAAAGATACTAATGGAGAAATTTCTGGGGGACCAATGTACTACATTGTCAATGGAATGGGACAAAAATGGAAACCATTAGCAGTCTTTTTTTCTGCAGCAGGTATCTTAGTAGCTCTTTTAGGAATAGGGACATTCACTCAAGTCAATGCAATTACCTCTTCTCTTGAGCATACTTTCAAAATATCAACTAGATTTACCAGCCTCATTCTTGCTGTTATAGTATTATTTATTATATTTGGAGGTATAAAATCTATTTCAAAAGTTTCAGAAAAAATAGTGCCTTTTATGGCTATAAGCTATATTTTAGCAACTCTGATTATTATTGCAGTTAATTACAATAAGATTCCACATACTTTCCAACTCATCTTTAGCGGTGCTTTTTCTGGGACAGCAGCCATTGGTGGTTTTTCTGGAGCTATCGTTAAAGAAGCAATTCAAAAGGGAATTGCTAGAGGAGTTTTCTCAAATGAATCTGGATTGGGTTCTGCTCCAATAGCTGCAGCAGCAGCTAAAACAAAAGAACCTGTTGAACAAGGGCTTATTTCAATGACAGGAACCTTCATTGACACTATTGTTATTTGTACTTTGACAGGGATTGCAATTTTAGTTACAGGAAAATGGCTAGAATTTGATTTACAGGGTGCTCCATTAACACAAGCATCTTTTAATACCGTATTTGGCTCACTAGGTAGTTTTGCTCTAACCTTCTGCCTTGTCTTATTTGCTTTTACTACTATTTTAGGATGGAGCTACTACGGAGAGCGTTGCTTTGAATATCTATTTGGGACTAAATTTATTAACGCTTATCGTATTATTTTTGTCATTATGGTTGGCTTAGGTGGTTTCTTACAGCTCGATCTTATTTGGGTTATCGCTGATATCGTTAATGGTTTAATGGCTTTACCAAATCTAATAGCTCTCCTAGTTTTGTCACCAATTATTGTTAAAGAAACACAGAAATATTTTTCAGAGACTAAAAATATCACTAAGCCTTGAACTTACTAGTTTTATAGTCTGCTCCTAAGTGATATAATGTGTAGATGAAAGGAAATTAGGAAAATGGCAACTTCTACTGAAAACTTACAACTTGCAAAAAGAGGGCCTATTATTAGTATCATTGCCTATATAACACTGGCAGTCGCTAAATTAGCTGCAGGTTATTGGTTTGATGCTACTTCACTTGTAGCAGATGGATTTAATAACTTATCTGATATCTTAGGAAATGTAGCACTCTTAATTGGTTTACACTTGGCTAGTCAACCAGCCGACTCAAACCATCGTTTTGGTCACTGGAAAATTGAAGATTTAGCAAGCCTGATCACCTCTTTTATCATGTTTGTTGTAGGTATTCAAGTTTTTATTCAAACTGTCACTAAGATTATTAATAATACTGATACTAACATTGATCCTCTAGGTGCTATAGTAGGTGCTATATCTGCTCTTGTTATGCTTGGCGTTTATCTCTATAATAAACAATTATCTCAAAGAGTAAAGTCTAGCGCTCTGGTTGCAGCTTCTAAAGATAACCTTTCTGATGCTGTGACATCTATCGGCACATCTATTGCTATCATTGCAGCTTCTCTAAATTTTCCTATTATTGATCGTTTAGCTGCTATCATTATTACTTATTTTATTCTTAAAACAGCTTATGATATTTTTATAGAATCTGCTTTCAGCTTATCGGATGGTTTCGATGATTATCAATTAAAACAATACGAAAAAGCTATATTAACAATTCCTAAAATATCCGCTGTAAAATCTCAACGTGGACGTACTTACGGTAGTAATATTTACCTTGATATTGTTCTCGAAATGAACCCTGATCTCTCAGTCTTTGAAAGTCATGCCATTACCGAAAGAGTGGAAAAACTACTCAGTGATAAATTTTCTGTATATGACATAGATATTCATGTAGAACCCGCTTCTATTCCAGAAGACGAAATTTTCGATAATGTTTACCAAAAATTATACAAAAATGAAAAAATCATCCTAGCAAAAATTCCCGGTTATGAGACCTTTATTAGCCCTGACTTTTATATGATTAATGAAAAGGGAAATATTATCACTTCTGACATGCTTACTAATGCTACAAATCATTCATTGGCAAGCAACTTTAAATATTTCAATGTAAAATCAATTAGTCAAAAAACAAAACTTGTGTCTTATGAATTGGAAGGTAAACGACATACTAGTATTTGGCGCCGTAATGAAAAATGGTTCTTAATCTACCATCAAATAACTGCCAAGTCAAGTCCGTATAAAACGAGACGATATCAAATCACTTCCCTTGATTAATATACTATTTAATCAGTTACTCTTGATAAAAATAGCTTACAAAAATAAATTAAAAAGATTGAGAAGGATCTCGGTCTTTTTAATTTGTTTTTATGTAAACGTTTCATAGCCTTGAAAATTACTTTCAGAGTAGTAGACTATAATGGAAGGAGTTTTTCATGAAATTATACGTTCAATTAATGGTTATTTTAACCTTTTCATTCGCTGGTGAGGTTCTATCTACTATATTCAACTTACCTGTACCAGGTAGTATTATTGGATTAATATTACTATTCCTAGCGTTAAAATACAAAATCATCAGGCTCAGGCATATTGATGCCGTGGGGAATTTTCTATTAGCAAATATGACCATTTTATTTTTACCACCAGCAGTTGGACTGATGGAGCACTTTCAAGACATAAAGCCCTATCTTTTTGGAATAGCTATCATTATCTTAGGAGCGCTATTTCTCAATATTCTAACTATTGGACTGGTATCCCAATGGATCAAAAAGAGATATGAAGGAGATTATCCAGAAATTGGAGGTAAAAATGGCAACTTTAACGAATAACCCTATCTTTGGTATTATGTTAACCGTATGGGCGTATTACATTGGCATAAGGATTTTTAGAAAATATCCTTCCCCTGCAACAACTCCACTTCTTTTGGCGACTATTTTATTAATTGCTTTTTTAAAATTAACACATATCTCCTATAAAGATTACTACAATGGCGGTTCATTTCTAACGATGTTAATTACGCCTTCAACGGTTGTATTGGCTATTCCTCTCTATAGAACCTTTCATTTAATGAAGCATCACATTAAAAGTATTAGCATTAGCATCATCTTAGCTTCTGTTATCAACACAGTTTTTACCGCAATAGTTGCTAAGTTTTTTGGTATGAAATATTTCTTAGCAATCTCACTTTTCCCAAAGTCCGTAACTACAGCTATGGCCGTTGGAATTACAAGTAAAGCAGGTGGATTAGCTACTATCACTCTGGTCGTAGTTGTTATTACAGGCATCTTAACAAGCGTTTTGGGTCCTATTTTTCTAAAATTATTAAGGATAGAAGATCCTGTTGCTATAGGGCTCGCGCTAGGAGGAACTGGGCATGCTATAGGAACTGGACAAGCCTTAAAATATGGCCAAGTTCAAGGCGCCATGGCTGGACTAGCAATTGGTATCACAGGGATTTGCTATGTTATTGTCAGTCCTTTAGTTGCAGGCTTAATATTGAAATGAGGATAAGGAAAGTAAACCCAAAATAATTATGTTATAATATTTAAAAATAGAATTTAGGATAAATAATTATGATACCGTTAAAAAAAATAACTGTTGGAACGATTGTCTGTCTCTCATTTTTGGGTTTAACAGCATGCTCTTCTTCAAATACTCAGCAAACCTCTACTTCAAAATCAAATGTATCACAACATAAAAATATCAAAGCTGACCACGAAGAATTACGTTTGAAATTTAATAAAGTAAAGTTAGGGGTTAAAGCAAATAACTTTAAAGGAGGCACTAGTCTCGCTGAATTAAAACAATTATTTGGTGGCGAACCAAATGAAAAATTTGATACACCAGCGGGAAATGTCACTCTTAAAGGCTATCGTTGGAATGTCGATGATATCTCCATCACTATACAATTATTAAACGATAGTAGCATTGTTCGTTCAATTAGTAATTTTAAGTTTATTCGTGATGCCAACATCACAACAAAAGATTATAATAGTTTAAAAAATGGCATGTCATACAATAAAGTAAAAGAACTTCTAGGAGAACCTGATGATATTTCTCAAGCAGTTTCTTCAGATAAAGAGGAACTACAGGCTGCATGGATTAGTGGCATCCAGTCGTCAGACAGTGATCCGGGAATTAACCTTACATTTGAAAATGATAAACTCACTAACAAACAACAGCATGGTTTAAAATAAAAAGGCATTAACGCCTTTTTATTAATACCTTAATTACTTATTAGAAATATTTTATTACACAATGGTTTAATCTTAGTACCTTAACTTAGCCCCTTAATGGTCATACTAACTAATTATGATACTAACTTACACAGATTTCAAACTAATTCTTCCTTATTTGTCAACCCTGGTTTTACTTATCAGAAATGAGGAGAATCAGTTTGTGAGGCAAGATTGGAGATAAACTAATATAAAGCCTATAACATAAAGCTTTATGGAGCATCTATTATACATATTAAGAGCATATTGCTAGTCATGTATTTGTAGATAATTTAGAAAAAAATGATATAACAATTCAAAGTTCATCATTAACTAACTTAGAAAGACTAGGACTAATTCAAATTAATTACAAAGCACATGTAAATAAGAAAGAATATTACAACATTCTTAATAACAGTTTTATCATTAAAAAGAACAATGAATTAAAAGAACAAAACAAAAGAGTATTAACAAATCTAGGAATGATAACTCTTACTTTATTTGGTGTTAGATTTTCAAAAACTTGTTTACCTGACGTTTCGTAATATTTTGATTTCTTCTAAAATTTGAGCTCTCATTGTTTCATTCAGTTCTTGTTAATCAATATCGATTTTTGTCATAATTTCTACTACTTTTTTGAAGACTAGTTTTGAGCAAAAGATAGATACAACAAATGAAACTATTGATGGTATAATTAGTGAATAAATAAACTCCATATCTTTCTTCCCTACTCCCACTCGGGAGTTTTTGTTTTGCTTAATTCCTTAAACTTGATTATATTATACTATGACTTAAATCGTATTTATAAATAATTTTCGATAAAAATCGTATTTCTCAAAAATATTATTTGCAAATACGATTTAAAACGGTATTATATAAGTATAAAAATTCGAAAGGAAAAAATTATGACAGGAGGAAGATCCTCAAGAAATAGAGACATTAAGGTTCTTTTCGAGCAACCTAAATGATTTGCTCAATGAAACAAGTACAAAGCAAGTCGAACTCTCAAAGGCTACAGGAATACCACCAAGCACTCTTACAGGTTATGTTAAAGGAACACCTTTACCTATTCCAGGTAACGTACAAAAAATAGCAGATTATTTTGAATTAATGAAGTCTGATATAGACCCAAGATTTGCTCCTCGTAAGAAAAATCATGAACTCAAAATTCCTACTTCTCCGCTCGTTAACAAAATTACTAAGGCGGTTGTAGAATTAAATGTTCACGCAAACAACAAGTACTAGATTATGCTACAGAGCAACTAAAAGAGCAAAAAATAAAATAACCTCCATAGAAGAAAAGTTGTACGAATATAAGGTATATGAAAAACTCTCTGTATGATGAGCAATTAGACTATGATTTTGCTTCTTGGTTCTTCGGTGATTCAATGGAACCGGCTTATCTTAATGGCGAAGTTGCACTAATAAAGCAAACAGGTTTTGATTACGATGGAGCTATATACGCTATCGAGTGGAATGGACAAACTTAGATCAAAAAGTATATAAAGAAGAAGACGGTTTAAGATTGGTATCTATAAATAAGAAGTACAAAGATAAATTTGCTAGTTGGAGTGAAAATCCAAGAATTATTGGAAAGATTGTTGGACACTTTACACCAGAAGAATATTAGTATTAAATAATGTGCAATGCCTGATCCACGTAAAAAGCTGGTAGGGAGATTTTTATGGAACAATCTGAAAAGAAAGTTTTGGCTATTATTGCAATTGTAATTGGCGCAATTGCGTTAATTAGCTCATGGATGCCATTCATTAATAACGGCTCGTTTGTTATCGCTATAATTGCGTTAATCATTGGAGTTTTTGCGTTATTTTTTAATAGAAAACGCAAAAAAACACTAACTTATGTTAGTATCATTATTTCAATTTTAGCAATGATAATTGTTCTAGTTACACAATCAATGTATGGTAAAGTGATTGATACCGCAAGCAAATCATTCGATAAAACATCTAAATCATACGAAACCTCTTATAGCAAGTCTTCTTCTATCGAAGCTTCTTCTTCTAGAGCAAAAGTTAAAAATGCGGACACTAAATTCAAATGGTCAGAATCTTATTTTAATTCGTTAGTCAAAGGTCAGACAACTTACGACGAAGTTGTTGCAAAAGTTGGGAAACCTAATAGCGTATCTGACAGCACGGACTACGATATCGAAACAGATGCTGAGGTACCTTCAAAAGATTGTGGTTGGGACTTGAATGATGGTTCGTACTATGCAAACGTATCTATTCATTTTATTCAAAAAAATGGCGTACTAGTTATTGATTCTAAATCAAGCAACGGATTAAAATAAATGATAAACAAAAAGCCCCACGCTCAAATTTTGGTCAAGGAAAGCGTGAGGCAAGATAATATAAGAAATAAGCATTAAATGGCTTGTTTTCTTGTACCTATTTTAGCAAATTTAGAAAGGTTTAGCAATGGCGTATTTCCGTAAACGCGACAACAGGTGGGAGTATCGGATATCGTATAAAGATGTAACTGGTAAGTACCGACAAAAATCAAAGAGCGGTTTTAAAACAAAAAAAACAAGCTGAACTTGAAGCAAATAAGATAGAGATAGAATTATCTAAAAGATTTCAAATAAATAATAATATAGAATTTTGTACTTACTTTAAAAATTGGTCTGAACTTTATAAAAAGCCAAATGTAACTGCTACTACTTGGGATAAGTACAACTATACTTTGTCTAAGATAAAAGGGTATTTCGATAAAGCCAAATTATCATCAATTAAACCAAGTCATTACCAAAAATTTATTAGTGATTATTTAAACCAGTATAACTGGCAAACTATTAAAATGATAAATACTCACATCAGACAATCAATAAAAATAGCTATCCATGAAGGTTATATTACTAAAGATTTCACTGCTTTCGTCATCCTTCCGAAACCAGATGATAGTAATGTAGATAGTAAACTTTTAGAGCTATCAGAATATCAAAAATTAATTTCAGAGACTAGTAAAGAAGTGAAATATAAGTCACATTTTTGTATTTATTTAATAGCAACAACTGGATTAAGATTTTCAGAGGCTATGGGATTGACTTGGAGCGATATAGATAGAGATGAGTTGCTACTACATGTCAACAAGACTTACAAAGTGTTTGGAAGTGATAAAGGATTTCAACCAACTAAAAATAAACACTCAATTAGATATGTACCAATAAATAACACAACTATCAAATTGCTAGATCAATATAGGTTGTTATTCAAAACAGAAACAAGGATATTTGAAGGAATATCAAATACAGCTGTCAACAAGACACTAAAAAAATTAGTTGGCAGAAATATACACATTCATTCCCTAAGACATACTTATGTGTCTCATTTAATATCAGAAGGAATCGACTTGTTTGCTATTTCCAAGATAGTTGGACACAAAGATTTAAATATCACACTAAGCACGTATGCTCATTTGCTGGAAGATACAAAAAACAAGAACAATGAAATTATTAGGGAATTATTTGGGGCATAAACTAATATAAACCCTATAACATAAAGCTTTACGGAGCATCTATTATCCATCTTAAGGGAATCGAACCCCTATCCCAAGAACCGGAATCTTGTGTGATATCCATTACACTAAAGATGGTAGTACATGTTACATTATAGCATACTTTATCAACAAAAACAAAAAGACTTGCTAAAGCAAGTCTTTTAATTATTATAATTCAATATCACCGAATAAGTCAGCCATAGAGAATCCAGTTTGTGTTTCTGGAAGCTCGTAGTCGCGTTTTTCTTGACGACGTGGACGACGTGGACGTGATTGACGTTTTTCTTCTTTTTCACCTTCTGCTTGCGCTGGACGCTCTTCAAGAGCTTTCATTGAAAGTGATACACGTTCTGCATCTGAATTAACTTCAAGAACTTTAACAGTAACTTCTTGTCCTGCAGATAATACGTCTTTAGGATTTTCAACACGTTTGTGTGAAATTTGTGAAATGTGTACGAGTCCATCAATGCCAGGTAACACTTCAACAAAAGCACCAAAGTCAGTCAAGCGTTTTACTTTACCTTCAATAACATCACCAGCAGCAAGTTTTTGTTCAACGCCATCCCATGGGCCAGGTGTAGTTGCTTTAAGTGAAAGTGATACACGACCAGCTTCTTCATCAATTGAAAGTACTTTAACTTCAACTTCTTCACCAACAGTTACAACTGATTTAGGTGAAACATTGCGCTCATGTGATAATTCAGTTACGTGTACAAGTCCATCAACACCACCAAGGTCAATGAAAGCACCAAAGCTTGTTAAACGAGCAACTTTACCAGTTACAACTGAACCTACTTCAATGTTTGAGAAAACTTCTTTACGTGCTGCAGCTGCAGATTCTTCAACAACTTCACGCCGTGAAAGGATGAAGCGATTTTCTGCTGCATCAACTTCTTTGATTTTAGCATCAAATTCTTGTCCAACAAATTTTTCAGTGTTACGTACAAAACGAGTATCAATCATTGAAGCTGGGATGAAACCACGAAGTCCTTCAAATTCAACTGAAAGTCCGCCTTTAACAGCACGTGTACCTTTAACAGTAACAACTTCACCTTCACGACCAACAAGTTTGTCCCATGCTTTACGAGCTTCCAAGCGTTTTTTAGATACAAGGAAAGTTACTGTATCAGTATCTTTACCTACAACTTGACGAAGAACAAGTACTTCAACTGTGTCGCCAGCTTTAACAAAATCATTGATATCAGCATCACGATCGTTAGTCAATTCACGAAGTGTCAAGACACCTTCAACACCAGTACCATCGATAACAACGTTTGCTTGACCGTTATCAACTGTTAAAACTTCCGCAGTGACAACGTCACCAGGGTTCACTTCGCTAACACTGTTTAGCAAATCTTCAAATTCATTCATTCTAAAAAATCCTCCAACAAAAGCTAGCCGAGCTAGCTTTTGATAACAATATATTTTCTCAAGGTAACCCGCAAGGACAACAAATATCTCTTTGACGGTGTCAAACAAAAGTTTGATACCTTTGACTGGGGTAGCTGGATTCGAACCAACGCATGAGGGAGTCAAAGTCCCTTGCCTTACCGCTTGGCTATACCCCAAATAATGGAAAGAGAGGGATTCGAACCCCCGAACCCGAAGGAGCGGATTTACAGTCCGCCGCGTTTAGCCTCTTCGCTATCTTTCCGTAACAACACTGACTATTCTACCACAGATGTTGTTAGCACGCAAGCTTTTTAAATAAATATTAGCGATTAAGATTATATTCTTCAATAATATTTCCCATAGCTTGATCTAAATTTTTATAGAATCCACTCACTTGCTCACCTTTAATCACAGCAAATTTAGAATCTAGCTCTGCAATTTGACCTACAATTTTTTTTCCAATAACGAGTTGGTATCCATCAACCTTAGTTCCATTAACTGTTACTTGAGCGTCTGAAATTTGAATTTCAATTTTCTTATCTTTTTTACTCACTATTAACTCCAATATCTCTTTTATTGTTTTTTATTGTACACAAAATACTAAAAGCTTGCAAGAGCAAGCTTTTAGTATAGACTTAATCTACTTTATAAATCCACCCTTCTGGTGCTTCAACATCACCAAACTGGATCCCTACTAACTCATCATATAGTTTACGTGTCGCTGGACCAACTTCTGTCTCACTGTAGAAGACATGGAAGTCATCTCCGTTTTGAATTCCTCCAATTGGTGAAATAACTGCGGCTGTACCACATGCGCCAGCTTCTGTGAATTTATCTAATTCGTCGACAAAGACATCTCCTTCAATCGCTTCCATACCAAACCTTTCTTTAGCAAGGTAAAGCAATGAATATTTAGTAATTGAAGGTAAAATTGAAGGACTCAAAGGGGTGATAAACTGATTATCTTTAGTAATTCCAAAGAAATTAGCTGCTCCAACCTCTTCAATTTTAGTATGTGTCGCTGGATCAAGATAGATAACATCTGAAAATTGTTTCTCATGAGCGTATTTCCCAGGAAGAAGACTAGCAGCATAGTTACCACCAACTTTTGCAGCTCCTGTACCATTCGGTGCTGCTCTATCATATTCTTTGGAAACAATAAAGTTAGTTGGTGTTAAACCACCTTTAAAATAACTACCTACTGGCATTGCAAATACCGTAAAAATATATTCTTCAGCAGGTTTAACTCCAATAATATCTCCCACACCAATTAATAAGGGACGAATGTATAATGTTGCCCCTGTACCATACGGTGGAACAAACTCCTCATTAGCGCGTACAACAGATTTAACCGCTGCAATAAATTTGTCTGTCGGAACATGTGGCATTAAAAGACGATCTGCTGTTCTTTGAAGTCGTTCTGCATTTTGATCTGGACGAAATAACTGAATAGAGCCATCTTTAGTTCTATAAGCTTTCAATCCTTCAAAAGCTTGTTGCCCATAGTGGAGGGCAGGAGAACTTTCTGAAATATGTAGCGTTGCATCATCTGTCAACTTGCCATCATCCCATTTCCCATCTTTAAAATGCGAAATGTATCGGAATGGTAATTTTCTGTAAGCAAAACCTAAATTATCCCAATCTAAATTTACTGTCATAAGGTACCTCTTTCTTTGGGTTTCTAACTATTGTACGCTATTATCATTATTTTTTCAATATTATTTGTAAAATTCAGAAAAATTACCAAACTAGTAAAAACACAAATGTGTTTTACTTAATTTTAACTGAGAATACTCCTTCGTCAGAAATCTTATCAGATACAAAAGAGCCATTACTTGTACGTTCAGAAAAACTCCATTGACTTAAATCAACATCGTAAACTTTTCCTGTTTTAGACATAATCTCAAGTACGAAAGTATCTCCTTCATGATTCGATACTGAACTAAATAAATCAAATTCAAAAGATGAATCCTCTAAATATACAGGTCCTGCTTTAAAAACGCGATGCGGTTTGGATTTCAATTCACGAAGAACTTGAAGTCCTCGATTAGCACGACTAGTTGTGGGGATAACATCAATGGCCATTCGTTTAAGACTTCCTCTATGAGTTAATAAATATAAACTTGTGGTGTTAGCTATAAATGCAGATACGATGTGATCACTATCTTTTAAATTCATCGCTTTTACACCTGCGGCTTTACTACCAACGACTGGTACATCATTTATACTAAATCTCAACGCATAACCATTATAAGTGACAAGTATAACATCCTCTAATTGGATAGGAGCAACAGTCACAACGTAATCATCTACATTTTTTAACTTAGCATATTTAGCTGTTTTTGACTTATATGTCCGCCATGGACTGATTTCTTGACGTTCAAAACGCTTTATTTGCCCTAAGCTAGTGACAGCAAAATAAGTTTCTTTAGTAAAATCATCTACTAATTCAGCATAAATAATTTCTTCATTTGAAGCAAAGTTAACAAGATTTTGTGATAAATGTTCACCAACGTCTTTCCATCGAATATCAGCTAATTCATGAACTGGACGATAAGCAAGATTACCAAGGTTAGTAAACATCAATAAATGTTGGGTAGTCTTTGCATTGCTCACAAATATCAATTCGTCATCTTCTCGCTTACCAAGTTCATCAACAGTTGATGCATTGAAAGAGCGAGGACTGGTGCGTTTTACATATCCGCCTCTAGTAACACTGACGTATGTGTCCTCTTCGATAATTAAACTTGCAGTATCGATTTCAATAGTTTCAGCTAATTCTTGAAGTTCAGAACGTCTAGTATTGGCAAATTTCTTTTTGACCTCACGTAACTCACGTTTCATTACGTTATACATCGTACGTTCATCACTAATAATTGCCTTAAGCATTGTGATTTGTTGACGAAGTTCTTCTTCTTCTTCTCTCAACGTCACAATATCAGTATTTGTGAGACGATATAATTGCAATGTGACGATAGCCTCTGCTTGGGCTTCTGAAAACTCATAGCTGACCTTCAAATTCTCTTTCGCATCAGCTTTATTCTCAGAAGCACGAATTAATGCAATCACTTCATCCAAAATAGAAAGAACCCTAATCAGTCCCTCAACAATATGGAGACGTTTTTCGGCTTTTTCTTTATCAAATTTTGAACGAGCAATAATAATTTCTCTTCGGTGAGCGATATAGCTAGTTAATATTCTTGATAGACCCACCTGCTTAGGGGTGTAGTCATCAATAGCAACCATATTGAAATTATAATTCACTTGTAGGTCTGTATATTTAAAAAGATAATTTAAGACAATTGTTTCATCGGCTTCTTTTTTGAGCTCAATAGCGATACGAAGACCATCTCTATCAGACTCATCACGCACCTCTGCTATTCCTGGAACTTTATTATTAACACGAACATCATCGATTCGTTTTACTAAAACTGACTTATTAACTTCATAAGGAATTTCAGTAACAATAATTTGTTTCTTACCACCTTTTAAGGTTTCAATAGCAGTTCGCGAGCGAACCGCTACTCTCCCCTTACCAGTCTCATATGCCTTACGAATTTCATCTTTTCCTTGAATGATAGCGCCAGTTGGAAAATCTGGACCAGGTAGAAATTCCATTAATTTATCTAATTTAGCTTTAGGGTGATCAATCATGTACACGACAGCATCAATGACTTCTGCTAAATTATGTGGTGGAATATCTGTTGCATAGCCTGCAGATATTCCTGTTGCTCCGTTGACTAAAAGATTGGGAAAGGCAGCTGGTAAAACAGTTGGTTCTTTCTCTGTATCATCGAAATTCCAGGCAAAGGGTACGGTATTCTTATCAATATCTTGAAGAAGATAACCAGCAATTTCTGATAGACGGGCTTCCGTATAACGCATAGCCGCCGCAGGATCTCCATCCATAGAACCATTATTTCCGTGCATTTCAATCAATGTCTCACGATTTTTCCAATCTTGAGACATACGAACCATCGCGTCATAGATAGAGGAATCCCCATGAGGATGGAAATTCCCCATAACATTACCGACTGATTTTGCAGATTTGCGAAATCCCTTTTCAAAAGTATTACCATCTTTATTCATTGAATAAAGGATTCGACGTTGAACAGGTTTTAAGCCATCACGAATATCCGGCAACGCCCGTTCTTGAATGATATACTTAGAATAGCGCCCAAAACGCTCTCCCATAATGTCCTCAAGGGACATATTTTGAATATTAGACATATTTTTAATTTTCTCCTAGTTGGAGTGGCTTAGTATTATTTTTCCACTTATTTGAAATGAATGATTGGCTCTCTTGTCTAACGCATACAATATTACTTGTACACTATAAAACATGAATAACCAAGACTCTTTATTAAAATACTGTATTCTCTTCTAAAGTAAACTTGACATTATCTTCAATCCATTGGCGTCTTGGAGGAACTTTATCACCCATCAAGACATTAACTCGACGTTCTGCTCTTGCTAAATCTTCAATTGTTACACGAATTAATGTCCTTGTCTCAGGGTTCATAGTGGTTTCCCACAATTGATCGGCATTCATTTCCCCAAGCCCTTTATATCGTTGTAATAGTGAGCCTTTACCAAATTTTTGTCGTAATTCTTCTAACTCTATATCCGTCCAAGCATACTCAACAATTTCTTTCTTACCTTTTCCTTTTGACATTTTATACAAAGGTGGCAAAGCAATATAGACATGTCCCTCTTCAACAAGAGGTCTCATATAGCGATAAAAGAAAGTTAATAATAGTGTCTGAATATGAGCTCCGTCAGTATCAGCATCGGTCATAATGATAACTTTATCATA
>OKWO01000182.1_pt1 | contig 18847 bp, 18 predicted proteins | sample 1607221 | NCBI WGS metagenome assembly OKWO01 (sample SAMN07501057, study PRJEB24779) | human gut metagenome | isolation source: stool | host: human infant | place: USA: Pittsburgh, PA | reverse complement strand
GTTAACCGTAAAATGTTGGCTGACTTGGCAGTTAACGATGCAGCAGCATTCGCTAAACTTGTTGAAGTAGCTAAAAACGCTTAATAGCATACCATAACAAATTAAGGACTCTCTTTGGAGGGTCCTTTTTTGTATGGTGAAAGCCTCCTCTAGTACGATGGTACAGAAACAATAAAAAGGAGATTTACTAGTTCATGGCGAAATACTCAGTATAGATATTTCGTTAACAAATCTCAGATAGAGGAGGGATTAGTATGAACGTATTAAAGAAAGCTTTAGTGTTAGGGGCCATAGGTGCTATGTTAGCCATACCAGGCTATGCAAAAGTTGTAACTGGTAGCCAATCGGATGCCAATTTAGACTTAAAATATCCTTTGGTATATACTGATTCTGCTTATGCTCAACAAGCGATTAATACAGATATTGCAAACTATGTGCTAGAAGCAAAGGATATGTATTACAATCAACATATTTATAAGGTGGCTCAAAATTATAAGGTAACCTATGAGGATAGTCAGGTCGTATCTATTCTTTTGACTACTTATTACTATAATGCTGGTGCCGTTCATGGTATGTACAAAACAAAAGGGCTTGTATATGATAAGATAACTGGGCAACGTGTTCCATTGTACAACTATATAAAAATTGCTAATGCGGATCAACTACAGGTTGGTGTTCTCTCTGGAGTATTATCTTTCTACAATGGAGCTCACAGGAAGGTTGATCTTCCTCGTGGTTGGCGCGTAACCTATGCATCAGATAATTATTGCTTACGTGGTAAGGGGAATATCGATTTAGTATATCAACCTTATCAACTTGGACCATTTTCGTATGGTACAACCTATATTGGGTTTAATCCGAGTGCGATAGAATACTTTAACCGCATGAACTCGTAATAAAGGTGGCGTTATATTGTTTGTTTTCGGACTGATGATTCCCCTAGGACTGTTGTTACTCGTACTGAGCATTAAGCATACTGTGAAAGTGTATACGGTAACGGCCATACATGATATGCCTTATAGAACAGATAAAGGGATATTTACTATACAAACAGCTGGTCGCTATGGTATATGGCTTAATGGTAATCGATTTAAAAAGTCTCCTTTAGGGATGTTTGGATTGCAGCTGATTAACTGTGAAACAGAAAAGGAAGTCCCATTAAGAACTAGCTATATACCCGCTAGCGTGACTAAAGTAATCGACGTACGACTCGAGCTTTATACATTTCATGCTGAGCCGGGGATATATCAAATCGTATTTAACGATAACCCTAGTCCGATGGCTAAGATCTTTGGCACCATTAGTCGATTTTTGATGGGTGGTAAGGATGATTATGGCTCCTATTCCATCAGAATCTATCCACATCAATCTATGATTTACTCGTTCCTTAGTATATGGGGATTTATATTTGGCGTTATCGCCGTACTGTGGGGGATAGCGGGACTAGTTATACATTGATAAATTTAAGATAATTTGAATTTTGTATTTTTGCTATATAGCGTAAAGTATGTTATATTTTAGATACAAAGTGAGCCATCAACGTGTAGCTAGCGTTAGGCTCATCTACAAAATTGCAAATTTAGAATGCGCCTAACGTGTAAGCACTGTGAATGCTTTTATACGTTAGGCGTTTTATCTAAATTAAAACATAAAGCCTATAGCACGAAAATCGTACTATAGGCTTCTGTCATGTTTAATATATTATCTTCTGTATCCGCCGCATCCTCTAGTATTAGAATTTGGACCGCAATAGTTTTGGTTGTTATTGTTACATGGTGCATAGTTAGCATTGTTATTGCAGTTGTATTGTGTGTTAGTATTGCAATTGTACTGAGAATTATTGCATACATAATCATAAGCAAATCCTGTGGACACTACAGCAGTCACGGCTAAAGCAGTCATAATGAGTATACGTTTAGTAAATTTCATAGTAATCACCTCCTAGTTTTTATACTTATATTATACTACTATAAGTCAAACGAAATATGATATTCTATACATATATACTATTTGCGAGAGTTTATGTGAAAGGAAGCGTTATTATGATGAAACGTGTATTGATGGCTACGCTTTGTTTAAGTTGTGTTACATTGGGTGGTCATGCAATTGATATTAATATACCTGGTGCAGATCCGACGGTATTAAAGGATGCGTATCAGAACTATCGTAAGACTGACGCGGATGCGCTGCAGATGGAACAGGATGTTGAAAAGGATATAAAAACATATATGCCCAAACAAGTGGTAGGTAATGGCGAATTTGATTTAAATGATATCATTTATTCAAATCGTGAGTTGAACCATGCATTAGATTTTTCTTCATCAATATTTATTTTGAAAGAGGATGGAGCCAATGTAAAATTCACCATGCCATACTCGAGTCGATATGGGAATACTGAGAAGATTGCAGATGGTACACCTGCTTTCAGAAATGCAATGATTATGAGCCCCGACGGTATGATGGCTTATGAATTGCGTCATCAACCAGCAGGCAATAATTGGGAGGATAGTAAGATTCCTTATAGCAAATTGACTGTTGATGATATGAAAGTTATCGCAGAGAAAACAGCTGGCGTATTTCGTGGTGATGACCATTCATTATATGCTGGTAAATTTACGTATCCTACGGTTGAAAAAGCGACATGGGATGTCACGTATGCTAAGGGTGCACCAATGGTGGGGAGCCTTAATTTTACGATGAAGAATACACCGACGATTTCGTATCATGTGGGTTATAATTTTATTCCTAGAAAACAGTTTAGTGTGTTAAAAGCACAAGGTGTTGATAAGGCTAAAGACATAATAATGTCCCCGTTGGTTAACTATGTATTACCATCCATTGAACCAGCGAAGGATATACTTTCAAAAAGTAAAGCATTAAGAATTAATGATTTTACATTCTTAACGCTAAAAACAAGTAAAATGATACGGGAAGATAAGAATGATTCGTACATGTATGTATACGATAGCAATCAGTATAGAGAAGGTATCATGGTAATGCCAGTTGAGGCTGAAGATATACAACATCCAGAGAAGATTTTCCCGAAAGCTGTACGCAGTATTATTCTAACTGACAAGTATTCGATGCATCAACCAATCCAATTTGCTACCGTATGGAATGATGCTATGTCATCCGTATATATGCAAATTAAGCGCCCTAAAACAACGATTTATATGTTAATATCTCATGATAAACAATATGTGTACAATCACTTTATTATGACCTATAATACGAATTCTTTGGTCGAAAAAGACTTGCGAGATATTGTGCAATATGTAGACACTAATAACAATAAGGATTATTATAATACATTCCAAAGTGGACTTGGGGCTAAGATGCCAAAAGATATGGCGACGGTTGATATTAAGAATACGAAATAATAGATAATGTAAGGAATTTAAAAATACCTTGTGAAGTAACTCTCACCATAGGTTAGATTTTTTTATGTAACTATAGGCTCTCTATTGCGAGGCATATGCCTTGTGATAGAGAGCTTTTTGGTATGATGAAAGTTATAGAGAAGCCTATTAAATATTAAGCAAATTTCTTTATTTCTTGTAGAAAAAGGCGTATACTATAGATAATAAAATAGAACATATATTTGCATTAAAAGAAAGGAGGAAATTTTATGAGTGATGATGTAAAAATGTTTGAAGGTAGTCAAATTCGTTCTGTTTGGGATAATGAAAGGGGAGAGTGGTATTTTAGTGTAGTTGATGTAATAGGTTCTCTGACTGAAAGCAATAATCCACGTGATTATTGGTATCGTGTGAAAAAACGTATGTCAGAAGAAGAACGAAGTGAGTTGTCGACATTTTGTCGACAACTGAAACTTAAGTCGACAGATGGTAAGTCATATAAGACTGATGTCGCTGATATGCAAGGTATTTTTCGTATAATCCAATCTGTGCCTTCGCCTAAAGCAGAACCTTTTAAAATGTGGTTAGCAGAGGTTGGTAAAGAACGTATTGATGAAATCATTGATCCGGAACTCACGATTGATAGGGCTTTAGAATCATATGCTCGTAAGGGCTATAGCCGAGAATGGATTAATCAACGATTACAGGCTATTCAGGTACGTAAAGAATTAACAGATACCTGGCAAGATCATGGTGTTAAAGCTGGTAATGAATATGCTATCCTAACGAATGAAATCTCTAAAGCTTGGTCTGGAATGACGACTAGAGAATATAAGGACTTTAAGGGGCTAAAAAAAGAAAATCTACGAGATAATATGTCTACTACAGAACTTATCTTAAATATGTTAGCCGAAACGGCCACAACGGATATTGCGGAGGCAACTAATCCTCAAGGATTAGAGGAGAATAAACAAGTTGCTCAAGATGGTGGGGCTATTGCTGGTGATGCACGTAAATCTATTGAAGCTAGAACTGGTAAGCCTGTTATTACCTCTAAAAATGCCATAGACTTGGGGCGACTAATTAGTGATGTGGTGAAACATGATAGATAAACGACTTGAACGAATGAAACGAAAACATAATTGTAAAGTGCATTTTAATGCAGATTCTTTTCAAATATCTGATTGCACAGTAGCACCAGTACACGATATACCTGATGTAATACATGAAAATCAGGAGTTTGATTTTTATCTTGAGACAAATTATGATGTATATTTACTTCAAATTATACATAGCCAAGATTGTGTTGTAAGTATTTATCCTGCAAAAGTGGATGGTATCATATACATCGTGAGTTCTATACCTGTGTCTAAAGATAATATCAAAGGGGCTATTCAAAAGGTTTTACATGCGTTAGAGCCATATGGTTTTCCGAAATTGAAGAATCCTAAAAGTAGTATTACGTTTAATATATAGTGACGAAATAGATCGTAAAGAAAATAATACCACATCATATAGGAATTTTTTGTCCCGTATGATGTGGTATTTTATTAATATATGATTTATGGGAGGTCTTATGTTATATCCTATAACCCTTATTTTAAAATAAAAGTAAGAATGGATACTGCTAGAGACAATATAGCAATGATGAGCATTACTTTTTCATAATTGTTCATAGCATCACCACCTTTCGGTGATGAGCCTAACTCACGTTGATGACTCTAGGTTCAGTATAAATAAGTGTCGACAATTTGTCGACACTTATTTAACCTTGTTTATGTTAATATGCTATAGAGTTATGTATACTTATAGATGATAAAAGCCTATAGCACGAAAATTGTACTATAGGCTTCTGTCATGTCTAATATCTTATCTTCTATATCCGCCGCATCCTCTAGTATTAGAGTTTGAACCGCAATAGTTTTGGTTGTTATTGTTGCATGGTGCATAGTTAGCATTGTTATTGCAGTTGTATTGTGTGTTAGTATTGCAATTGTACTGAGAATTATTGCATACATAATCATAAGCAAATCCTGTGGACACTACAGCAGTCACGGCTAGGGTAGTCACGATGAGTATACGTTTAGTAAATTTCATAGTAATCATCTCCTATTTTTTATACTTATATTATACTACTATAAGTCAAATGAAATATGATATTCTATACATATATACTATTTGAGAGAATTTATGTGAGAGGAAGATTTTTCCTAAAACTGTACGAGGTATGATTCTAACTGATTAGTATTTTGTGCAACAACTAATCTATAACACACTCTCAAGCGGGCTTGAGGCTAAGATGCCGAAAGAAATGGGGCATTTGATATTAAGAATACGAGGTAGGTAGCTTTTTGTTTAGTAGGAAGGAGAAACTATGCGGTATTATAAATTTTTATTATTATCAATATTTTTAGCTTTTAGTAGTTCCCCCGTATTAGCAACGGATGCGTTTACTATGCAAGGATCATGGGTGTCTAAGAGTGGTAATTATTTACATGTAGATTCACATTATTTAGGTAAATCACATTATACTATTAAAGATATAAATCATATAAATGGAAAAACTTATATTAGAGTTTCTTTGATTGGTGGGCGATATATTAATCAAATTACTATAGCCGATGATAATCCTAATTATATGATTATTGAAAACGAATCTACTCATACTTTTGTAGAGTATTCCAGAATATAATGACGTAAAATTTATTTAAAAGAGTTAAGGGGGAAAAGATTTAAATGAGGAAATTTTTATTAGCGTTACTGGTTATCAGTATAACAGCTTTTGGTTCCCAGGCAAGAACATCTGAGTTAGTAGGTAAAGGTGAAGGCTATGGCTCTTATAATGGTTGGGTTGTTGCAGATATGTCAATGAATGATGGTGATGTATCAGAAGTAGCATCCTATTCTATGCGTATATTTAAGGACTATGGTTTAGTTCCTGTCGCTTACTGTGCATCTGGAGGTAGTCATTTAGGCACTTATTATACTTTTTATGTAAACCCATATCATGATTCATTAATTATTGGGAGGGAAGCTGGCATAGCCTCTCATGCTAATCCGTTTGCTGCAGAGTCTAAATCCTTTAGTAAATCTGGAGTGTTTGTTCGTTATACAGATATGCAAGCTAATCAGGATCTATATAGAAAAATAATTAATGTAGCTAAAGCTGAATTTATAAAATATCAACAAATGATGAAATAAGATATGCATTTTTAAAAATTACATTTGCTTTTATATGAATTACACTGTATACTTTAATTAAAAGATATACAGTGTAATTTTTTAAAATGCAAAAATAAAAATAAGATGAATTGAGAGCTGGAGAAAGAGGTGAGATAATGTATATTCAAAATGTATTTCATAGCAATACGGGGATATCACAGTATCGCATTGAAGAAAGCAATAGACCTGATGCGAAAGTATATACCTTGTATGGGCAGAATGAATTATATGAAGATCTATATGGTGTACCTGGGTCTATGAGTGATCGGAAACAGATAAAAGTAGATAGAATGGGGACTGGTGCTATTGCCAGAGAAGGCGATTTATTATTTAGCACAATTTCTGGTGAAGCTACAATCGTAAGTAGTGAACATGATGGTTATGTATTCACACAAAATTATGCTCGTATGGAGCCTATGAGTAGGTTAGTAGATAGAAAGTATATGGCTTATTTAATTAATGAAAATCCATCAATCAAGCGTCAGTTTAAACAAAATCTACAAGGTAGTCAGGTGATACGATACAGTTTAAAGCTATTGAAAGAAATTGCGTTACCAGAATTACCACCAATAGAGATTCAACGGATGATAGGGGATATATATTTTAAGCAATTACTATTACGTTCGTTAAGACAACGGGTAGCCGAGAATACGTATCGTTTATCAATTGCTATGTTACAGGGAGTGGAGTAAATGACAGAACTAGAATTTGAACGTCAGCTAATTGAACAATTATCGTCAGGGGTTATTAGTAGTACATCAAAGCAATTGGGAGACACTACAGCTCCTTACGGTAATATGAAGGTGTTTAAAAGCAAATTATGGAAATATGAGCCAAGAATTAAAACGACTGAAGACTTGTGGGAGAATTTTCGGTCTATTTTGTATCAATTGAATCAAAATCAATTGACGCAACCATTAAGTGATACAGAGTTTAAACAGGTTCAAAAGGTTATCAATGAACTTTACACACCATATCAAGCCGGTCAGTTTTTATATGGTATCAATGGCGTATCTCAAGTAGAAGTAGATCTTGATGATGGACGTCATGTATTCTTGACGGTGTTTGATCAAAAACAAATTGGAGCGGGTAATACAGTATACCAAGTGGTAAGTCAAATTAAGAGAGAACCACAAATTGCGGGACGTCCAGAACGCCGTTTTGATACTACACTACTTATTAATGGTTTACCAATCATTCAAATTGAGGAGAAATCTGTTAAACATTCTGTTGATGAAGCATTGAACCAAATGCATCAATATATTCAAGAGAAACAATATAGTGATATTTTCTCAACAGTTCAAATTCTAGTAGCTATGACGCCTAATCGTATTAAATATATGGCTAATACAACGGCTGAATTATTTAACAAAGACTTTGCGTTTGAATGGCAAAATCCTAATGATAATAAGGTAGTTCGTAATTGGACTACTTTTGCTGATATGTTCCTTAGCATTCCAATGGCGCACCAAATGTCTACATTGTTTACTATTCTTGACGGAACCAAGAATAAACAAATGCTTAAGGTTATGCGCCCTTATCAGGTATATGCTACAAAGGCTGTTTTAAATGAGTTAAAACGTGCAGACTTTGATTTGCCTATTAATAAATTAGGCTATGTATGGCATACCACTGGATCAGGTAAGACTATTACTAGCTTTAAAACGGCATGGTTGGCTAGCCGTATGCCAAATGTAGATAAGGTCATCTTCGTAGTAGACCGTATTGCTTTGACCAAGCAGACTGAAGATAATTATAAAGCATATGATCCTGAAGGCTCCATAGATGATAGTGGCAATGTAAGTGGTACACAAAATACAGATGCTTTGGAGAATAAATTAAATAAAAGTGGATACGGTATTATTGTTACATCCGTACAAAAGTTAAATACTCTTATTAAACGTAAAAATTTTGTGGTACCTAAGAAAAAATTTGTATTCATCGTCGATGAGGCTCATCGTTCTACTGGTGGTGAAAGCTTTGAAGAATTGCAAAAGGTCTTTAAAGGCGCTGCATGGGTAGGTTATACAGGAACCCCTATGTTTGATGAAGTAGTTGGTAAAAAAGGCACTAAGACTCATGAAGTATTTGGTAAATTACTCCATGCTTATACGATTCGCGAAGCTATTGCCGATAAAAATGTATTAGGGTTCAAGGTGGATTTTGAAACTACTATTGCAGAAGACCAAATGAAGCAAGAGTACTTACCAAAATTCTATAAGGCGCAGCATCCTGATTGGAATGAACAAGATATTGAACGTAAAATCGCTAATCTTACTGATAATGATATGGATGATATGATTGAACCTAGTTTCTATGATAATAATCCTAATCATGTACGATTAGTTGTAGAAGATATCTTCAAAAATTGGCGTAATCGTTCTAATGATGGTGCTTATAATGCTATGCTTACGACACATGTAGGTGGTAACTGTCCAAGTACGCCGATGGCATTGATGTACTTTGATGAATTTGAACGTGTTAATCAAGAACGAGCAGCACAAGGTTTGCCTACGCTGAAAGTTGGCGTTACGTTCAGCATGAGTACGAATAATAGTGATAACCAATTAACGACAAATGATGGTTTATTACGAGCAATGAATCATTATAATAAAATGTTTGGCACAAATTTCGGGCTAGATGATGTATCTGGGTATACACAGGATTTAACAACACGGTTGAATCAAACTGCAGAAGATGGGCAATATTTAGATATTGTTATTGTTGTGGACCAACTATTAACTGGTTTTGATGCTCCTAAAATGAATACGCTATATGTAGACCGTACGTTAAAGGATGCATTATTGATTCAGGCTTATTCGAGAACAAATCGTATTGCCGATAATCAAGGTAAGCCTTGGGGGCGTATTGTTAATTATAGATGGCCAGCTAAGAACGAAGAACTTATGAATCGTGCGTTAAGTATCTATGCCAATAAAGCTTCCGCTGATGTACAAGAAACATTGATAGATACAAAAAAACTAGTAGATGCAGGTGTTTTAGCAAAATCTTTCAAAGAGCAGTTTGAAGAGGTCAAACATGTAGTAGATCAATTAGCGGATATTACAGATACTTTCACAGAGGTACCAGCGAGTGAAGCGAAACAGGAAGAAATGTTTAATCTTATGCGGACCTATAGTTCGGGAATGTCTAAATTAAAACAATATGACCCAGAAACGGTTAATGGTGAGGATATTGGTTTTGACTATGATAACCCAGATGAACTTGTTACATTGCTTGGCATGACGCCTGAGCAAGAGGAAATACTGACTACATCTTTGTATAACGATTTGAAAGAACGAATTGCAGAAATACATGATGTACCTGTAGCACAAATTGAATTACGCATGATTCATGTAAAAGATGTTAGTGTCAATTATGATTATCTAACTGAATTGGTAGAAGCCTTGATGAATGCAGTGCATGAGGACCGTATGGATGTAGCCGCTGACTATCGAGATAAGATTAGTGATTTTGCTATGGCCTTGGAAGACCGTCAATATGCTAAACAAATTAATAATGCTGCTGATGCGATTTATAATGGTAATTATCCTCCTGAAAATCATGAAGTAACGTATCCAGTTCGATTAAATTCTAGTTTAGATATTATACATGATGCTAATACCATGATTGTGAAAGATAATATCTTTGATTTCCGTTTAAAATGGGGCATTATTGATGTTATTAGTAATGATGAAATTTTAGAACTATTTGGACGCCATACTGCAGGTAAACAAGATCTTGATAGTACGGGCCGAATTAGTCAACTAAAGAAAGATGCACGTAAAGAATACCAAGTTAAGGCACAAGATAAAGAAGTGGCTGCACTTAATAAGATTACATATGGCAATGAATTAGTTGCTGCATTATATAAATTTGCAGATTCTTATGTTAATGAAAGGTAGTGTTAGCATGGTAAAAGGAAAGAGGGGTTGCGATGAATAAGGAAAAACGGAGAGTACCTAAGTTACGTTTCCCTGGATTTACGGAAGATTGGGAACAGCGTAAGTTAGGAGATTTTTATACTTTTAAAAATGGCCTAAATAAGGAAAAAGTATATTTTGGTTACGGTGATAGTATTGTTAACTTTACAGATGTGTTTCATAATAGACAAATATATTCCTCAACATTAAAAGGGAAAGTTTGCGTTAATAAAAAAGAACTAGAAAATTATAAAGTTAAGGAAGGTGATTTGTTCTTTACTAGGACCTCCGAAACTATTGATGAAATTGGTTTTCCTGCAGTAGTTATGGAGCCAATGGAACGTGTTGTATTTAGTGGCTTTGTTTTACGTGGTCGTGCTGAAAAGAATGATCCATTGGTTAATATATTTAAATCATATATATTCTTTACTGATAATTTTCGCTCGGAAATGAAGAAAAAGAGCTCGATGACTACTCGTGCGTTAACCTCTGGAACCGCACTGAAGGAAATGTATTTTTCGTATCCGAAAGATTTAGAGGAACAAACTAAAATTGGGGAGATACTTTTAAGATTAGATAATATTATTACCCTTCATCAGCGTAAGCTTGAACACTTAAATTTGAAGAAAAAAGCGTTACTTCAGAAACTTTTTCCGAAAAATGGAGAGCGTCATCCAGAACTTCGTTTTCCAGGATTTACTGATGCTTGGGAACAGCGTAAGTTGGGAGATTACCTTAGTATTCCGGAGAAGGAAATCTTAGAGGTTAAATCTGCTAATGATTTATTAACAGTAAAATTAAATTTAGGTGGTGTTGAATTAGGTGCTAGTAGAGACACACTATCTTTAGGTTCTACTGTTTATTATAAACGTTATGCTGGTCAATTTATTTATGGAAAACAAAATTTCTTTAATGGCTCTATGGGGATAATTCCCCAAAAGCTTGATGGAAAAGGATCATCTGGTGATGTTCCAAGTTTTAATATTTCAAATATAGAGGCAAATTATTTATATGCATATGTTTCTAGAGAGTCTTATTGGCGCCCAAAAGTGGCTGCAGCGAGTGGTACTGGCTCAAAACGTATACATGAAAAAACTTTGCTAGATTTTAATATTGATATCCCATCTATAAATGAACAAAAACTAATATCCAATACTTTTGATTTGATAAATAGATTTATTACCCTTCATCAGCGTAAGTTAGAGCACTTACAATTACAGAAAAAAGCATTACTTCAACAAATGTTTGTATAAATAAAGGAGATTTTGTATGGCTGAATCAAAAGCACAGAATATTTCTAGCCAATTATGGGCTATTGCCAATGATTTACGTGGCACAATGGATGCTAGCTCTTTTAAAGACTATATTCTTTCATTTTTATTCTATAAATATCTTTCGGTACATCAAGAAGAATACCTTGTCAATAATGATTTAGTTGATATTTCTGATGGTAAATCTGTTAATGAAGCATATAAAGAACTTGTTGAAGAGGCAGGTTTAGAGGATTGCTTAATCGATATTGCGGGTACATTAGGATATGCTATTAATCCTGAGGATACATGGGCTTCTTTGATTGAAAACGTTCATAATGGCTCTGTTGTTCCTAGCGATTATCAACGATTATTTGAGAACTTTAATAAAAATGCTGAAATAAATGAAGAAGCCGCTACTGATTTTAGAGGTATCTTTAATTATGTTAATCTTGGTGATTCTGGATTAGGCTCAACAATAGCTGGTAGAACTAAAACTCTAAATGCAGTTGTAACTAAAATAGATGAAATTGAGTATAAAGATGAAAGTGGTAGAGATATTCTTGGTGAAATCTATGAATACTTAATCGGTAAATTTGCAGCTAATGCCGGTAAAAAAGGCGGTGAATTCTATACTCCTCATGAAGTTAGTCAAATATTGGCTAAAATAGTGACTGGTAATATAAAAACTCAACATGATACTTTCACAGTTTATGACCCTACAATGGGATCTGGTTCATTATTATTAACAGTTCGTAATGAAATCCCTGATGGGTCTCGTCAAGGTGCAGTTAGCTTTTATGGTCAAGAATTAAATACAGTTACATATAACTTGGCACGGATGAACTTGATGATGCATGGTGTCACTTATAATAATATGACATTGAATAATGCGGACACTCTTGAAAGCGATTGGCCAGATGGTCCAGACCGTGACGGTATTGATAGACCACGATCTTTTGATGCGGTTGTTGCAAATCCACCGTACTCTGCTAAATGGGATAATAATGAAAGTAAACTTAAAGATCCACGCTTTAGTGAATATGGTAAATTAGCACCAGCATCTAAAGCAGACTACGCTTTCATATTACATAGTTTGTATCATCTAAATAATGAAGGTACGATGGCAATTGTTTTACCTCATGGTGTTCTATTCCGTGGTGCTGCAGAGGGGAAAATACGTCAAACTATTATAGAAAAAAATTATCTTGATGCGGTGATTGGCTTACCTGCTAACTTATTCTATGGTACGAGTATCCCTACCACAATTCTTGTATTTAAGAAAAATCGTACGACTCGGGATATACTGTTTATTGATGCTAGTAATGAATTCGAAAAAGGTAAAAACCAAAATAATTTAAGCGATGAAAATATCACTAAAATTATTGAAACATACCGTAATAGACAAGACATTGATAAATATGCACACGTTGCATCTATCGAAGAAATCAAAGAAAACGACTATAATCTGAATATTCCTCGCTATGTCGATACATTTGAGGAAGAAGAAGAACTTGATCTTGAGGAAATCAACCGTATGATTGAACAAGATAATCAAGAAATTGCGAAACTTGAAAAAGAAATAGCCGAACAATTAGCCCTATTAGGCATCAAAATGTAAGAAAAAGAGGTAGAAAAGCTCGAATAGGACTTTTCTACCTCTTTTGGTGTTCTTGGGAACAGCGTAAGTTAGGTGAATTTGTAAAAATAGTATCGGGGGATGCACCATCTACATTTATTTCCGGGAATTGTATTTATGTAAAAGTTGATGATCTTAATTATTCAGATAGAATTCAATTATCTTCATCAAACTTGGTAAATGCTAATTCTAAAGCACATTTAGTTAATCAAGGTGCGACAATCTTTCCTAAAAGGGGAGCAGCCATTATGACCAACAAGGTACGTATTATGGGAAAAGATGGTTATTTGGATACTAATATGATGGCTTTAATTCCGGAAGAAATAGATAAAGATTTTTTATTTACTTTTATTCAAAAAACAGGTTTGTATAAAATAGCGGATACTTCTACTATTCCACAAATTAATAATAAACATATTGAACCATATATAATTCAAGTCCCAAGTGAGAAGGAACAAGCGTATATCGGTGTTGTTTTTGAAAAAATAGATAAAATTATTACCCTTCATCAGCAAGAGCCATTTCTATGTGGGAACAGCATAAATAGTGGGGTAGAATTATGTTAATAATAGAGGAAAATTCCGAACTATTTTATATTTATTATGAAAAATGGATACACATATATAAGGAAGGTGCTATTCGTGATGTAACAATGCGAAAATATGAGATAACGTTATTATGGTTAAAGCGATTAGTACCTAATCTTAGACTTTCACAATTAAATAGAATATCATATCAACAACTATTAAATGATTATGCTGAGTTTCATGAACGGCAAACAACAATGGACTTTCACCATCAAATAAAGGCTGCCATATTAGATGCCGTGGATGAAGGTTTAATTGATAGAGACCCAACACGAAAGGCTATTATTAAAGGTAGGTCACCGAGAATTAAGAAGATTAAATATCTGAATCAGTTTGAATTACATACATTATTAGTGAACTTGAAGCTGACATCAGAAATTAATTGGGATTGGTTGATATTGATAATTGCAAAAACAGGTATGCGATTTTCTGAAGCTTTAGCATTAACACCGAAGGATTTCGATTTTTCACATCAGTCATTAATCGTAGATAAGACTTGGGACTATAAAGGTACGGGTGGATTTTTACCAACTAAGAATCGCTCATCTGTGAGAAAGATACAGCTTGATTGGCAGACGATTATTAAGTTTTCAGAACTAATAAAAGGTTTACCAGATGATAAGCCTATATTTGTGAAAGGTCGTGTATTCAATTCGACAATAAATGGTGTATTAGAGCGGTATTGTAAAAAGTTAGGAATACCAGTTATATCGATTCATGGTTTACGACATACACATGCTTCGTTATTACTTTTTGCAGGTGTGTCGATTGCAAGCGTAGCAAGAAGGTTAGGCCATGCAAGTATGACAACAACACAGAAAACATATATACATATAATTCAGGAAATGGAAAATAGAGATATTGATCTGGTGATGCGGTCGATGGCTGGATTAGCTTGAAGATTAATTTGTAGAAATGGCTTTTACTGATGAAGGGTAATAGATTTATCAATTCCTCTAAAAACTTTGCCAATCTGATTAGCTTCTACTTCATTTGAAGGAATTTGAACAGTAATTTTCCCTAACTCACTTCCATTAATAGCAGGATAGCTTGTACCAGTACAATTATCTAAAACTACTTTAACAAAATTATCATTTTGAACTAACGTAAGTAAAAAATAGCTATCTAATTTAGATCGTAATTGAGCATATCCAGTAGAGAACACCACGTCTTTATCAACATTTTCGAATAAATAATTATTACGTTGATAAGGTCTTACTGTTTGATAAAAAACATCACCATAGGAGGCTAAGCGCTGAGCACGAGATGGTGCATTTTCTTTTTTAATAACTTTAAACCCTAATAAATTTGTGCCCACAACAGATTCTAAATCAACATACTTAAATTCATCAGGTAATTCCGTTTTGGGGTTTATTGTAACAACCTCACTTAACTTACGCTGTTCCCAAGTAAATTTATATTGTTTGGAAAAGTTATTTGCTATGTATTAATTCTAATATTTGATATAAAATGAATATATGATGAATGAGTGGTGAAAAAGAAAATCATATATTCCATAGCAAGTTATATGAAAAGGGGATTTAATAGTGAATAACGCTGTAAAGCAAGAAAAATTTGTACTAACTATTACTGCGGATAATGCAGTGTCGACAGATGAACGTTTTGATATTAATAATTTAAGTCTTGGGGATAATTATAAGACTCTTGATGTGAAATTCGAAAAATCGAATGGAGATATTATAACTCGTAAATATAATAAAGGTGAAAGAAAGAACTCTAATCAAACAATGCCTAGATTGGCTCTTCAAATTTTTGAACAACAAATTATTAATCTATCTGAAGAAGAGAAAGAAACATTTCCTATATGTAGATATACACCCGATAGTGATTTGAGATATGGTATTTATCGTAGTGTTGAAGATTTTAAGACGTATAGAAATACTATTGAATACTTAAAGTATTTTTATGATGATGATAAATTATTGGTAATTTATTGTTGGAATCTCTTCTCTACATTAAATTTTGTTCAAGAATGTCTAAAGCGTTTTGGTGAGCCTGGTGATAAATTTATTCTTACTTATAGAGAGAAAGATATAAAAGAAAGTGAAGATGAGGCAAGTGAAGCTACGATTCAAGAGGAATTAGTTAAGCCTGTAAAGGAATATGGAAACGAGTATTCTCGTATGTTAATTGAATCAAAAAACATAATTTTTAGGGGGGCACCAGGTACAGGGAAATCTTATTTAGCTAAACAGATTGCAACTGATATTATCAGCGAGGGTTATTTTGATAAATATGAGTCTCTAAATGATGAGCAAAAAAAACAGGTTGAATTTGTTCAGTTCCATCCAAGTTATGATTATTCAGATTTCGTTGAGGGGTTACGTCCAAAGATCAATGATGATGGCTCTATGGGATTTGAATTGAAAGATGGTATTTTTAAAAGCTTTGTTTCACGTGCAAGACGAAATTATGAGAATTCTCAAAAGCCTAAAGAGATAGTAGAAAAAGAAACTTCTGTTCAAGAATCAATGAAAAATTTCTTTGATAATATAGAGTTGGGTGTTGATGAATTTAAGACTTTAACTGGAAATAGCTTTTATGTTTCAAGTATTGATGATAATTTTATTCATATTACTATTCCTGGAAATGATATAGTTAATAAATTAGTATTGAGTGTAAGCGAAATTAGGCAAATGCTAGAGTCTGGTCTAACATTTAATAAGGTTAAAGATATTACTAATTTTTTTAATAAACAATTTGCATCACAAGCTTATTCATATGAATTTGTTATTCTTAAAGCAATTCAATCTAGTAAAATTCATACTAGACAATCACCAGTGGAGACAGAACCTTTAAAGAAATATATTTTTATTATTGATGAAATAAATCGTGGTGAGATTTCTAAAATATTTGGTGAACTTTTCTATTCTATTGATCCCGGATATCGCGGTAAATCAGGTGAAATTGCTACACAATATTCCAATTTACAGGTGGGAAATGAGAAATTTTATATACCAGAAAACTTATATATTATAGGGACAATGAATGATATAGATCGTTCTGTAGATAGTTTTGATTTTGCGATGCGTAGACGATTTAGATTTATAGAAATAAAAGCAGATGCTACATCAGGTATGTTAGATGGGTTAAAGAGCAATCGTCTTGATGATGCTGCTAATGAATTATTGCCAGAGGAAGCTATCAATAGAATGACTGCATTGAATGAAGCTATTTTAGAGGTAGAAGATTTAAATGAAAATTATCAAATTGGTGCTTCTTACTTTTTAAAGTTGAAGAATTTAACTTTTGATGAACTCTGGACGGATTGCTTACGACCTTTATTACAAGAATATGTTCAAGGACTATATGATGAAGAAGGTAAAATGAAAAAATTTGCTACTGCATATGGTTATATAGAACCATAGAAGGGTCTTAATAATGAAAATTCCTAAAGTTAAAGATAATACAACATATATAACTTCGAGATTTTCTTGTAATCAATGTATAGTTAGCAACATTTTAAATAAGTCTTTAAATCAACTTGATGCAGAAGGACTTTTCATATTTCCTGAAGCAATAAAAAAAGTAGAAGATTTAACTCGTGATCAGATGATATTACAAGAGTTTAATGGAAAATATCGTACAGGAAATGTAATGGGATTTATTGGATATGGAAAAGAAAGATTGATTATACAATCACGGTTTTGTAATGATAAGGAAGATTACTTCTTATCGTATTTACTTGAGCGTGTGTTAAATATTCCTAATATAGTTAGTCTAGATGCAGATACGAGTAGTGATAAAAGATTATTAAATTTCTTATTGTTTATATTTCCAAAATATCTTGAAAATGCAATACGAAAAGGTCTTTATAAGCAATATATACATAAAAAATATAATGATACGAATATAAAAGGGAAGATTGATATTCCTAGACATCTAACTAAGAATACTCCGTTCATCGGTAGCATTGCTTATAGTCAACGATTATTTTCATATGACAATATGTTGATGGAATTAATAAGACATACAATAGAGTTTATTAAATCCAAATCATATGGATCTATAATACTTTCTGATATAAAAGAAGAACTTAAGTTAATTGTAAATGCTACACAGTCATATAGAACTTGTGATAGGCAAAAGATTATAGAGCAGAATAAGAAGAACCCCATTAGACATGCCTATTTTAGAGAGTATTCAGCATTACAAAGATTGTGTATTTTAATTTTAAAAAGTGAAAAACATGATATTGGTAGTGGTATACAGAATTCTTACGGCATCTTATTTGATGGTGCATGGTTATGGGAAGAATATATTAATATATTATTAAGTTCTCACTTTTATCATCCTAAAAATAAGAGTAAATTTGGTGCACAACAATTATTTTCAGATGGAAAAGGTTTAATATATCCTGATTTTATTAGTAAATCAACTGATCCTCGTTTAATTGTAGATGCAAAGTACAAACCGATAGAAAATATTAGAGGACGAGATTATTTGCAAGTATTGGCATATATGTATAGATTTGATGCAAGTAAGGGATACTATATTTATCCTGATTCAGAAGGACAAGTACCCCTTGTATTAAATCTGAATAAGGGTTCTACCTATGAAAATAATGTTAGTGCGCGTAATGATGTAAATATTATTAAGCTTGGCTTTAAAATTCCTAATAAATCTGCTGATTATGATGATTTTAAAATGCAAATACATGAAAGTGAATTAGTACTACAAAATTTTATTAATAGTCAGATTTAGTATGTCAAATGGACTAAATTAATGTTATATAAGTATGTTATAATACATAAAATTACATTATTTTGTGTAAATGTCAATATAAGAATGTACAATTTTGACGATGTACAATGTACAGTTATTCCTTCTGTTGCATATGGTTTCG
>OKWO01000171.1_pt1 | contig 20012 bp, 17 predicted proteins | sample 1607221 | NCBI WGS metagenome assembly OKWO01 (sample SAMN07501057, study PRJEB24779) | human gut metagenome | isolation source: stool | host: human infant | place: USA: Pittsburgh, PA | reverse complement strand
CCTACTGCTGCCTCCCGTAGGAGTCTGGGCCGTGTCTCAGTCCCAGTGTGGCCGATCACCCTCTCAGGTCGGCTATGTATCGTCGCCTTGGTGAGCCTTTACCTCACCAACTAGCTAATACAACGCAGGTCCATCTCACAGTGAAGCAATTGCTCCTTTTAAATAACTAACATGTGTTAATTACTCTTATGCGGTATTAGCTATCGTTTCCAATAGTTATCCCCCGCTATGAGGCAGGTTACCTACGCGTTACTCACCCGTTCGCAACTCATCAGTCTAGTGTAAACACCAAACCTCAGCGTTCTACTTGCATGTATTAGGCACGCCGCCAGCGTTCGTCCTGAGCCAGGATCAAACTCTCATTAAAAGTTTGAGCTTTGCTCTTTTCTGTCTCGCTGACAGATTTATTGTTTTTTTGTCATTGACGGATTTACAATGTAAATCCACCCTGCACATTCGTTCGTCTTGTTCAGTTTTCAAAGGTCTTTGCCTCTCTTGAGACAACTTCTATATTCTAGCAAACTTATTCTGCTTTGTCAACTACTTTTTTTAAGTTGTTAACTACGCGCTAATAGAAACTGCTCTCTCGAGACAACTTATTCATTATACTAAATATTTCTACTTCCTGTCAATACTATTTTTGCATTTTTTCTTTTATTTTTAAAAAGTTAATATTATTTATAGTAACTAACCTTCTATACTTGTTTAATGGATAGCATTTTTACCGTTGTCATGTTCATATTTTATCTTCTTAATTCACAAATTTAAACTTCATCTTCATAAAAAATACCCCTCAAATTTTATCTAAATTTGAGGGGTGTTTGAAATTTATAAAGTTCTTTAAAAATATATGATGACTTATTTTTTATCTTCTTCTTGCATTTTTTCTTTGATTTCATCGTATGATAACGCTCTTGCTTTATCTTCATCATTTTCTGTCTCAGGCATTTTACCTGTCTCGAAAATCGACTTAATCTGAGCAGCATCAAGAGTCTCATATTTTAAGAGGGCTTCTGCAATTAATTTATGAGTATCACGGTTTTCGTTGATAATATCAGCTGCCTTATTACGTGCTTCATTAAGAAGGTGACGAACTTCATCATCAATAAGTTGTGCAGTTTGAGCAGAATATGATTTTTCAGGTGACATTTGGCCAGCCATCATTGCGTGGTTACCTTCGTATTGAACTGGTCCAAGTTTCTCGCTCATACCATATTCAGTTACCATAGCGCGGGCCATGGCAGTGGCTTGTTCGAAGTCATTTGAGGCACCTGTTGTCTGAGCGTTGAAAATAATTTCTTCCGCTACACGTCCTCCCATAAGACCTGCTAATTGCTCTTTCATATCATCTTTTGAAAGAAGCATTTGATCTTCTTTAGGTAAAGCAATCATATATCCACCTGCACGACCACGTGGTACGATAGTAACTTTATGAACAACTCGCGCATTTGAAAGAATCAAACCGACAATTGTGTGCCCAGCTTCATGGTAAGCAACCATAGCTCTTTCTCTGTCAGAAATAGTACGATCTTTTTTAGAAGGACCAGCAATTACACGGTCTTCTGCTTCATCAATATCTGAAGCATCAATAACTTTTTTATTTCGTCGCGCAGCAACTAAAGCAGCTTCATTGAGAACATTCTCCAAATCAGCACCAACAAATCCTGGGGTTTGTTGAGCTACTACTTTTAAGTCAACATTATCTGCTAATGGTTTATTTTTAGCATGTACTCTCAGAATTGCTTCACGACCTTTTACATCAGGTTGTCCAACTAGAACTTTTCTATCAAAACGTCCTGGACGCAGTAATGCGGGATCTAACACGTCACTACGGTTGGTAGCAGCGATAACGATAATACTTTCGTTTCCTTCAAAACCATCCATTTCAATTAAAAGTTGGTTGAGCGTTTGTTCACGTTCATCGTTTCCGCCACCCATACCAGCTCCACGTCGACGTCCAACAGCATCAATTTCATCAATGAAAATAATAGCACGTTCAGCTTTTTTAGCGTCTTCAAACAAAGAGCGTACTCGACTAGCTCCAACACCGACAAACATTTCAACAAAATCTGAACCGGAAATACTAAAGAATGGAACCCCTGCTTCACCGGCAACAGCTTTTGCTAATAGGGTTTTACCTGTCCCTGGAGGTCCTTCTAATAGAACCCCTGCTGGAATTCGGGCACCTAGAGATTTATATCGTTTAGGATCTTTAAGGAAGTCAACGACTTCTATTAATTCTTGCTTTTCTTCCTCTGCTCCAGCAACATCCGAAAATCGAACTTTAACCTCATCTTTACTAGATGATCTTGCTTTATTTTTACCAAAGCTCATGGCACCACGAGCGCCACCGCCACCACCTTGGTTCATCATCATCATAAAGAAACCAATCATGATAACTAAAGGTAAAAAACTGGCAATATAAGAAATCCATGTCCCACTTGAACTTTCATGTTTGACCTGAATATTAGTGTTATTTTCTTCAGCAGCGCTAACAAGAGATTTTATTGAAGAGTCATTTGGTAGTATAACAGAATTAAATCCTGTAACTTTAGTAGCAACACTACCACCTAAAAAAGTAAAACTATTAGCTGATTTAATTGTTTTGGCTTTCTTATATGTCCCACTAACTTCAACAACACCACCACTTGGCTGGTATGAAATAGACTTAATTTCTCCAGCTTTTAATTGTTTAACAAGTTTTGTATAAGAAATTTGCTGGTTTTGAGAGCTAGATCCTTTTAAATAGTATTGAAAGGTTGTAATAACCGCAATAATCAATAATATGTAAATAAAGGAATTTTTCAGAAAACCATTATTTTTATTATTTTTCATAGTTTAAGAGAGTACCTTTTTTCTATTTTGAGTAAATTTCTTCTTTTAACACACCGACATAAGGTAGGTTACGATAGTTTTCAGCATAGTCTAAACCGAATCCCACAATAAATTCATTTGGGATATCGTAACAAACGTAATCAGCATCAATATCTACCAATCGTCCTTCTGGCTTATCAAAAAGGGTTGCAACTTTGACAGAGTTAGCTTGACGATACTTAAACATATCTCGAAGGTATTTTAATGTACGTCCAGTATCAATGATGTCTTCAATAAAGATTACATCTCTTCCTTCAATATTAGTATCGACATCTTTTAAAATTTTAACTTCTCCACTACTAGTTGTACCACCATGATAGCTTGAAACAACCATAAAATCAATTTCAACATGTGTATCAATATGCTTTAATAGTTCAGCCATAAAAGGCACTGACCCCTTTAATACACCTACTAATAATGGATTCTTACCTGCATAATCTGCAGTTAATTTAGCTCCTAATTCTTTCGTTTTCAGAATAATATCTTCTTCTGAATATAAAACTTTTTTTATATCATTTTCAAGCATGATGTCACCTTTTTTCTAAATTTTCAATATAAAGTTTGTCCTTCATTATATCATGTTCAGAAGGTTTTCTCAAATATGTTCTACCTGCAACAATCACAAATATCAACTCTTTATTTTGCTCCCCAATAACAGCTTCTTCTCTGTCTTTTAGAGTTATTTTCTCATCAATAAATAGACGGCGAATTTTTTTAGTGTGATTTCCTAAAAATATCCTATCCCCTTCTTTTCTTCTTCTTAAAATAATCGGAGAAGTATCATAAATAGGAATAGTAATGTCTGCTTGAGAAATGAATTTTCCATAGGAAAATAAATATTGTGAGAATATTTGTATATTATGCAATTCTAATCTTTTTTCAACCTTAAAACTATCCGTCTTAGGATGGATTTTTGTAATATGAAAACTCTCGTAATCCTTATGAAGAAAATAGCCCGATTTAATAGTATAGTCAATATTGGCTTTAGTTCTAATCAATTTTAATATTACTCTGAACTGTTCTTTACTCACTTGTAAATCTGGAAATTTGCTAATGTAATCTTGCAATAAAAATTCTTGGACAGAATGAGTTTGCCTTAAAAAATCATAGCAGTTTGTTACTTCGATGCTCCTTGTTAGGTCTGTTAAAGCCGTGAATAAACACTCTGTTTCCTCAGAGAGAGTTATGAGAGAATCTTTCAATTGATTATTTTCTCTTTCCAAAGCAGGAAAGTAGACGTTTCTTATTCGATTTCTTAAATAATCAGACGAAGCGTTGCTAGCATCTTCAAAATGAAAAATATTTGGTAATAACTCCTTTTTATATGGAAGAAATGGTCTAATCAATTGACCGTTTGCAAAAGCACTCACTTGCTTAATCCCTGATAAATAGCGTAGCCTGCTTCCTCTTAAAATTCTCATAAATACAGTTTCAGCTTGATCATCAGCATGGTGAGCTGTTACTAAAGCCGTGTAACCTTCTTCACGCATAACTTTTGAAAAAAAATTGTAGCGATGGTTACGCGCTCTATCTTCTGAAAATATTCCTTGAAAATAAGAGATAAAGACAGGGACATCATGTATCTGTCCCCACTGTCTGATATATTCTTCTTCTTTTTCTGATTCTTTTCGCTGTCCATGATTTATGTGTGCAATACCAATACTAATCGATAACTCTTTTTGATACTGGTATAAAAATTGCAACAAATTTATTGAATCAATGCCACCAGAAACAGCAATTAGAACTTTCTGATGAGCGGTAAATAACCCTTTAGATAAGGTATCTTTCAAAATAGTGTTATACATATTATTTTAAAACCTGGTAAACGTCGTCAGCAATCTTAGTGATATCATCGTAAGATGATTTATCCGTAAAGATAATCATAATAAAAGGTTGTTCTGCATAAACAATAGCCGCATCATGTTTGTAGTCATAAGCATCTCCAATTTTATGTGCTACTTTAACTGGTATATTTTTAGGGATTCTTGTATTATCAAAATCAGTCTTTGATAGGTAATTAACAATATCTCCATTTTGATAATAAATTGCTTCCATCATTTTACCCGCAGCTTGTGGAGAAATCTGGCGTTTCTTCATATCCCAGTGCATACCAGAAATTGTGTCTACTTGTGTTTGAAACATTGAATCGTATTGATTATTGACATAATAACCTAGCATATTTGTTGCAACATTATCTGATTCCTTGGCAGTTGCTTCAAGTAACTCCTTAACGGTATATAATTTATGATCAGCTTTTTTCTCTAATTTCCCACTACCACTTGGAGCATAGCTATTAGGAAATTGATTAACATTATCTTTGTATTCAAATTTGCTGTCCAATGACAGTTTTCCTAATTTTACTTGCTCTTGGCTAGCATAAAGTGTTGCTAATTTTGCAATACTTGCAGAGTACATTGACCTATCAATATTAATACCAGCTACTGTCTGTGTATTTAATTGTTTGATGTATATACCATATTTATCTTTATTATATTTTTCCAATAATACTTCTTGAACCTTAGCCATACGATTATCAGCAACCGATAGATCTTCTACTGATATCCAAAAACCACTGTCCGTTTTATAATAAATACCATGTTCTGTTTCTGCTTGTTCTACTAAATGCACTCTGGAATAAGGTTTTAAATTATTTTTAACTTCACTAACACCATTTGTGTAAGGTGCTTCATAAGTCACAAAAGAAGGTTTTAACCAATAATCCAATGAGACAGATTGCTGCTTAGAAACTAAATCATTAAAAATAGCTTCACGACTAGCCTTTATGAACTGTCCATTGGACAAAGTAAATACTGGAATTCCATTTGAATTAATTGTAAGAGAAACAATCGACAATAAAGTATTTGGAACTAAAGTCTCTCCTGTTATGGTTAAAGCTTCATCTTGAAAACTGCTTATTTCAATTTTTGTAGTTGGTCTCTCTGGAATAGTATCAAAATACATTTCCTTATCCACAACTGTCTGAGTTAAGGCGTATCGTCTATTTTGAGAAAGCGTTAGTGGCTCCTCGGTACTTATAGCTGGGATTGATACAAAATATAAGCTACATAATAAGAAGGTTAAAACTTTCTTCATTACTTTTCTCTGCTCTCAATCTTTTCTTTTTCTACAATTATTTGCCTAAGTTGATAGTTCTTATCAGCTAACTCTTCTAGTTTGTCATCCGAGTAGGCTAGAAAATGTTCTATTGTTTCAATTAAATTATTCATAATTATTTTGGTAAAAGGTCTGGTAATGGGTAAATCATTTCGCCAGTCTTAGAGAAATAATACTTCGCTCGAGCATATTTTTGAACGTAATCTGGATTTTTTAGTTGTTTTGCTAGTAACTTCTGGTTCTCAGTTCTATTAGTTAATGTCTGATAGTCTTTCGTTAATTTTACAACTTCTTGACGACGTTCTTGTAAAGTTCTGTAACTCTTAACTAAATTATAAGTGGGTAAAATAAATAAAAGCATGACAAAAATAAGAACCCAACCCATTAAACGATTTTTTCGGCGTAACTCCTCAGCTTCGTAACGTTTTTTTAGATTCTCATCGTTAATATATTGATTATTTAACTGAACAACATTAGGCTTGCTCATCTGTTTCTATCCTTGTTTCATTAATAATTTCATACATCTTGATAGCATCTTCTTTCTTAGTGCTATCTTTCATTTCTAATACTTTAACGGTCAACAATTTATTACCAAAACGAATTTCAACTTGGTCATTAAGCTTTAGGTCAGTTGATGACTTTGCTAATACGCCATTCACCTTGACACGTCCTTTGTCTGCAACTTCTTTAGCAACGGGACGACGCTTAATGATACGCGACACTTTTAGATACTTGTCTAATCTCACTGATGATCACATCCTTCTATCTAAATTTACTCTACTATTTTAGCATTTTTTTTGAAAAATATCTGAACTGATAATATTTGTCAATATAATGTAACAAAAAGAGAGCTAATAGCTCTCTTAATTCTCTCAAATATCAAGTAAAAAACTTCTATTTTAATAACCTCTAAAAATATTTATGTCTTTCAAAAGTTGAGATGTTTGACGTGAAACATAATGTTGCTCGTACTATTCTTCTTGAACCAAACATTTTCTAAAAGAGTATCCAAATTTCCTTGCAACTTTTCACTTAGTTATTCTTCTACTGGTTTACGTGACTTAATCTCGATAAAACATTCGGCAAATTTTAGAAGTTCTTCAATAATTTCATAATTTTTCTTATGTTTGATATTAAAAACAACTTCCATCTTACCATTTGTTTCGCTAATTCTAGCCTTAAGTTGAGTTTTTGATAGTGCTTCAAAATAATCTTGAGTTAAAAAATACTTCAAAGATGCTTTTTCAAATAGGATGCTTATTTCATTACCTTTTCTTTCTACTAATTCAGTAAAGGCAAGGTCCAGATAAGCTTTTAAAAGTCCTATTTCTAAAAGGTATGCAACTTGATCAGGATATTCTCCAAAACGATCTATTAACTCATCTTGTAAGGTTTCATAATCAGCCCTAGTTTCTAATTCACGAATACGCTTATATATTTCTATTTTTTGGCGCTCATCTGATATATATTCTGCTGGTAAATAGGCGTCAATTTGTAAGGCTAATTCAGCATTACCTTTTTGACGAATTAATGATTTCCCTTGTTTGGTGGCAATCGCTTGCTCTAGAAGCTGTGAATACATCTCGAATCCAACCGAATCAATAAAACCACTTTGTGAAGCTCCTAAAATATTTCCTGCACCACGTATAGATAAATCACGCATCGCTATTTTAAAACCAGATCCCAATTCTGTAAACCCTTTGATTGCATCTAGTCTTTTCTCAGAAATTTCTGTTAAAACTTTATCAGGTCTGTACATAAGGTAAGCATAAGCAATGCGATTACTTCTACCCACACGGCCTCTTAATTGATAAAGGGTTGACAAGCCCATATGATCTGCATTTTCAACAAAGAGGGTATTAACATTTGAAATATCGACTCCTGTCTCAATTATTGTCGTTGCAACTAAAACATCGTAATCTCCATTGATAAAGTCTATTAATGTATTTTCTAATTGAATTTCAGACATTTGACCATGAACAAAACCAATACTAGCTTCTGGTACTAACTCCTGAAGTTCTGAAACTTTCTGATCAATAGTGTCAACTTTATTGTAAACATAAAAAACCTGTCCTCCTCTGTCTATCTCACGAATAATAGCTTCTCTAACTAAACCAGGATTTGTCTCCAAAACGTAAGTCTGCACAGGATAACGATTGGTTGGAGGTGTTTCAATCACTGATAAGTCTCTAATGCCAAGCATTGACATATGTAATGTTCTAGGTATTGGGGTCGCTGTCAAAGTTAAGACATCAACTTTTGTTTTTAATTCTTTTAACTTTTCTTTATGCTTTACACCAAATCGCTGTTCCTCATCAATAACTATTAACCCTAAATCCGAAAATACAACATCTTGAGAGAGAAGCCGATGTGTTCCAATAATAATATCAACTTGGCCCTTAGATAATCTTTTTAGTGTATCTGTTTGTTCTTTTTTGCTACGAAAACGACTAAGTACATCAACTGTAACAGGATAATTGCTAAAACGTTCTTTAAAATTTTCAAAATGCTGCTGAGCTAGAACTGTTGTTGGGACTAAAACAGCAACTTGTTTATGGTCATTGACAGCTTTGAAAGCCGCACGCATAGCAACCTCTGTCTTACCAAAACCAACGTCTCCAACCAATAATCGATCCATCGGACGATTACCTTCCATATCCTGTTTAATTTCTTTTATAGACCGCAATTGATCCTCTGTCTCTACATATGCAAAATCATTATCAAAGTCATTTTGCATATTATCGTCAGGAGAAAATGCAAATCCTTGTAATTGACTACGCTCTGCATAAAGTTTCAACAAATCATCAGCAATATCTTCTACTTGCTTTGCAACTCTCTGTTTTGCTTTTTTGAAGCGACCATCATTTAACGTATTAATTTTAGGCTCTTTGCCATCTGCAGAGACATATTTTGTTAGAAGTTCAATTTGTTCTACGGGGATAGAGATACGATCAGCATTTTGATATTGAATAGTCAGATAATCACGATGAATACCTTGTATCTCAATTGTTTCAATACCTAAAAATTTTCCTACGCCATGAACATTATGAACAACATAATCGCCAACTGAAAGTTCATTATAATCTTTTAGACGTTCTGCATTACTAATATTACTGCGTCTAATTTTCCTTTTAACACGCCTATGATAAATCTCACGTTCAGTAATCAGAACAATTTTCTCATCTGCAAAATAAAAACCATTTGAAAGATGCCCAACAATAAGTTGTGACTCCTTTGGAACGATATCGTTTTTATCTGAAATGATTAAATCTAACCCATATTCTTTTAAATTTTCTTGAAGGAGATTTAAACCTTTTTGAGAATCTACTTGCAACAGTACTGTCGCTCCAGATTTCTTATAACGATTGATTTCATCGACCAACAATGGAAATTGATTAAAAAATTCTTGCATTCCATATTGAGTAAAATGATGAAGTTTATCAAATTTCAGATTTCCTAATCCTTTGTGGAAATTTGAAAAGAAGGTTGCTGGTTGGTATTGTCTTAATTGCTTATAAGGATCTGAAAAATAGTTCAAACTAGAATGAGACTTGCCTTGTTGTAAATCTTCCGTCAGAAGGCTAGCTATTTCTAAATCTAACTTAGCATTTCGATCTACAATTTTTTGAAAATCATCAACAAAAAGTGGAGTTCCCTCAGGAATATAGTCTAATATTCCCCATTCTTTTTCATAAAAGATACTTAGAAAACGACGAATATCTGAGTGCTTAAAATGATTTTCAGTTGTAGATAAAACCTCGCTCAAATAGGCGCGTTGTACCTCACTAGCTGTTACTAGATAGCCCTCAAGTTTTTTCTTTGCACGCTCGAAATCTGCATCTTGTAAAATAATATCATCTGCTGGCGAAATCTGTACTGACTCTAATTGTTTAAGAGACTTTTGAGTGTCAATATCAAACTGCCTGATGCCATCTATTTCATCTCCGAAGAATTCCAAGCGATAAGGATATTCTTGTGTCATCTCAAAAATATCTAAAATATCTCCTCTTTGGCTAAATTCACCAGGACTAAATACTTGAGAAACTTTCTGATAACCTAAATTGACTAGGTTCTTACTCAATTTATCTAAATAACATTCTTGACCGATTTCAAACTTATATTGACTTTTCGAGAAAACTTCCGGATTTGGTAATAGTAACCTTAAACCACTGATACTAGTAATCAAAACACCGTTTTTTTCTGGATCTTTTAGAAACCTCAAGGCACTGAGTCGTGAAATTGATTTATCTAATGAAGAGAAAATAAACTCTGCTGCAGGAACGTCATCAGCAAAAAATTGATAAACGTTATCTTCTCCAATTAAACTTGATATATCACTTGATAATTTATCAGAATCGTTTTGAGTGGCAGTGACTACCATAATTTTTTTAGATAACTTCTCGTAGGCTGATGCTATGGCAATAGCTTTACTTGCTCCTGAAAACCCCATAACTAATTGGCGACTATTAGTTACTAATCCAGAGTGCCATGTCCGCACCACTTTATTTTGGCTAAATAATTCTATAATATTCATTTTAAACCGTTGTATTTCTGCATTGTTTTTTGAAAATCATTCGTCTGTAAATAATAATTGACAGCATTGTCAACCTTATCAAGAGTATTTGATATCATAATTTCATCATTTTTATCAAACTTCCCTAGAACATGATTAATAACTGTCATACGTCCATTCGGACGTCCTATACCTACTTTAATACGATCAAATTCTTGAGTACCTAAATGAGCAATAATAGACTTGATACCATTATGTCCCCCAGCAGATCCTTTTTGACGAAAACGTATTTTACCGACTTCCATGTCTAAATCATCATATATGATAATCATATCCTTAATAGAAATGTTGTAGTAAGTAAGTAGGGCTTTTACAGCAATACCACTGTTATTCATAAAAGTAGTTGGTTTGATAAAATAAATTTTTTCACCGTTGATAAAATCACTACCTATCTCTGCTTTAAAATTTTTATCTTCTGTAAAGTTGACGTCAAGGTTTTTTACAATTCTGTCAACAGCCATAAATCCAATATTATGTTTTGTATCATTATATTTACTTCCTGGATTTCCTAATCCAACAATCATTTTTACCATTATCTTCTCCATTAAAACGCAAAAATGGTTAAGGATAATAACAATATCCTTAACCTAAAAGTTAACAAATTGATTATTTATTACTAGACATTGAAACGGAATTCCATGATATCGCCATCTTGAACAATATACTCTTTTCCTTCTTCACGTAACCGGCCAGCTTCTTTTACTGCTTTTTCAGATCCATATTGAATAAGGTCATCATATGACATCGTTACTGCACGAATAAAACCTCTTTCAAAATCTGAATGGATAATACCCGCAGCTTGTGGAGCTTTTATACCACGCTTAAATGTCCAAGCGCGAACCTCTTTTTCACCAGCAGTAAAGTAAGTTCCAAGGCCTAAAAGATGATAAGCAGCTCGTGTTAATTTATCAACACCAGATTCTGTTAATCCAATAGCTTCTAAAAATTCTAACTTATCTTCATCATCAAGTTCAGATATTTCTTCTTCAGCTCGAGCAGAAATCACAACTACTTCTGCACTCTCTGTTTCTGCAAATGCACGAATTTGATTAACATAGTCGATATCATCAGGATCAGCTACTTTGTCCTCATCAACATTAGCAACATATAAAACAGGTTTAGTTGTTAATAAAAAGAGACCTTTAACAACTTTTGCTTCCTCTTCTGTAAACTCAATGGTACGAGCTGATTTCCCATCTTCCAAAACAGGTTTAATCTTTTGTAAAACATTGAACTCTGCTACTGATTCTTTATCTTTTTGAGTTCGTGCCATTTTTTCAACACGCGCATAACGTTTATTGATTGACTCTAAATCAGCTAAGATTAATTCAAGATTAATAGTATCAATATCTGCTATAGGATCAACGAAGGCATCCTCACGACCTTGTTCACGCATAACATTTTCATCATCAAAAGCACGTACCACATGAACAATAGCATCCACTTCACGAATATTAGCTAAAAATTTATTACCTAGACCTTCCCCCTTCGAAGCACCTTTAACAATACCTGCAATATCAGTAAATTCAAAGGTTGTCGGAACTGTTTTTTTAGGCGTAATCAATTCTGTCAATTTTTGTAGACGCTCATCTGGTACTTCTACCATACCAACATTGGGATCAATAGTCGCAAAAGGATAATTAGCAGCTTCTGCTCCTGCTTTTGTAATTGCGTTAAATAAAGTTGATTTACCAACATTTGGTAAGCCTACAATACCTGCTGTTAAAGCCATTTAGTGAGTCTCCATTCAAATTTCAATCAAGACTATTATATCAAAAAATAGAAGAAAAAGCGGTATGATAAGAAGAAAATTTCAGATTTGCTTATCATTATGCTACTCTTTCACCCTAATTTAAATTATCCACTCCGAAACAAAGGGAAGACCTAGAGCTTATAAGAAAGTTAATATAGCTAAGATAATTAGTAGAAATAGAATAATATTTCGAAAAATTAACCAATAAATTTTATTATATTTTTACAGATCAAGATTTTTTTCATAAATACGTTCAACTTTAACTTCATTTGTTTTAGCTAAAACATGTTCATCTAAGCTCACGTCAAAAATCTCAGCTAACCTGATTAAATTATCCAAATCTGGTGTGGTATCCCCATTTTCCCATTTTGATATGACTTACCGAAAAATAAACAACTGTTCTGCAACTTTCGTCATTGTCAATGGCCACCTTTCTTCTTTCGATAACATTAGAATAGCTAATTTTCCAACGGCATACTAGCAATTATTTAGGAAAGTATTGGTTGCAAATATAGCTATAATTATTTGTTTAAAAGGACTTTCATGGTTGCAGTACTTTTTTTAATTTTCGCTCAAAATCATAACGACTCATCATAATCACATGCTGACAGTTAGTGCATTGAATTTTAATATCAGCTCCTACTCTAAGCACTTTCCATTGATTAGCTTTTTTACCAGTCTCTTTAATCACACAGGCGTGCGGTTTTTTCATTTCAACAAGTGATCCAACTTGATACATCTTTTCTCCTTACATATATAAATACCTTTTTTGACATTTTAAACTAATCTGATCTAACTCAACTATTTCGCCATCTATTTCAATCAAACTATTTTTAGGAAAATATACGGTCATAGCTTTGAAAGTCTGGTGTTTTATACTTTTAGAGGTAGTATGCCTTTTAAAAACCAAAGATAATAAAATACTTAATCGTTTTAGAAAAGTATGCCCTTTAGCGTAAACCATATCTAACTCTGCAGTTAAAGCACTTGCTTTAGGCCAAATAGTAATGCCACCTCCAAAATAAGTGTTATTTGCTAATGCGAAAAAATAAAGGTCATTTAGTTTTATCCGCTGTCCTGTCTCTCCTTCCACTAATACTTGTACTTTAGAAGAATGTAATAATGATTTGATAGCTATAACAATGTAAGTTATTTTTCCTAGACGATATCTATTCAAAATATTTTTTATTTTAGAGTTAGACGCTTTCCAAACGACATAGGCTGCAAAACCTAAATCTAAACTATTCAAAATCAGCCCTTTATCATAAATAAAGCAATTAATTTCCTTTAATCTTTCTGTCTGAATAGCGGTAAGGGTTTCTTTGAGGTTAGGAATTTTCAAAGCTCTGGCAAAATCATTTCCCGAACCAACAGGATAATAAGCGCACGGAATATGTTGGGGAGATAAGTCATTACTTTTGATAAGGTACCATCTCCTCCTATAATCATTAGATGATCACTTTCTTTAAAAGACCTTAGTATATTAATGACTTGTTTTTTTTCATCATCTTTCTGTTCTGTATAGAACACAGAAATATCTTCAGTATGATAAAACTCCTGAATTTGACCAACAATAGTGGAGGCATTTTTATTACCAGCATGGGGGTTAGCTATTATATATAGAGTCATATTACTCATCATTATAGCATATCTTAGAATAAGAAAACTACCCAAGAATAACTTGGGTAGTTTTCTTATTTAGTTAGTACGAACAGGAGTTATTAATTGTATGAAATCTTCAGTATCTTCACCAGGTGTCAAAGTAAATGGACGTACTGGAGAAATAAATCGAATCGTAACTGTTTCGCTTTTTACTGCTTTTAAAGATTCAATTAGGTAAGTTGGATTAAAACTAATATTTAAACTATCACCTTTAAGGCTAACAGTATCCAATTCCTCATTAACTTTACCAACTTCTGGAGAGTTTACATGAGCTGAGACTGTTTCATTTTGAATTTCTAAACGAACAGTACCGTTCTGAGTTGCATTCGAAATTAAATAAGCACGTTCCATAGCATGGCGTAAAGCATTTGTATTAAAGATAATTTCGGTTTCAAACTGATTAGTTAGGAGGCGATCAGTATCAGGGTAGTTTCCTTCAAGCAAACGTGTATAGAAGCTGATATTTTCACTTCTAAATAACATTTGACTATCTGAGAAGAAAACCTCTACAGTTTCAATATCATCTGTAAAAACAGCCGAAAATTCTCGAAGGGATTTACTTGGAACAACCAAATCAAAATTATTAGCCGATTTCTCTAATTGGAAAGTGCGTTGACTCATACGGTGTGAATCTGTCGCAACAGCCTTAAAGTATTTATTTTGACTGATAACCAAATGAACACCTGTTAAGATTGGACGGCTTTCTTGTTGGCTAGCAGCAAAAGCAGTTTCATTAATAATTGATTTTAACAGTTTAGTTTCTAATGTTAATGGAGTATCTGTTGTCATTTCCTGCAGACGAGGGTATTGATCGACATCCTTACCTTTCAAAGTAATCTCTGATTTTCCACTAGTAAGAACAATTTGATGTTGTTCAATCTCTGTAAATTCTAAAGTTACATCTGGTAAACTTGAAATAATATTAATAAAGAAACCAGCTTCTAACAAAATAGAGCCTGGATTCGTTACTAGTAAACCTGCGTTTTCATTTGAAGCAGGAATAGTATTTTCAATTGAAATTTGTCCATTTGACCCCGTTAAAATGATAGCATCTCTAGTCACTTCTATTTTAACAGTTGAAAGGATTGGAATCGCATTTTTATGACTAATAGCTCGTTTGGTTACCGTTAGAGCATGCAAGAAGAAATTTTTATTTATTGAAAAATGAATCATAGTATATCCTTTATATATTAGTATAAATTTAGTAGTAATAGTAGGTCCTGTTAAAGTTGTGAATAAGTATTATAACTTTAGTATTCATAAGGAAAATAACTTGTTCACAACCTGTGGAAAAGTCTCGTATTTTTCTGATACTTATCCACAAAGGCTACCTGATTTTATTTTTGATAGTTTCTATCTCAATTCGTAAGTTGTCATCTTGAGCAACCATATTTTTTATTTTATTATAAGCGTGGAGAACAGTTGAGTGATCTCGTCCCCCAAATTCTTTACCTATTTTGGGGAGACTGTTATCTGTCATCTCACGAGCTAAGTACATGGCTACCTGTCTTGCAAGGACAATATCTTGTGTTCTTTTAGTTGCTTTTATCTCTTTTACAGTTACGCCATAGAATTTACCAACCTGTATTTGAATTTCTTCTATAGGAATGACAGTAACAATAGGACCGTCATTTTTACGTGCTCTGATAGCTTCTGCAGCTATATCTACTGTAATAGTTTTAGCATGCTTAAAGTCAGCAACTAGACTAATATTTTTCAAGGCTCCTTCTAATTCACGTACGTTGGAATCAAATTCTCCTGCTAAGTATTCAATGGTATCTTGAGGAAAATCATAAGGATATTCTTGAATTTTATTGGTTAAAATAGCAACTCGTGTTTCAAAATCAGGTGGTGTGATATTTACTGGGAGTCCCCAACTAAAGCGCGTGACTAGACGTTCTTCTAGATCATTTAATTGATTTGGATTTCGGTCACTGGTCAATACGATTTGTTTATCGTTTGTATGTAAAGCATTGAAAGTATTGAAGAACTCCTCTTGGGTCCCCCCTAAGGTTTTCTTAGCAAGCGACTGAATATCATCAATCAGGAGTAAGTCCAAGTTGCGAAACTTTTCTTTTAATTCTTCCATCGAATCTAAACGAATATGACTGACGAATTCATTAATAAAATTCTCAGCAGTGATGTATAAAACCCTCGCGTTTGGATTATCTCTTAAGACTTGATTTCCAATAGCATTTAGTAGATGCGTCTTTCCTAGACCAGGTCCCCCCCAGATAAATAGAGGATTATAAGTCGTGCCAGGACTATCAGCTACAGCAATTGATGCTGAAACAGCCCATCTATTTTCATCTCCTTGAACAAAATTAGCAAAAGTATATTTCTCTTTAAGATTAGAGTCGATTTTTCTAATTGGTAAAGTATTTACTTCATTGCTAGATTGCTGGTAGTTAGAAAAACTAGTTTCTTGTAAATGTAAATCGTTTGAGACATAGTTAGCTGTAATTTCAGCATTGAAAATTTCAAAACCAGCTGTTAGGATAACAGGCCCCAAATTTTGTTCCCAGAATAGCTTTTTCATTTCAATGTTATCTAAAGTAATAACTGCAGTTTGATGTTCAATTTTGAGGAGTCTAGCCTCTAGAACAAAAAATTCATAAGCTGCTGGTGCTATTTGAGAACGAGATAGCTCTAGTACTCTATTCCAAAATAGTTGTTCGTTTTCCGTCATAGCTTCTTCCTTATTGTCTTGTGGATAATTATTGTTATATTGTACCATAAAAAAATAAAGTTTTCCACAGATGTTGAAGAATAAAATCAACAATGTTAATTAAAGTTTTCCACAGTCTGTGGAAATTAGAAAAGCTTAGAGAATCAACAGAAAAATAGCAAAATACCTTGTGGATAAGTTTGATTAAATAAAAAAATAATCAACACCCTTATTTTAGAGTGTTGATAATTCTGTTTAATTCTTCTTGGTTAGCGAAAGCAATCTTTATATTGCCAGCACCATCTTTATTAATAGTAAGTTTCACTTTGCTACCAAGAAATTGAGCTAACTCATTTTCTTGATGTTTTAGAAAGACATCTTTATTTTGAAGTGACTTATGATTTGTTTTCTTTTCTTGTTTTAATAACTTCTCTAGTCGTCTTACACTAATATCTTCAGTGAGGATTCTCTGATACCAATCTTTCTGTTGACTAGCATCTGGTAGACTGAGTAGTGCACGCGCATGACCAGAGGAAAGTTTTCCTTCTTCAATAGCTGAAGTAATTAGTGGCGGTAAATTTAGTAGTCGTATCGTATTTGATATATAGGGACGAGATTTTCCCATATATTTTGCTAACTCTTCATGTGTCATACTTTTCTTTTGTAGAAGTTGAGAGTAGGCTTTAGCCTCTTCAATGGGTGACAAATTAGATCGTTGTAAATTTTCGACAATAGCTAATTGCATACTATCATCATTATTATAGGATTTTATAATTGCAGGTATACTTTCCAATTTAGCTAACTTTGCGGCTCTTAGCCGTCGTTCTCCGGCTACCAGTTCGTAACCAAAGACTGCTGACGGTCTTACAATAATGGGTTGAATAAGGCCATTAATTTTAATAGAGTCGGCTAATTCTTCTAGTTCTTTTGTATTAAATTCTAGGCGAGGTTGATACGGATTTGGAGCAATATGATTGATGTTGATCGTTTCTAAATATTCCATTTTAGACCTCAGATTCTATAGACTTACTAAAGGGATTGGTCTATCTGACCAACCCCTTTAATTTTACTATATCTTAGTTAAAATAACTAGAATTGATTTAGTTATTTGCTCGTTGTTTAGCTAAATCTTTACTAGTTTTAGTAAGTTTTATAGTGACTGTTTGTTTATTTTCACCACGATAAAAGGTTACTGTTATGGAATCTCCTACCTGGTGGCCATAGAGTAAACTTTGTAAATCACTTGGAGATGCTACTTCTTTATCGTCAACTTTAGTAATGACATCGTATTTCTTTAGTTTGCCTTGAGCTGGCATGCCAGATTGGATAGATGCTACTACAATACCATTAGTAACATTACTTGGGATTTTCAGTTTACTAATAACATCGGATGGTAAATTACTTAATCCAGCCATAGAAATACCTAGAGCAGGTCTCTCTACTTGTCCGTTACTCTCAAGTTGATTGATAATCTTAACAACATCATTTGAAGGAATGGCAAATCCCATACCTTCAACGCTATTTCCTGACGATTGTCCTGAGGTTTGATTTGATGTAGAAGAAATTTTACTAGAATTAATTCCAATAACCTGTCCTTCAATATTGATAAGTGCTCCACCTGAATTACCAGGATTGATAGCAGCATCAGTCTGGATAGCATTTGTAGAAACTGTTTGTCCTTCTTCATTAGTCATTGTTACAGTTCTTTTTAAACTAGATACAATACCTTGAGTTACAGAATTTGCATACTCAGTTCCAAGAGGGCTTCCGATCGCTATAGCAGTTTCACCAATGTTGAGTTTTGATGAATCAGCAAATTCTGCAATATTTGAAACTTTATCTGATGGAATTTTGACGACGGCTAAATCAGAGTAGGTATCTGACCCAACAAGTTTCCCAACTGCTTTTGAGCCATCGGCTAGTTGAATTTCAATTTGTTTAGCCCCATCAATGACGTGGTTATTAGTGACAACATAGGCATTTTTACCATCTTTTTTATAGATGACTCCAGAGCCTTCACCGTAAACTTGTAAGCCCTTATCAGTGTTGCCTCCCTGATTACCAAAAAAATGACTATAGAAGTCTGATAGGTCAGAACGACTCTCTTGTTGTTTATAATTGATAACAGAAACAACACTATTTTGTACCTTTTTAACAGCTTTTGTTGTAGGCGTTATGTTATTATAATTTACTTTACTAGTTTTAGTGACACCACCATTTGGAATATTGTCATTATGATTCATGACAAAACTAGCAAATGCTCCACCAGCAAAGCTAACAATAATGATTAGAGAACACTTTAGAAGTGATGAGACTAATTTTTTTTTCACAAATAGCTACCTCCGTAAACTTTTATACTAATCTTATGACAAGCTTCTTAATTATACCTTAAAAGCTAAAAAAAGGAAATATCCACAACTTGTGGATAACCTTGATTATAATTATAGAATGCCTATAAAATAAGGGGATATGTAAGGATAAACATGTGGATAAATTGTGAAAATATTGTGGATTATGTTATAATGTAGCTATGAAATTAAAAATAATTACAGTTGGAAAATTGAAAGAGAAATACCTTAAAGAAGGTGTTGCAGAGTATCAGAAACGTCTGAATCGCTTTTCTAAAATTGAGACAATTGAGCTAGCTGATGAAAAGACGCCTGATAAAGCTAGTATATCTGAAAATCAAAGAATTTTAGATATAGAAGGGGAACGTATTTTGAGTAAAATAGGTGAGAGGGATTATGTCATTGGTTTGGCTATAGAAGGGAAACAATTGCCATCTGAATCATTTAGCCATCTAATCGATCAAAAAATGATATCCGGCTACTCTACTATTACTTTTGTTATTGGTGGTAGTTTGGGCTTATCTCCAAAAGTGAAAAAACGTGCTGATTATTTAATGAGTTTTGGACTGCTAACATTACCTCATCAACTTATGAAATTAGTCTTGATGGAACAAATTTATCGTGCTTTTATGATTCGTCAAGGCACTCCTTACCACAAATAATCGTTCCATTTATGAAACAACTGCTAAAAACAAATAAAAAAGCCTAGATAATCTATCTAGGCTTTCATTATCTGATTCCAGCAGGATTCGAACCTGCGACCGTTCGCTTAGAAGGCGAATGCTCTATCCAGCTGAGCTATGAGACCTAACATGTCTATTCTACCAAAAATTCAATTGAAAGTCAATTTTCTATTTATGATAGGGCGAGCCCTGCTGTATTGTAAAAGCGCGATAGATTTGTTCAACAAGGACTAGTCTCATTAACTGATGGGGCAAGGTTAAACGACCAAAACTAACAGAGAGATTGGCTCTCTTTTTTACATCCTGTGCTAATCCCAGACTCCCTCCAATAATAAAA
>OKWO01000148.1_pt1 | contig 26698 bp, 8 predicted proteins | sample 1607221 | NCBI WGS metagenome assembly OKWO01 (sample SAMN07501057, study PRJEB24779) | human gut metagenome | isolation source: stool | host: human infant | place: USA: Pittsburgh, PA | reverse complement strand
ACATTCTTCCATCATAACTTGAGCCATGGTATTTACTATGCGCCAAGTCCATTTGAAAGCAACTTCGTATCCATGTGCCATAAGGGCGCAGAAATCGATAAAACATTGGCTGTCGCAGAAGAAGCTTTCAAAATTATCAGTGAAACACTGTAATATTCTTTTGACGTAATCGATGTAGGTGATGAACATGCAATTTTACAAGAACTTAAAACGGGCTCGTGTACGCATGGGAAAGAGCCAAATCGAAGTCGCCAAGGCTGTAGGTATTAGTAATGCGGCATTGTCCAATTACGAGACTGGCTATAGAGAACCAGACCTCGATACACTGTGCGCGTTGGCTCGTTACTATGAGCTGACCTTAGATGAACTCGTGAATGTTAATAATGAACAACAAGAACGCATTTATGACATTAGCACCGCTGTGAAGGATACACATATTAAGTTCAAAGGGGACTTGTATGAATTAAAAGCATCGCAAAAGAAGGTTCTCTTGCGAGAATTAGATACAGTGTTTGAAAAGTTTCAACGATCTCGTATAACATCAATCAAAGAAGGTACCTCACATCGCCATCCTCATATCAATCGGGGAGGACTGTTGGGGGCAAACCTTGCGGTGAGTCGCGGGAAAAAATAAAAGGCGCCTAGATGGTCGTTTATAGATTTGCTATAAACGTCATCTAGGCTCTTTTTTGTGAAAGTCATCCTTTGTTTGTCGTTTATTTTTTATGCTGATAATTAGCATAAAATGTAAGCTTGTGGTATAATACATTTGAGGAGGTGTTAATATGTTAATGGAAGTGAGATTAAATAATGTATTAGCATTTAATAAACCTGTTGTGTTTTCTGCGAATGCAGATATGCGTACTAAAAAGTTTATATCAAATGTACATCAAGAAAATGGAAATAATATTGTAAAAAGCACTGCTATATATGGGCCTAATAATACGGGGAAGACTTGTTTAATTAAAGGTATAGCCAGTATTATTGATATTTTATTAAATAATGAGCCTCATTTATTACCTAATTTATTTACACATAATCCTATTTGTAAATTAGGTATTGCTTTTTTATATGATAAGAAAAAGTATGATTATACTATAACGTATGATACTCAATCAGAAGAAATCATATATGAACATTTCGTACACAAGTTTTATGATGAATATGGTAATGAGAAGTCAGATACATTAATTTTAAAGGATATAAAAAAACAGGAATTTAAATGTATCGATTCTAATGTAGAACCTTTGATGGAAGTAGTTGCCAATAAAACCTTATTGTGTCATGCTATCGATACATCTAAGTTTAGTAAATTGGCAGAGATTAAACATATTATTACTGAATTTGCTCGTTCGATAGATATTATTAATATGAATAATATTCCCATTGATCAAACTATCAAATTATTAAAGAATGAAAATAATATTCAGAAAAAAGTTGTTAACTTTATTAAACAAGCTGATGTATATTTAGATGATTTTAAATATGCTGAAGCAGATATGGATATAAAATTAAAAAAGAATGGTAAAGCTATTGCAGACGAACGCGCCTTAGCATTGCCAGAACAATTGTTAGATCAATTAAAGTTAATTTCCGTGTATAAAGGCCATCCAGTACCAAGTATGGTATTTGATTCTACGGGAACGAAAAAAATTGCTGCTTTAGCTAGTTATATTATTGAAGCTTTAGAAAAAGGAAGAACTTTAATTGTTGATGAATTGGATAGTAGTTTACACTTTTCTTTAACACGTGCTATCGTAGCTCTTTTTAATAATGAGTTAAATGATATGGCGCAGCTTATATTTACAGTTCATGATGTAACTTTGTTGGATTGCAAAAGGCTATTTAGAAAAGAGCAAATTTGGTTTGTTCATAAGGATGAAGAACAAGTATATCTATATTCGTTGGCTGATTTTACAACTGCTAACACTGGTATTCGGGATAGTACCAATCTTCTTGATAAATATAAAAAAGGTGTACTAGGTGCCCTGCCTGATCCATCATTTTTTGATTCCTTGTTAGACATTAAATCGAAATACTAGGAGGTTTATATGGTTCCATTATTACCGCCTCTGAAAGATAATAAGAAGATTTATATTATATGTGAAGGGTCAGAAGAGTATGATTATCTTAATCGACTAAAAATATTGAATGTGTGGTCGGATGTATATGATATAACGCTTAGAGATGCAAAAGGTAATGGGAATTTATATCCTATATACCAAAACGTATATCAAAAAGGAAATTATGATTTAGTTGTTATTGTTTGTGATACAGAAAAGAAACCACATGAACAATTTAATGATATTTGTTGTAAAGTGAACTCGCTCCATGCGTGTGAATTGGCAAGCCAACATGTGGTAATGTTTACAAACCCATGTACTATGCAAGTCATTTTATTACATTGGGATACTTCTGTTAGATTGCAGACACCATCAAAGCGGCGTAGTGCTACTTATATTGAAAAATATACAGGTATCCAAGATTATTCAGCTAAAGAATCTCAGCGAACACAATTGGTTTCTAATATTACAAAAGAGAGTTATAGAACTATGATGAATGGTGCAAAGCAATTGGGAATGGATGCAGCATTAATTAATAGTACTAATTTACATGTGTTTTTTGCACAATTGGAGCAATCTGACACAAATTGGATTGATGAGATTAATAAGTTAATAGAGTCCTAGATAACGAAAATTTAGGAAATAATGTAAAGATGCTAATGATTATCGTTAGCATCTTTTTATGCATTAATGTATCTTTTGCAAGAAAGTTAAAGTCGCTAACATAACAGCGCTATGTTTGTATTTTCCAGCCTATTCCTTTTTTTGCAATTCTTTCCTCCTGCGGTATAGTACAACTGTGCCCGGGCAGGAAAGGATTTTACAATGACATTCTATTCTGCACAAGATTTTGAACAATACTATGTAACAAATGTAACACGATTTGAACAGATTCACGATGAAGCACTGGTAGAGGTATGCCAAACGAGAGTACCTATCTGTGACGTACCCAGTGAACCTATAAATAGCACGGCGGCTAAGATGGAATTGTGCCGACGCTATCGCCCTCTTATCGTAAAATACGAGCGATTATTGGTGAATCGCACCGTCGAGGATGATGTAGAGGCTATGCTGTGGCTCACCTTTATTGAATCGATTTACATCTACAATCTAGCTGGTACAGTACCCTTTGCGGGATATGTGAAATCGGCTATTCATTTTAAACATCTCAATCACTATAAACGGATTAAACAACGATGGAATCATGAATTCCATATTCCAGATACGGCGGATGGGGATGAGCAATTGGCGATGGATCAAATACCAGATACCATAGATGTAGCTAGCCAGATTGTACATCGTGAGGAACGAGTACAACAATATCATTTATTGCGAAGTGCGATGCGTTTATTAAAGGTAGATCAACAACAGTTGATTACCGATATTTATGGACGTGGTTGTAATTTGTCGGATGTTGCAAGACAGCAAAATTGTTCACGTCAATCGGTACAACAACGACATAAACGCATCTTGGATGTATTACGGGAATATATGTATAGATATGTAATGTAATATTCAAATTAGAGATAGAGTTAGGAGATGATAATAGATAATCAAATGATATAGATAGTATACGTGGCTGCATATAGTTGCATACTTCATATATTAAAAAATATGATAAATCTATGGGTATATATTTTAAAATTACATATTTACAGGTAAAAGCACATAGGTATACAATGAATGCGAAATGAATGCGCGTTCATGTATAGAGTGGGAATATTCCTTATATAGTTTGTTCGTATTATTTAAGAGGAGACTATTGTATGGAAACAGTATATGATGAGCATACGAATGTGTCACCCTATGTAGTAGACGACGAGAGAGAATATGTACTACAAGATTGTATGGTCCGCCATCTATGGTGTATGATTCCAGACTATAAATCTGGTGGTAATGTAACCAAATGTTACTACGCGGATGGCACAGATGAATTAGTACATCGTCCGATGTTACGCCTGTTTTATGATCTAGCAAAATATTTAGCCGTCGATTTACGGGCCTTGCATAATACGATGGGGCAACGAGCATCGTATAATCAGCCTCGTACCTTGTCTGTGAATATGACTTGGATACCCTTTAAAACGAGGAAACCCGTAGGTAAGGACGGGGCTTATGGATACTTTAATATTGTGGTACCCTTTACCTATATGGTGTCCGATGGGCCTACAGAACAGCAATGCTATATTCATGGTGGTCACACGGAATCAATCTTATTATTACATCCACCGGCCTATGTGCGGAGAAAATTAGATGCAGCCATGATGGAACATCGGCGCTACGTGAGGCGTATACTAGAGTATATGCGGATGTGTGGTAATCCAGATGTACTAGCAGAACTCTATATTGCTTGTCATTTTCATGATAACTAAATAATGGTATGACCTATATCGTCATAGATGATAGACATGTTCTATCTCTATGGCGATATTTTTTTGAAAGTGTGAATTTTAGATTGAGAATAGTTATAAGTAACTGATAAATTCCTGCAGAATATAGAAATTAATGAAATATTAAAATATAAGATAAACTTATCATATATTATCTAAATATTAAATTAATCTGCAAACTTATGTAAATAATGAAGAAAAGATGAATAAAAATGTTGACGGGGGGGGGGCATTTGGTAGCATTATGTCTATAGAGTGTGTACATCTAAATAGGGACAAAAGGAGTGTGTAGATATGGGTCTGAATCATATATACAAAGTTATATGGTCAAAAACCAAAAACGCTTGGGTTGTCGTGTCGGAAATTGCAAAACAAGACGGCAAATCTAGCGTTAAATCTGTAGTTACTTCACTGGCTGGTAAAAGTGTGGCAGCTGTGATGGTGGCTATGGTTATGTGCGGGGGAGTGGCATTTGCTGGTGCTGGTACAGAACTTGGTGGTGGTACTGCTACGAAATCAAGTAGTATTGCTATAGGTACTAGTTGGGCATTTGAAGATGACGGTATTGCAATAGGACAATCTGCACAGGCAAAAGATCGCGTGTCTATAGCTATAGGCCGAGATTCATTGGCAAAGGACCAACGAGGTATTGCAGTTGGTTACAAAACAGTCACTGAATCTGGTATTTCTATTGGTGATCAAAGCTCATCAACAAGTCATGGTATGGCTATTGGTCAATTCGCTAAGTCATTAGGCAGTGCTATAGTTTTGGGTGATAATTCTTCTGGTAGAGATGAAGCAGTCGTTATAGGTAATGCTTCTCGTGGAGATGGTAGTAGGAGTGTGACCGTAGGGCGGAATAATAGCAACTATGGTGATTTCTCAACTCTTGTTGGGTATAATAGTACTATTGGTAATAGTAACGCAAGAAGTATACTTGTAGGGGCAGATTCATCTATTACTAATTCTTCTTATGTTACTGCAGTTGGTAATGAAATTAATGTTGGTAGTGGTTATAATTTTGCTGCTGTCTTAGGGTATCAGAGTGCAACAAGTGCATATACAAATCCAACAGATACAACAGTTAGTGGTGTTACATTAGATGCAAGCCAATACGCAGGTAAAGGAACTACACTAGGTCAAGGTGCTATTTTATCTATTGGTGATACAAATAAAGAACGCCAAATCAAAAACGTTGCTGCCGGTGTAATTTCTGCAACTTCCACAGATGCTATCAATGGCAGCCAATTATATGAAGCCGTTAGAGCCGTAACTGCCAGTGCTAGCCCTGATGTGTATATGCACGTTAATGATGGGACTACTACACAAGGTGCTGGTAATGCTACGACAAACCTTGGTAAAGCTAATGAAAAGGGCGGAGCTACGGGGAATAGATCAATTGCAATTGGTGTAGGATCACAAGCTAGTGGGCAGAACTCAGTCGTAATAGGTAGTGAAGTAAAAAGTACATCTGCTAATATAGTTGCAATCGGTAATCCTGCAGCAAGTTGGTCTGCTATTGGAACTAATTCTATGGGGGCTACATTAATTGGCTATAATTCTGTTATTAGTAATAATTCTGCTTCCTCTAGCGTGTTTGGTTCGAATTCTAGTGTTTTAGGAACATCAAGTGTAGCTATTAATAATGCATCTGTGAATGGTACAAATTCTGTAGCAATTAATGGTAAGGCAGGGAGATTCCAAGGAATTAATCAGTTTACTTCCAATAATGCTGTTGCTATTAATGGTGTTGCGAAAGGTAATAACAATATTGCTATTGGTGGTAGTGTTGGATATAGTAACGTAGGTGATAGTTATCTAGTTTCTGGAAGCAATTTTAGTACTCCATCAGAAAATAGTATAGCAATTGGTAATAATACTCTGGTGACACAGAAAAATACAGTTATGGTTGGTACGTATGATAAAGAGTATACAGCTAAAGCTAATATTGATAAAAATAAAGTAATTACGCCTGCATTGCATACTGCATATTATACTTTAGGTGCCGTAGATAAACAGTATTATGAAGGTACACTTAACAACTCTGTTTACCTCGGTCATGAATCCTATGCTTTCACCCCAGACGCATTAGTAGATGATGAAAGCCATTTGACAGGTGAACAAAGCATCCATACTAAAAAATATGATGCAACCGGTAACATTGTTGTAAGCAACAACACAACAGGCGGTGCATTCGGTAAGGTAAGTAAAGCCACTATCAATGGTGATGAAATCACTGGTTTTGCTGGTGCTCAATCCGTTGGTGCCGTAACAATCGGTGCAGGCGATTATGAACGTCGTATCCAAAACGTCGCTGCTGGTGAAGTATCTGCTACATCTACAGACGGTATCAACGGCTCTCAATTATATGCCGTAGCTAATACATTGTCTAAGAATATGTCTAGCTATATGCATATAAATGATGGTACAAGTACACAAACAGTAGGTAATGCGACTACTAACTATGGGTACTCTGGTTCTAAGGCAGGGGCTACAGGTAACTTAGCTATTGCTGGCGGTATGAATGCAAAAGCAAGTGGTCAACAATCATTATCGTTGGGATCATATACTAAGAGTGAAGGCGATTATTCAGTCGTTATTGGTTCTTCACACGATACCTCTTGGTCGACGTACGGCAGAGGTCAAACTTTTGCTCTAGGTAATTATTCTGTAGTTTTAGGACGTGGTGCACAAACGCATAAGGATAACTCTATTGCTATTGGACATCGGGCTGAGGTACAAGGAGAAGATTCTATTGGAATTGGTAAATATGTATTTACAGGTGGGTATGGTAGTGGATTGACAGACAGCAGTTCCGGAATCACTGCCGTTGGTATAAAATTAGGAGTTAATGGCAAAAATACGAATGTATTTGGGCAAGGTAATATAGATAATATTGGTGGTGGTAATCCAATACGTGCTAATGATAGTACTATTCTTGGTAATAGAAATGGTGTAGATTCATTAGATAGTAATGGTCAATCAATCCTTCCATCGTCAATTAATGATTATGCAACTGGAAGTCATATTTTAGGTAATGATAATCTAGTTAGTGGTAATAATGCAATAGCAATTGGTAATAAAATTCGTGTATATCAGAATTCTGTTGCACTAGGATACTATGCAATGGCTACTAAAAATAAATCAATTGCTGTAGGTTATGGAGCGACTGCAAATGGAGAAAACTCAATTTCCATTGGTACAGGAAATGTCGTAGAAGGTGCTAAATCTAGTGCCATCGGTGATCCATCATACATCGATACCACAGCAACTGGTACACATGTACATGGTAATGATAACGGTACTGCCACAAATCCTATTAAAGCCTCTGAATCTACGTTCATGGGTAATACAAACCTTGCCGGTACAGCTGGTACAACAGGCATTCATGTAGTAGGTAATAATAACTCCGTAGATTCCTCGAATGTTATGGTGGTGGGCAATGGCGTAAACGTAGGTACAGGCCTAGATGGTGCCGTAGTACTTGGTAATGCAAGCTCTGCTGATCAATATGCAGCGGCTACCGATTCCACCATTAATGGTGTTACCTTCGAAGCTGCTGGTTATGCTGGTAACACAGGCCTTAATAAAGGTTCTATTGTATCTGTTGGTGCCACCGGTGTAGAACGTCAAATTAAGAATGTCGCAGCGGGTGCCGTTACAGCTACCTCTACAGATGCAGTTAATGGTTCTCAATTGTACAAAACAGCAGAAACCATTCTTAAAATGCCAATTAACATGGCTGGTGACTCAGGTGATACCGTTGGCTTGAAACTTGGTAAAACGGTAAATATTAAAGGTTCTGTTACTTCTGGTGCCGATGTAACCGATGGTAATATCGCTGTTGTGGGAGATAAGACAACTAGCACATTGAGCCTCAAAATGGCTAAAAACCTTACAGGCCTAACAAGTGGTACTTTCACAGATGCTACTGGTAACCAAACCGTTATTAACGGTGCTGGTGTAACAGTTACACCTACTGGTACTGGTGCTACACCAATTTCTATTACCACTAGCGGCATCAACGCGGGTAATCAAGAAATCAAAGGCGTTAAGAAGGGCACAACCGACGATGCAGCCGTTAACAAGAAACAAATGGACGATGCATTGGCTGGTATCTCCTCCACATTGACAATCAATGATGGCACAACTGATGGTTCCGTTAATATTAAAACTGGTAAACTCAAGGTTGTTGGTGAAAGTGGTGCAAATGCGCTTGTTACAACTACTGTATCTGGCGATACTATTTCCGTTGGTACAAGCACAAAATTACAAAACGCTGTAACCGCTGCAGAAAAATCTGCCGACAAAGACTTGTCTAATCTGTCTGCCACTGGTTCTGGTACAGTGAAAACACTTGCCCAAGATGCTGTGAAAGTAGCTGGTACAGGCCTTGCCACTGTTAGCGATGCTACAGCTGCTGGTGTGAAAACATATACAGTCAATGTAGACGAAGGCAAACTTGTTATTGATGATACAACAGGTAAAATTGGTGCTGCTGGTGCTTCACAAGGTACGGTGCAAGGTAAAGATGGCGTAGCTACTACTCAAAACGTAGCCGATGTAGTAAACTCTGCTATCGATAAAACAAAACAAGCCTTGACCGATGCAAAACATGATTTTGCTGGTGATGATGCAACAGTCATTAGCCGTAAACATGACGAACAACTTAACATCAAAGGCGGTGCAAGTACAACAGCATCTGATCTTACATCTGGTAACATCGCAGTCGTAGGTGACACAACATCTGGCACATTAAACATTAAGATGGCAAAAGCCTTAACCGGTTTAACATCTGCTACGTACACAGATGGTGCTGGTAATACACAAACTGTAACAGGTGGTTCCTCTACTATTTCTGATGCAGCTGGTAATTCTACCGTTGTATCTAAAGGTGGCGTAACAACGACTGATGGTACAAATACAACAACAGTAGCCCCTGCTGGTGTAACTGCTACAGATGGTACTAACACAGTTAAGTTGAATGGTTCCGGTATCGACGCTGGTAACACAGAAATCAAGCACGTTGGCAAAGCAACGACTGATGATGCTGCTGTTAACAAGAAACAAATGGATGATGCATTGAAAGGTGCAACAGACAATACTGTTTCGTTAGGTAGTGAATCTGGCACAACTACTGCTAAGAAATTAAGCACAACTGGTGGTATTAAATTCAACATCAAAGGTGAAACTGGTGCAAATGCACTCATTACTACATCTGCTAGTGGTGATGATGTAACCATCGCTCCAACCGCTAAGTTGACAGCTGCCGTAACAGCTGCAGAAAAATCTGCTGATAAAGACTTGTCCAACTTGTCTGCTGCTGGTGATACCTACATCAAGAACCTTGCAAAAACTGCTGCTTCTTGGAATGTAGAAACCAATGGTGCTGGTACAACTACTGTAGCGGGTGGCGACACTGTTAACTTCATCGATGGCGATAACATCGCTATTACCAATACAGGTCGATCCATTACCATCGGTACAGCTAAAAATGTATCCTTCGATAAGGTTGCTGTTGGTGGCGTTGTTATCGATAAAACAGATGGTATCAATGCTGGTGGTAAGGAAATTAAAGGCGTTGCTACTGGAACTGCTGCTGATTCGGCGGTTAATAAGGCACAAATGGATGCGGCTATCACTGCTGCCGCTGGTGGTTCCTTATCTACTGAAAAGGTAGTAGCTAAAACATTGACTGGTGATAATAACCTTGCTACTGTAGCAGGTCAAACTGGTACAGCTAAAGGTGAAACATACGAAGTCTCTGTTTCTGAAAATGCTGTTAAAGCAGTAGCTGCTACTGCTGCACAAGATGCTGTTAAGGTAGCTGGTACAGGTCTTGCTACTGTAAGCGATGCTACAGCAGCTGGTGTTAAAACATACACCGTAAATGTAGATGAAGGTAAACTGGTTATTGATGATACTACTGGTAAAGTGGGCGCTGCTGGTTCTACACAAGGTACAACAGCTGGTAAAGATGGTGTTGCAACAACTCAAAACGTAGCATCTGTTGTAAATGCAGCTATTGATAAAACAACTCAAGCCTTAGCTGATGCAAAACATGATTTTGCAGGTGATGATAGTACAGTAATTAGCCGTAAACATGGTGAACAACTTAACATCAAAGGCGGTGCTTCTACAACTGCAACAGATCTTACATCTGGTAACATCGCAGTAGTAGGCGATACAACATCTGGCACATTAAATATTAAACTTGCTAAAGTATTAACTGGTTTAACATCTGCCACTTACACCGATGCAGCTGGTAATACACAAACTGTAACAGGTGGTTCCTCTACGATTTCTGATGCAGCTGGTAATTCTACCGTTGTATCTAAAGGTGGCGTAACTACTACCGATGGTACAAATACAACGACTGTTGCTCCTGCTGGTGTCACTGCTACAGATGGTACTAACACTGTTACATTGACTGGTTCTGGTATCGATGCTGGCAATACACAAATTAAGAACGTTGGCAAAGCAACCACTGATGATGCTGCTGTCAATAAGAAACAAATGGATGATGCATTGAAAGGTGCAACAGATAATACTGTTTCGTTAGGTAGTGAATCTGGCTCTACAACAGCTAAGAAACTAAGCACAACTGGTGGCATTAAGTTCAACATTAAAGGTGAAACAGGTGCGAATGCACTCATTACTACATCTGCTAGTGGTGATGATGTAACTATCGCTCCAACTGCTAAATTAACTGCTGCTGTAACGGCTGCCGAAAAATCTGCTGATAAAGACTTGTCCAACATTTCTCCTGCTGGTGAAACAGTGATCAAAAACTTGGCAGCTACATCTGCACAAGATGCTGTTAAGGTCACTGGTACAGGTTTAGCTACTGTATCTGATTCCACTACTGGTGGTGTAAAAACATACAATGTAGATGTGAAGACAGGTAACCTTGTGGTAACTGCGGCTGGCCAAGTTGGTGCAACTGGCACAACAGGTGCAGGTGGTGCCGCTGGTGCTGATGGCGTAGCGACTACACAAAATGTTGCATCCGCTATTAACGATGCCATCACAAAATCCAAAACTGATACAGCACAAGCTCTTGCTGATGCAGAACACAAATTCGATGGCGATACAGGTACAACCTCTGTACGTAAACACGGTGAAGTCTTATCCGTTAAAGGTGGCGTAACGGCTACTACTGATTTGACAACCGGTAATATCGGTGTTGTATCCGATGGTGCAGGTACATTGAACATCCGCCTTGCTAAAGTATTGAGTGGTTTAACATCTGCTACCTACACAGATGGTGCTGGTAATACACAAACTGTAACAGGTAGTTCCTCTACGATTTCTGATGCAGCTGGTAATTCCACTGTTGTATCTAAAGGTGGCGTAACTACTACCGATGGCACGAATACAACTACCGTAGCTCCATCTGGTGTGACTGCCACAGATGGTACTCATACCGTTACTCTTGGTGGCGCTGGTATCGATGCTGGTAATACACAAATTAAGAACGTTGGCAAAGCAACTACTGATGATGCTGCTGTTAACAAGAAACAAATGGATGATGCTGTGAAGGCAGCTACAGATTCCATCAGCACATTAGGGGATAACAAAGTATCCTTAGGTAGTGATTCTGGTACAACAACAGCTAAGAAATTAAGCACAACTGGTGGTATTAAATTCAACATCAAAGGTGATACTGGTGCAAATGCACTTATTACAACATCTGCCACAGGTGATGATGTAACCATTGCTCCAACAGCTAAGTTGACAGCTGCTGTAACGGCTGCAGAAAAATCTGCTGATAAAGACTTGTCCAACTTGTCTGCTGCTGGCGATACCTACATCAAGAACCTTGCTAAAACAGCTGCTTCTTGGAATGTAGAAACCAATGGTGCTGGTACAACTGCTGTAGCTGGTGGCGAAACTGTGAACTTCATCAATGGCGATAACATTGCTATTACCAATACAGGTCGATCCATTACAATTGGTACATCCAGAGATGTTTCCTTCGATAAAGTCACTGTTGGTGGTATTGTTCTCGATAAGAATACTGGCATTAATGCAGGTGGTAAGGAAATTAAAGGCGTTGCTAATGCTACATCCGCCGATGCTGCAGTTAACAAAGGACAATTAGATGCCGCTGTATTATCTGCTGCTGGTGGTGCTCTATCCATTGAAAAGGTAGAGGCTGGTTCTGTAGCTAATGGTAAATTAGCCGCTGGCGATAACAACTTGGCTAGTGTATCCGGTCTTACTGGTACTGCTAAAAATGAAACATATACAGTAACTGTTTCTGAAAATGCTGTTAAAGCCGTAGCACAAACTGCAGCACAAGATGCTGTAAAAGTGGCTGGTACAGGCCTTGCTACTGTTAGTGATGCTACAGCTGCTGGCGTTAAAACATATACAGTGAATGTAGATGAAGGCAAACTTGTTATCGACGATACTACTGGTAAAATTGGTGCGAATGGTGCTACACAAGGTACTACACAAGGTAAAAACGGCGTAGCCACTACGCAAGATGTAGCATCTGTAGTAAATAGTGCTATCGATAAGACAAAACAAGCCTTGACCGATGCTAAACATGATTTTGCTGGTGATGATGCAACAGTAATTAGCCGTAAACATGGTGAACAACTTAACATCAAGGGCGGTGCGTCCACTACGGCAACTGATCTTACATCTGGTAATATCGCTGTAGTAGGTGATACAACAACTGGTACATTGAACATTAAGTTGGCGAAAGCCTTAACCGGTTTAACATCTGCTACGTATACCGATGCAGCTGGTAATACACAAACTGTAACTGGTGGTTCCTCTACAATTACGGATGGTGCTGGTAACACAACGACTATCACTAAAGGTGGCATGACAACCACTGATGGTACGAATACAACGACTGTTGCTCCTGCTGGTGTGACTGCTACAGATGGTACTAACACAGTTAAGTTGAATGGTTCTGGTATCGATGCTGGCAATACACAAATTAAGAACGTTGGCAAAGCAACTACTGATGATGCTGCTGTTAATAAGAAACAAATGGATGACGCTGTGAAGGCAGCTACAGATTCCATCAGCACATTAGGGGATAACAAAGTATCCTTAGGTAGTGATTCTGGTACAACAACAGCTAAGAAATTAAGCACAACTGGTGGTATTAAATTCAACATTAAAGGTGACACTGGTGCGAACGCGTTGATTACAACATCTGCCACAGGCGATGATGTAACCATTGCTCCAACTGCTAAGTTGACAGCTGCTGTAACGGCTGCCGAAAAATCTGCTGACAAAGACTTGTCCAACATTTCTACTGCTGGTGAAACAGTGATCAAAAACTTGGCAGCTACATCTGCACAAGATGCTGTTAAGGTTACTGGCACAGGTTTAGCTACTGTATCTGATTCCACTACTGGTGGTGTAAAAACATACAATGTAGATGTGAAGACTGGTAATCTTGTAGTTAATGCGGCTGGTCAAGCTGGTGCAACTGGTACAACAGGTGCAGGCGGTGCCGCTGGTGCTGATGGCGTAGCGACTACACAAAATGTAGCATCTGCTATTAACGATGCCATCACTAAATCCAAAACCGATACAGCACAAGCTATTGCTGATGCAGAACACAAATTCGATGGTGATACAGGTACAACCTCTGTACGTAAACACGGTGAAGTCTTATCTGTTAAAGGTGGCGTAACGGCTACTACTGATTTGACAACCGGTAATATCGGTGTCGTATCCGATGGTGCAGGTACATTGAACATTCGTCTTGCGAAAGTATTGAGTGGTTTAACATCTGCATCCTTCACTAATGCTGGTGGTGATTCCACTGTTATTAATGGTAATGGCGTAACCATTACACCTAGTGCAACTGGTGCATCTCCAATTTCCATGACAACAGCTGGTATCAATGCTGGTAATAAGGAAATTAAAGGCGTTGCTAATGCTACATCCGCTGATGCTGCTGTTAATAAGGGCCAAATGGATGCTGCCATCACGGCTGCTGCTGGTGGTTCCTTATCTACTGAAAAAGTAGTAGCTAAGACATTGACTGGTGATAATAACCTTGTTACTGTAACAGGTCAAACTGGTACAGCTAAAGGTGAAACATACGAAGTCGCTGTTTCTGAAAATGCTGTTAAAGCGGTAGCACAAACTGCAGCACAAGATGCGGTTAAGGTGACAGGCACAGGTCTTGCTACTGTAACTGATTCCACTACTGGTGGTGTAAAAACATACAATGTAGATGTGAAGACTGGTAATCTTGTAGTCACTGCGGCTGGTCAAGCTGGTGCAGCTGGTACAACAGGTGCAGGCGGTGCCGCTGGTGCTGATGGCGTAGCTACTACACAAAATGTAGCAACTGCTATTAACGATGCCATCACTAAATCCAATTCTAATACAGCACAAGCTATTGCTGATGCAGAACACAAATTCGATGGCGATACAGGTACAACCTCTGTACGTAAACACGGTGAAGTCTTATCCGTTAAAGGTGGCGTAACAAATACAGCTGATTTGACAACCGGTAATATCGGTGTTGTATCTGACGGTGCAGGTACATTGAACATCCGTCTTGCGAAAGTATTGAGCGGTTTAACATCTGCAACCTACACAGATGGTGCTGGTAATACACAAACTGTAACTAGTACTTCCTCCACAATTACAGATGGTGCTGGTAACACAACGACTATCACTAAAGGTGGGGTAACAACGACTGATGGTACGAATACAACGACTGTAGCTCCATCTGGTGTGACTGCTACAGATGGTACTAACACAGTTAAGTTGAATGGTTCTGGTATCGATGCTGGCAATACACAAATTAAGAACGTTGGCAAAGCAACTACTGATGATGCTGCTGTTAATAAGAAACAAATGGATGACGCTGTGAAGGCAGCTACAGATTCCATCAGCACATTAGGGGATAACAAAGTATCCTTAGGTAGTGATTCTGGTACAACAACAGCTAAGAAATTAAGCACAACTGGTGGTATTAAATTCAACATTAAAGGTGATACTGGTGCGAATGCACTCATTACAACATCTGCAACAGGCGATGATGTAACGATTGCTCCAACAGCTAAGTTGAGTGCTGCTGTAACAGCTGCTGAAAACTCTGCTAATAAAGACTTGTCCAACTTGTCTGCTGCTGGCGATACCTACATCAAGAACCTTGCTAAAACAGCTGCTTCTTGGAATGTAGAAACCAATGGTGCAGGTACAACTGCTGTAGCTGGTGGCGACACTGTTAACTTCATTAATGGCGATAACATTGCTATTACAAATACAGGTCGATCCATTACAATTGGTACAGCTAAAAATGTATCCTTCGATAAAGTCACTGTTGGTGGCGTAGTTATCGATAAGAATAATGGTATCGATGCAGGTGGTAAGGAAATTACAAATGTAGGCCCTGCTACATCTGGTAACTCTGCTGTCAATAAAACACAAATGGATACAGCTATTGCTAATGCACAAACAGCTGCAACCTCTACTGAAAAAGTAGTTGCTAAGACCTTGACTGGTGATACTAACCTTGTTACTGTAACAGGTCAAACTGGTACAGCTAAGGGTGAAACATACGAAGTCGCTGTTTCTGAAAATGCTGTTAAAGCGGTAGCACAAACAGCAGCACAAGATGCTGTTAAGGTGACAGGCACGGGTCTTGCTAATGTAACTGATTCCACTACTGGTGGTGTAAAAACATACAATGTAGATGTGAAGACTGGTAATCTAGTAGTCAATGCAGCTGGTCAAGCTGGTGCAGCTGGTACAACAGGTGCAGGCGGTGCCGCTGGTGCTGATGGCGTAGCCACTACACAAAATGTAGCATCCGCTATTAACGATGCCATCACTAAATCCAAAACTGATACAGCACAAGCTATTGCTGATGCAGAACACAAATTCGATGGCGATACAGGTACGACATCTGTACGTAAACACGGTGAAGTCTTATCCGTTAAAGGTGGCGTAACGGCTACTACTGATTTGACAACCGGTAATATCGGTGTCGTATCCGATGGTGCAGGTACATTGAATATCCGTCTTGCTAAAACATTGACTGGTTTAACATCTGCTGCCTTCACTGATGGTACACACACAGTGACTATCGCAGGATCTGGCATTGATGCTGGTAACACAGAAATCAAACATGTTGGTAAAGCCACTACAGATGATGCTGCTGTAAATAAGAAACAAATGGATGATGCTGTGAAAGCTGCAACAGATTCTGTAACTACATTAGGAGATAACAAAGTATCCTTAGGTAGTGATTCCGGTACAACAACAGCTAAGAAATTAAGCACAACTGGTGGTATTAAATTCAACATTAAAGGCGATACTGGTGCGAACGCACTCATTACAACATCTGCAACAGGTGATGATGTAACCATTGCTCCAACTGCTAAGTTGAGTGCTGCTGTAACGGCTGCTGAAAACTCCGCTAATAAAGACTTGTCCAACTTGTCGACTGCTGGTAATACATATATCCAAAATCTTGCAAAATCTGCAGCTTCTTGGAATGTAGAAACCAATGGCGCTGGTACAACTGCTGTAGCTGGTGGCGACACTGTTAACTTCATCAATGGCGATAACATCGCTATTACGAATACAGGTCGTTCCATTACAATTGGTACCGCTAAAAATGTATCCTTCGATAAAGTCACTGTTGGTGGCGTTGTTATCGATAAGAATAATGGTATCGATGCAGGTGGTAAGGAAATTACAAATGTAGGCCCTGCTACATCTGGTAATTCTGCTGTTAATAAGACACAAATGGATACAGCGATTACTAATGCTGTTAACAAAGCAACAACTGATGCTAAACATGATTTCGGTGGCGATGATACAACTGTTGTTACACGTAAACATGGTGAAAAACTTAACATCAAGGGTGGCGCTTCTACAACAGCAGCTGATCTTACATCTGGTAACATCGCCGTTCTTGGTGATGCTGCAACCGGCACATTGAACATTCGCATGGCCAAAGCTTTAACTGGCTTAAGCAGTGCTACTTTCACAACACCTAGTGGCACAACTGTCATCAATGGTGGCGGTATGACAATTACTCCTGCTAGTGGTAGCCCAATCTCTGTAACAACTGGTGGCATCAACGCTGGTAATACAGAAATTAAAAATGTGGCTGCTGGTACAACGCCTAATTCCGCTGTTAATAAACAACAAATGGATAGTGCGATTTCTAATGCTACGGCTAACGTAGGTTTCAGTACAGCTGGTAATACAGGTACTGGTAGTGTAAGCAATGGTCAAACATTGACCATCACTGGTACAAATGGTATTGAAACGAATGCAAGTGGTCAAAGTATCACAGTAGGCCTTGATGCTGCAACACGTGCCCAAATCAATAATGCTACAACAACTGCTAATAATGCAGCTAAGAAGGATTTGAGCAATATTGATAATGCTGGTAAACAAGTTATTAAGAATACAGCTGCTTGGAATGTGAAAGTTAATGGCGCTGCTGCTGAAACTGTAAAAGGTGGCGATACCGTTACTTTCAACGATGGCGATAATATCAAGGTTACAAATACTGGTAAAGATATTACAATCGCTACTAAGAAAGATGTTTCCTTCGATAAAGTTACTGTTGGTAATGTAGTAATTGATAAGAATACTAACCGTATCAGTGGTTTGGCTAATGCAGCTAATAATGATGAAGCTGTAAACTTGGGTCAAATGAATGCCGCTATTAGTACTGCAACTGCAGGTACAGGTAATATTAAATACAAGGCTAATGGTGGTACTCAAAATTCTGTAGCATTGACTACTGGTTTTGATTTCAAAGGTGATAGCAACATTCAAATCACAGCTGATCCTGCCAACTCTGGTGTTATTAATTACAAATTGAATCCTGCATTGACAGGTATTACCTCTATTAGTGGTGGTACTGGTGCTCCTACTATTACGCTTAATGCTGGTAGTGGTTCTACACCTGGTAATGTATCCATTAATAGTAATCTAGATATGGGTGGCAAACAAATCAATAATATTGGTGCTGCTACTCATGCTGGTGATGCAGTTAATAAAGCACAAATGGACCAAGCATTGCAAAATATTGCTGGTGCATCCAGTAATGCTGCTAAGTCTTATGCGTATAAGGCTGGTGCAGGTGCTGCCGCATTGGCTGCATTGAAACCAATTCAATACGATCCATTGGAACCAACACAAATTATGGCTGGTATTGGTAATTACAAATCTCAAACAGCCGTAGCGCTTGGTGTGGCTCATTACACTAATGAAAACACTATGTTTAACTTAGGTGTTTCCTTAGATAGCCACGATGGTATCGTAAATGCTGGTGTAACCCACAAATTTGGATATAGCCCTGAAAAGAAAGCTATTCCAGATAAATATAAAGGTGGTCCTATCAGTTCTATCTACGTAATGCAAGATGAAGTGACAGCATTACAAGCAATTGTTCAAAAACAAGCTGCTGAAAATGAAGCCCTTCGTCAACAAAACGAAGATATGCAACGCAAGGTAGATATGATTCTATCTAAGATTCATTAATTCCAATAATTTTAAACATTCCCTCTTGTATACAGAAGATTAGTTAGAATTAATGAATATAGGGCTATTTGGTGGTTAGCCATTGTACTATCAAGGTGGCTAACCACTCCCTAGTGGGAAAACAAACGGACTCTTTTTATTTCTCTCATACACACTCTCTCGATAGAGTCCGTTTGTTATTGATAGTGTATAGTTATAACAGTACATAATAAATAGTAAATGTTATTGTTGTCTGAAACGTAAAGAATTTGAGGCGTAACATATGAAATCTGTATTTAAAAAGAGTCGTTTATTTATAATGTTAGCATCTTTGTTAGGGGTGGTGAGTCCAATGGCTCAAGCAGCTGATTTAGTTCCTGTTCAGCCAACAGTCGCTGTTGTTGATGAACAACATCAGGCGATTAGCTGGGCAAATCTAATGCTCAATGGTTTTTTACAACATCATGAAGGCGCGTCTATTAATGAAATTTCTTTTGATGCTACTGATACAGTCGTTACATTGACTGTTGGCGGTTTTGATAAAGACGGTGTATATAAGGCGGTATTTACAAATACAGCAAATGAAGTTAAGGATGAAAAGGTTGGTAAACTTACCAAAACTTTAGAAAAAACAGCCTTTGATCCATCTACTATTTTGCCTCCTGCTGTAGCTGTAAACTTTGCTTATGCACAAGCTGAAGGTAAGGCAACAAGCCTTTTAAGCTGGGCTGTTAAAACTGAAAAAGGTACACCACAATATACTGTTGTGTTTGCCACAAAAGATAAGAAAACCATTACTGTAGTATTCGATGCAGTGAGCGGAAAATTGTTAAGTGTAACTAAATAACCTGAACGCAAATAATAATATTTGTATTAATGTATATAATGTATATATATAGTGTTTAGGTACAGCGTTACAAAATAGAATATTATGCACGAAACCTCGCCTTTCTTGATGAGAAAGGCGAGGTTTTTGTGGATGTTAAATTTGATTGGTATTTGCTAGATTTTTATTTTTTATGTATTAATAGTAGAAACCCTATATTTTAATTAAATATAAAATAATATATAAAATTTATTGAAATAAATATAGAAATTAATATATAATTTAATTATAGAGAAAGGAGAGGGATTTATGAGAGTTGTACGTATTGCAGCAAGTTGTATTGGCTTGCTGACTACATTTGGTACATTGCCTAGCATGGCAGCCGATGTATCTACCCCTTTTATACAACAAGAAGCGGCCCGAGCTGATGCTTCGTTGCGTCAACGCGTAGAAGCACCAATGACTGGGGCCGCTTCGTTGCGTTCAGAATCAGCGTATGTTGGTCTTAGTAGTGCTCCTATGAAGGCATTACCAAAGGAAGCGATTGCATTTCCTATAGACCATATTGTTATTACATCATCAGAGCCTGTATTTCGTAAATATAAGAACCGGTTAGAGGCGTATGAGCATAATCGAATCGGATCGGATGGGGTTACATTCCTTCAAAAGCAATTACAAGAACAATTATTAGCAGATGGATATGTAACAAGCCAAGTGGTTGTACCCAATCAAGATTTACATTCAGGGTCATTAACCTTTGAGATTTTACCAGGGTATGTTGAAGATATTGTTCTTGCAAATCCAAATGTACGAACGAATTGGCGGAGTGCATTCCCTGTACGACCTGGTTATGTATTACGACGTCAAGCGTTAGAACAAGGGATTGATCAGATGCGTAGTGTACCTGGTCAAGATATAAAGATGACGATTGAACCAGGTACCAAGCCGTTACATTCTATTGTTAAGCTTACGGTAGAACAAAAAGGATTTGTGCATGGTTCATTTATCTTAGATAATTCAGGATATAAAGCTACAGGAGAGTATCAAGGTACTGTATTTTTGTCATTTAGTCAATTGCTGGGGCTTAATGATACGTTAACAGCTAATTTCACTAAAGATATAAGTCGTCATGATGATGGCCATGGATCAAAGCAATATGCAGTTAATTATACGATTCCCGATGGTAATCGTACGTATAGATTATCTACCTATAAGTATAGCTATAATCAATTGGTGTTTATGCCAAATGCATTTCGTTCGGCTGGTACCACACAAGGTACAGAGGTATCGGTAGAGCAGGTTCTAAATAGAAATAGTCGTTCGAAAACATCAGTTATTGCTAAGGTTAATCATAAGTCTCGTCATAATTATCTGGATGATGTAGAAATTGGTGTTCAAGAACAACATACCACATCGGTAGAATTAGGGTTATCTCATCGCCAATATAGAGGCAATACAGTGAGTGATGTGTATGTATTTTATCGTCAAGGTATTAAAGGATTGGGTGCTAAGGTACGAAGTTGGGAAGGCTTGGCAGATAATCCTACTACACTATACAAAATGGCTGGTGTTGAAGGGCAGATTCAAACGGGAGTACGAATCGGTCATAAGCAAGGTATATTCTCGATGCGCTTTAGAAGTCAATTTACTAATCAGCGCTTATTTACTACGGATCAGTTTAGTATTGGTGGACGGTATTCGGTACGTGGATTTAGTGGTGAGGAAACACTACGAGGGGACTCTGGGTACTACGTACAAAGTGAATGGTCATTACCATTTAGAAAACAACAAATCACTCCCTATGTAGGTATAGATATTGGTCATGTATGGGGACCATCCACAGAAACTCAATTAGGTAATACCTTGATTGGTGGTGTCGTTGGTGTACGAGGCACTGTTGGTGACGCTGTTAATTATGATGTATCATTAGGGACGCCAATTAAGAAACCAGAAGGCTTTAATACAGATACCCGTGTTTGGGCGTTTAGAGGAAGTTATCAATTTTAAGTGTTGTACATAGAGAGTTATATAGATACATATTGTTTTATATACTTAGGAGAGATACATAATATGAATATTAGAAAACATACGACAATGGCCATCTTTGCTGCGTTGCTTGCTACAAATTCAGCCCCATGGATTCCGATGGCGTTAGCAAATCCTGTTGTACCGGCTCAAGGTGCATTGGGGCCTAAAACAGAAGAGGCTCGTAATGGTATGACTGTAGTCAATATCAATACGCCTAATGATAAAGGTCTATCCCATAACCAATATGATGCATTTAATGTAGATCATAAAGGGCTTATTTTAAATAATGCCAATCGTCCTGTGAATACGGAGTTGGCAGGTTACATTATGGGAAATCCGAATCTAGTTGGACCTACAGCGAATACAATTTTAAATGAGGTAACAGGTACGGGTGCAACATCTATGAATGGTGCCCTTGAAGTAGCCGGCAATAAGGCACATGTTATCATTGCCAACCCGAATGGTATTTCTGTCAATAATGGTACGTTTATCAATGCTAATAGTGCTACATTAACAACGGGGAACCCAATTATCAATAACGGTAGTATTACAGGCTATCAAGTACAACAAGGTAGTATCACAATAGGTGAAAAAGGACTTAATGCATCGAAAACAGCACGCACAGATATGTTAGCTGAGGCTGTTCAGCTGAATGGTAAAGTTTGGGTGAAAGATGCTCAAGTTGTGACGGGGAAGAATGCTGTTTCGGTAGATTCTTCTGGTAAAGTTACGAATGTTCACAAAACTGGTGAATCTAGTCAAGTTGGCCTTGATGTAGCTGCTATTGGTGGTATGTATGCCAATAGTATGTATTTAGTTGGCACCAATGATGGTTTTGGTGTGAATAACCAAGGCGTATTATCTGCACAAAATACATTGACCATAGATAGTACTGGCAAATTGCAAAATACAGGTACTATCGCTGCTACAGATGCAGATGTTACTACAAAAAGTTTTGAGCAGATGAATCGTGGTAAATTGTATGTGGATACCGCTAAGATTACTACCGATTCTGTTATTCAAAAGGGTAATACAGAGACTAAAGATGCCCCTGTTATGATTGCCCAAAAAGATCTATCTATAGCAACCAATTCGATTGTCAATACTGATGGTAGTGTGATTAAAGCCGAAGGAAAACTACAACTTGGTAAAACGATGGATTCTACAGGAAGTGTGTCTGGTAAGATAGATCGTATTGTAAATACAGCGTCTACCATTGAATTTGGTCAAGGTGGTGCATTATATGCTAAATCTGTAGACAATAAAAATGGTGGGATTACCCTTAAACGTGTAGCAGTAGGTGAAAAAGAGCATGTTAAAAACGAAGTAGCACCATCCGGTAGCATTAAGCGATACCAATTATCTGAAGAACGAATCTATGGTCATGATGATGAAATTCCAAAAGATAAAGTAGTAGTGCACTCTTCTGAAAATCTTCAACTTTCAGTGTATGGCGATCATAAAGATAGTTGGACTAAATATGAATATGACCGTACTCGTGAAAAAGATGTGGTAGATACATCTAACCCTGGGCGGATTATTTCCGGTGGAGATTTACATATGGATGTCGATCATATGACGAATGAATCTAGCCAAATTAGTGCTGCTGGGGATATAACAGGTACAGTAGGTCACTATGAGCAAAGTAACCCTAAAGGTAATGAATATATTACTGAAGAGGGCACTGCCACAAGTTATAGTCGTCATCATAAAAAAGGGTGGGATACTACCAATATTCGTGAGGCTGAGTATAAGAATACTAAGGTAAACCCTACAGATGTTCCTGTTACCGTATATGGCGGTCATGTAGAAAATAGTAAAAGTGATGCTACAGTAGATGCATCTTTATTAAATAGTATGAGTCAGTTATCGACGAATCCTAATACTACGTATGTGATTGAAACAGATCCAAACTTTACGGACCGGCGTAATTTCTTATCGTCCGATTACGTATTATCTCGCCTTAAATTAGACCCTATGAATATACAAAAACGATTGGGTGATGGGTATTATGAGCAACAGCTCGTTATGCAAGAGATTATGCGTCAAACCGGTAAAAGTAGACTGCAATCTGGTCTTTCAGCAGAGGAACAATATCGCCAATTGATGGATGCAGGGATTAGTGTAACAAAATCTCAATCTATTGCATTAGGTAGAGGTTTAACAGCGGCTGAGCAAAAGAATCTTAAAGAGGATGTAGTACTCCTAGTTAGTAAGGCTGTTGTATTGCCAAATGGTAAAACAGAAACTGTACTAGTACCGACTCTATATTTAGCACCAAATACCAAACGAGTAGATGGTGGCGCTAATTTACAGGCCCAATCCATTAATCTTTCCGTTGATACTATGAAAAATAGCGGTAGTATTGTGGCGGATAAAGATGTGAATCTTACTGGTAATACTATTCACAATGACAATGGTCTTATCAAAGGTAATACTACTACGGTTATAGCGAATGATGAAGTTCGTAATACACAAGGTACTATTATAGGCAACGATACAGTCTCTGTGTATGCTAAGAAAGACGTCATTAATGAAGGAGGTACTATTACACAAACGAATGCGGCTGGTTCTACAAAGGTTAGTGCTGGACGTGATGTGATTAATGTGGGCGTGCAGTATGAGGCTGCTAATAGCAAAGTTGAGTGGGATAGTCGAAATAATCGACGTGAAACGATGACCGGTGTAGATCAAGGTCGTATTGGTGGTGCGGGTGAAACAACAGTAGTCGCAGGCCGAGATGTATCTATGGCGGCAGGTGTTATTACCTCTGATGTAAATACGCATGTAGCGGCCGGCCATAGTGTAACGATGAAAGCCATGAATGCTACACATGAACTGGAAGAACATCGTTTTGATAAGGGTAAATCTGGTGGCGGACATTCTCAAACGACGGAGTCTCATGATCTTGTTAACGCACAATCATCGGTTGGTAGTAGCATTGAAGGTAAGAACGTTTCTGTTGTAGCCTCTGATGCTGTACAACTTGAAGGTAGTCAACTATTAGCGGCTGATACAGTTAAGGTATCTGGTAATACGGTTGCCTTACATACAGCGAAGGCAAATAGTACAGGCAATCATGTGTATGTAGATAAAAAGAAAAGCTTTGTCAAACGTGAAAGTACCAATGCCGTTGATGATGCAACTACTACAGTTGTAACAGACTCTACCGTAAGTGGCAAAGATATACAGATCACAAGTGCTCAAGATGTAACAGGTCAATCTGCTCAAATTATAGGTGAACATACAGTAGATGTTACAGCTGGTGGAAAGGTAGAACTTGGTGCAGATAAAGCCATTACAGATGGTACTAGTGTATATCGTCATAAGAAATCTGGTTTGCTTGGTAGTACAGGGATAGGCTTTACTATAGGTAAAGAGAAACACAATATAGATGAAGCTAACCATGAAGAATCTACTGTACGAAATACAATTGCCAGCACGAAAGGTACTGTTACTGTCAAAGCGAATGATACCGTTCGTCTCACAAGCGCTGATATTGTTGCTAAAGAAGGAGCTGTGTTAGAAGGTTCTGCTGTGACATTAGATGGTAATGTAGACCATAATCATATGACTCATGATGAACGCTATAAGAAGACGGGTCTTACTGTATCGTTAGGTGGTGCAATAGCGAATACGCTTACTAATGCAACACGTACTATAAAACAAGCGGGTAGCCGTGATGATAAGCGTTTAGCTGCACTTGAACTCAATGAAGCACGTCAACAATTGCAAGATGGATATGAAGCTGTAGATACAGCTTTACATGGAGCTAAAATACGAGATGCAGTGACTGGTAAAGTTGAGAAAGTAGATAGTAAAGCTAAACGAGGCGCTAAAAATATTGATGATGCGATAAATCTCTCTGTAAGTATTGGTAGCACTTCTAGAAAACAAGGGCAAGTAGTAGACACAAATACATATCAAGGTGGCACTCTTGTTAGTGATGGTAATGTACATATCAAAGCTCGTGATGCTCAGCAAAGTGGTATCGGTTTAACTGGTGAAACGGTACAAGCAAAAAAACTAGTATTAGATAGTGCTAGTGATATTAATCTTGAAGCTGGTAAAAATACTATAGATGTTAAGAATACTTATAAAAGCTCTGGATGGAGTGTCGGTGCTGGTATTAGTTTGACTGGTGGCGGACTTCTCGATATTAATGCGAGTGGTAATATGGCTCGTCAAAATGGCGATACCCACCAAGAAAGCTATGTGCCAACGACGATTAAAGCCGCACAATTAGCACAACTTAAAGCAAAGCGAGATACTACTATTATTGGTTCTACTGTATCTGGTAAGAAAGTTGAAGTTGATACGGGTCGAGATTTACATATTCAAAGCTTACAAGATGTAGATAACTTTAAAGAACACAGTAAGTCGGCTGGCTTCTCTGTTTCCTCTAAACCTAATTTCAAGAATCCAACAGGTAGTATAAGTGCAAGTGTAGGACGCATTGATAGTAAATGGAAAAGCGTAACTCACCAAGCAGGTATTTATGCTGGAGAAGATGGCTATAATATTAATGTAGGGAATGGTACTACATTAGAAGGTGCTGTCATTAGAAGTGAAGCTCCAAAAGCTAAGAATACATTGACTACTAAATCTCTTGAGATGAAAGATATCCAAAACGAAGCCGAGTATACTTATAGCAACAACGGGATTGGCTATAACTATTATGGTAGTAAAAAGAAACTCGAAGAGATGAAAGCCAATGATAAAAAAGGGTATGATAAGATTTATAATAATATCGGCTTAGTTCCAAATTTAGGTGTAGGATCTAAAGGAAAAGCAAACTCGACTACTCAATCTGCTATTTCTGATGGTATACTAACTGTAGATGGTAAAGAAATTGATACTAAGACGATTAATACAAATACTGAAAATACCTTACACCAATTAGATAAGATTTT
>OKWO01000130.1_pt1 | contig 32582 bp, 29 predicted proteins | sample 1607221 | NCBI WGS metagenome assembly OKWO01 (sample SAMN07501057, study PRJEB24779) | human gut metagenome | isolation source: stool | host: human infant | place: USA: Pittsburgh, PA | reverse complement strand
CTGGTTAAACCAGCGAAAGAGTTAAAATTTGAATTAATATAGAAGAATATGACATTGCTTAATACTTATGCTGACTGCTAGTGATATTGATTAAAAATCAATATCAGGTAAAATACTTGACAAATTATGAAAACATTTGCATAATGAAATTAACAAATGAAAATGATTGCAAATCGTTTTAACATTGTTTCCACATTAAGGAGGGGCTCTTATGCAAATCATCAAACGTGATGGACAGATTGTTGAATTTGATCCTGAAAAAATCTACCAAGCTATCTTGAAAGCTGCTCAAACAGTTTATGTGCTTGATGAGTCACTTCGTCAAGACCTTGCTCAAGTGACTAAAAAAGTAATCTTAGATTTAGAGGATGCTCAGGTTGAACGACCAACGATCAATATGATTCAGTCTTTGGTTGAAAATCGTTTATTGGATGCAGGATACATTCATATTGCTGAACACTATATTTCATACCGTTTGCAACGTGATTTAGAGCGAAATGGTTATGATGATCAAATCACTGTTCATTTACACTTTGAAAAAATTAAGTAAGGTTTGACTTTTAAGTTTAAACTCTCTATACTTGTATATGGAACTTACTATGTAATGTACTAATTTAAAAACTTGTAGAGTGTCTCTATGAGTTTTTTAATAACCTCTATTATCAATCAAAGGATTTTAAATGAGTATTTTAGAAGTAAAAAACTTAAGTCACGGTTTTGGTGACCGTGCAATTTTTGAAGATGTTTCCTTCCGTCTTCTCAAAGGAGAACATATCGGTCTGGTCGGTGCTAATGGTGAAGGAAAATCAACATTCATGTCAATTGTTACAGGTCATCTTCAACCTGATGAAGGAAAAATTGAATGGTCAAAATATGTAACTGCTGGTTACCTTGATCAACATACTGTGTTAGAAGAAGGTCAAACAGTTCGTGATGTTTTGCGAACAGCATTTGATGAACTTTTTAAAACAGAGGCACGTATCAATGATATATATATATCCATGGCAGATGATGGCGCAGATGTAGATAGCCTTATGGAAGAAGTTGGAGAACTACAAGATCGTTTAGAATCACGTGATTTTTATACACTTGATGCTAAAATTGATGAAGTCGCACGGGCATTAGGAGTTATGGATTTTGGTATGGATTCTGATGTTACTGAATTATCTGGTGGTCAAAGGACAAAGGTCCTTTTAGCAAAACTGTTATTAGAAAAGCCAGATATCCTCCTGCTTGATGAGCCTACAAACTACCTTGATGCTGAACACATTGATTGGTTAAAACGCTATTTACAAAATTATGAAAATGCTTTTGTTTTAATCTCACACGATATTCCATTTTTGAACGATGTTATCAATATTGTCTATCATGTTGAAAATCAAGATTTAGTAAGATATTCCGGTGATTATACTAATTTTGAATCAGTCTATGCAATGAAAAAGGCTCAATTAGAAGCAGCCTATGAACGTCAACAAAAGGAAATAGCTGATCTACAAGATTTTGTTAATCGTAATAAAGCACGCGTTGCAACACGTAATATGGCAATGTCTCGTCAAAAGAAACTAGACAAAATGGATATTATTGAGTTACAAGCAGAGAAACCAAAGCCAAGTTTTGAATTTAAAGAATCACGCACACCAGGACGTTTTATTTTCCAAGCTAAAGATCTTCAAATTGGATATGATCGTGCTTTAACAAAACCTCTAAACCTAACATTTGAACGTAATCAAAAAATAGCCATTGTTGGAGCAAATGGGATAGGAAAAACAACATTACTTAAGAGTTTACTAGGTATTATCCCCCCTATTTCTGGTAATGTTGAACGAGGTGATTTTATTGATTTAGGTTATTTTGAACAAGAAGTACCCGGAGGAAATCGCCAAACTCCACTTGAAGCAGTATGGGATGCTTTTCCTGCTTTGAACCAAGCAGAGGTTAGGGCAGCTCTTGCTCGTTGTGGTTTAACTTCAAAGCATATTGAAAGTCAGATTCAGGTGTTATCTGGTGGGGAGCAATCAAAGGTCAGATTTTGCTTATTAATGAATCGCGAAAATAATGTCCTTGTACTTGATGAACCAACCAATCATTTAGATGTAGATGCTAAAGATGAGTTAAAACGTGCTTTAAAAGCTTATAAGGGATCAATCTTGATGGTATGTCATGAACCGGACTTTTATGAAGGATGGATGGATGATGTTTGGGACTTTAACCAACTTAGTTAAGTGGCTAGGGTAATAAAGTAGAAGGCAGGGCCAAATAAGATGCAAAATGATATGAGCGTTGTTCTTAGAGCAGGTAAATTACTGATTGAAAGCGGAGCAGAAGTCTATCGTGTCGAAGACACGATGAAGCATTTTGCTAAGGCTCTTCAGATAGAAAATTTTGAAGCTTATGTGGTTAGTAGCAGTATTATCGCTTCCGGGATTAACCGCTATGGTAAACAAGAAGCTAAAGTATGCAATACAGATGGTGTAACAGCAAATTTAGGTAGACTTGAAGCTGTTAATAACCTTTCTAGGCAAATTGCTAAACAAGACTTAGTATCTCCAGAAGAAATTGTAAAGCAGTTAGACTTAATTGAACATCAAAAAGATTATAGTTTACTTGTTACTTTAATTTCTTATTTTTGTGGAGCGGGTAGTTTTTCTTTAGCCTTGGGTAGTTCCTTATTAGATTCATTTTCCGCTGCTGTAACAGGCTTAATTTTAGGATATTTTCTGAATTTGATGGAAAGTCGTATACATACAGGATTTCTTTTGACCATTCTAGGTAGTTCTGTAGTGGCTTTAAGTGCTAATTTATTATATTTTTCAGGATTAGGTGAGCATCGTAGCATTATCATATTAGGGGCACTAATGGTGATGGTGCCAGGGGCTGCCTTTGTTAATTCGGTGAGAGAATTTTCACAGAATAATTTTTCAACAGGTTTAGCTTTGATTATGTCTGCTTTACTCATTTGTATTTCTATATCAGCAGGCGTGGCTATTACAATTGAAATTATTCCGTTTGCAGAACAAATGACAGGTTCTTTTTCTGGTGTTCCTAACACCATCCTTGAGATTACCATCAGAACACTGATGGCCGGTTTAGGGACGATAGCCTTCTCTATCCTCTACCATGTTCCAAAACGTTATTTCCTTGACTTAGGTATACTAGGATCAATATCTTGGATGCTCTACCTGATCTTATGGCAACAATTTCATATGGATGCTATAGCCGTATTTTTTCCAGGGCTTTTCATCACTTATTTTTCACGGCTATTAGCTGCTAAACGTAAGTGTCCTGCCACTGTCTTTTTAGCGACAAGTATGTTTCCTCTTATTCCAGGACTTAGCTTCTATAGAGCTGTTTACTTTTTATTGACGGGAGCAGATGCCTTAGCAATGGAATATTTTAGATCCTGTTTTGTAACAGCTTTTACAATTGCTATAGCAATTAGTATTGTACAGCAGATTCCTCTATCGTTCTTTATTAGACGTAAAATGATAAAATAATTTAGTATTTATTTGACAAAATGATTGTAAACTTGTAGAATACCTACAAATGTATCTTTAAGTGAGTCCAGAGAGGCGAACAAGGTCACCATCATAAGTCAAATAGCGAGTGCTTTTTCGCTAACTTTTTATGAAACCTTGCCCTCAGGCAAGGTTTTTTGTGTCATACTGGTACATTTCCAACAATTATTATTTCTATAGAGAGGAATTATATGTTAGAAAAATGCCCTATCATTGCCTTAGATTTTTCTGATTTGGCTTCTGTAATAACTTTTTTAGAACATTTTCCAAAAGAAGAATTGCTTTTTGTCAAAATAGGAATGGAGCTTTATTATTCCGAAGGTCCCTCAATTATTAGATATATTAAATCCTTAGGACATCGCATTTTTTTGGATTTAAAATTACATGATATCCCTAATACAGTTCGATCATCTATGTCTGTCTTAGCCAAATTAGGCATTGATATGACTAATGTCCATGCTGCAGGAGGAGTCGAAATGATGAAAGCAGCTAGAGAAGGTTTGGGGGAGGGTCCAATACTATTAGCAGTGACACAATTAACCTCGACTTCACAAGAACAAATGCAGGTGGATCAACATATTAACTTAAGTGTAGTTGATTCGGTTTGCCATTATGCTCAAAAAGCTCAAGAAGCAGGCTTAGATGGAGTAGTCACATCGGCTCAAGAGGTAAAGCAAATCAAGAAACAGACTAACGAACATTTCATTTGCTTAACGCCTGGTATCAGACCTCCACAAACCAATCAGTTAGATGATCAAAAAAGAACGATGACTCCTGAGCAAGCACGTATAGTTGGGGCTGATTATATCGTTGTGGGAAGACCTATAACGAAAGCAGAAAATCCATATCAAGCATATCTAGACATAAAAGAAGAATGGAATCGTATTAAATAAAGGAGTACTGAGATGGATTTAGCAAGACAGATTGCCATGGAACTATTAGATATTCAAGCTGTTTACTTAAGACCCAAACAACCCTTTACTTGGGCTTCGGGGGTCAAATCGCCAATTTACACTGATAATCGTGTAACCTTATCGTATCCTGAGACAAGGACACTGATTGAAAATGGTTTTGTTAAACAAATACAGGAACATTTCCCAAACGTTGATATCATCGCAGGGACAGCGACTGCAGGCATACCACATGGCGCTATTATAGCTGATAAGATGAACTTGCCCTTTGCCTATATACGCTCGAAGGCAAAGGATCATGGTGTGGGGAATCAAATCGAGGGACGTGTTTACTCAGGCCAAAAAATGGTTATCATTGAAGATTTGATTTCAACAGGAGGATCTGTTTTAGAGGCTGTTACGGCTGCGCAGAGTCAAGGTATTGAGGTTTTAGGGGTAGTAGCGATATTTACATATCAATTAGCTAAGGCTGAACAAGCATTTCGTGAAGCTGATATTCCTTTGGTGACTTTGACGGATTACAATCAATTAATTAAAGTTGCTAAAGTTAATGGATATATTACAGCTGACCAACTGGTATTACTGAAAAAATTTAAAGAAGATCAAATGAATTGGCAAAGTTAGAGAGGACAGATATGTATATCATTAAAAACGGATTGATTATCGACCCTCAAAGTGGTTTTAATCAAGTATCAGACATGCTGATTGATCAAGGAAAAATTAAACAAATATCGAAAGAAATTGATATTAAAGGCATTCCAATCATTGATGCAAGCAATAAAATTGTAGCTCCAGGATTAGTCGATATTCATGTACATTTTCGTGAGCCTGGACAGACACATAAAGAAAATATCCATACAGGAGCCTTATCAGCTGCAGCAGGTGGTTTTACGACAGTTCTTATGATGGCCAATACTAACCCAACGATTTCTAGCCCAGAAATTGTAAAACAAGTTAAGGAGAGTGCAGCAAAAGAAGCAATTAAGATTGAAACAGTTGCTACAATTACTAAATCCCTGAATGGTAAAGATTTAGTTAATTTCGAAGAACTATTAGAAGCTGGAGCTGCTGGATTCTCAGACGATGGTATCCCTTTGACAGATACTAAGGTTTTGCAAGAAGCTATGAACTTAGCTAGAAAACATGATGTTGTCCTATCGTTACATGAAGAGGATCCATCGTTAAATGGTGTTCTTGGTATCAACGAACATATTGCTCAGAAAATTTATCATGTCTGTGGAGCTAGTGGTCTTGCTGAATATTCAATGATTGCGCGAGATGCTATGATTGCTTACCAAACACAGGCGAAAGTCCATATCCAGCATTTGTCAAGTTCAGAATCAGTAGAAGTAGTTGATTTTGCGCAGAAGCTTGGTGCTAACTTAACAGCAGAAGTAACCCCCCAACATTTTTCAAAGACAGAGGACTTACTTTTAACTAAGGGTGCTAATGCAAAATTAAATCCACCACTGCGACTTGAAAAGGATAGACAAGCCCTCATTGATGGTCTTAAAAGTGGTGTTATTTCAATTATTGCAAGTGACCACGCTCCCCATCATATTATGGAGAAAGCAGCAGATAATATTAGTCAAGCGCCCTCTGGTATGACTGGCTTAGAGACATCATTAGCCTTAGGGATTACTTATTTAGTATCTACTAAAGAACTCTCAATGATTGACTTTTTGGCAAAAATGACATGTAATCCTGCACAGTTATATGGATTTGATGCAGGTTATCTCAGAGAAGGTGGACCTGCAGATATCGTTATTTTTGATCAAGCTGAAGAGAGAATAATAAAGGCAGAATTTGCCTCCAAATCCAGCAACTCTCCTTTTATCGGTGATAAATTGAAGGGAGTTGTTCACTACACAATTTGCAATGGTGAAATAGTCTATCAAAAAGATAGCCACGCAGCGACATTGGTATAGGTAAAACATTTCTTATTAATATCCTTTAAGGTATTGTCCAGAGAGGCAAACAAGGAATTGCGTTAACAAATAGTAAGTTAGTTCTCTATCTAGCTTACTATTTTGCAGAGCCTCCTTGTTTTAGGAGGCTTTTTTCTAGCTAAAATTTATAGAAAGAAATTATCATGAATCATCAAACACAAACACTTTCATTAGAACATTTTGTCAGTTTAGAAGAATTATCAAATCAAGAAGTTATGTCTTTGATAAAGAGAAGTATCGAAGTTAAAGAAAATCCTAGCAACATTGGTTTTGATAAAGATTACTATGTGTCAAATCTCTTTTTTGAGAATTCAACAAGAACACATAAGTCATTTGAAATGGCAGAACTCAAATTAGGATTAAAAACAATTGAATTTAATGCTGATACAAGTTCTGTTAATAAAGGAGAAACTCTTTATGACACTATCTTAACAATGAGTGCTCTAGGATTGGACGTTTGTGTCATTAGGCATCCTGATATTGACTATTATAAAGAATTGATTGCTAGTCCGAACATTCATTCAGCTATTGTCAATGGGGGTGATGGCTCAGGCCAACATCCAAGCCAATCACTTTTGGATTTGGTAACTATTTACGAAGAATTTGGATACTTCAAAGGGCTAAAAATTGCGATTGTAGGAGATTTAACTCACTCACGGGTAGCTAAATCTAACATGCAAGTGCTAAAACGATTAGGAGCTGAAATTTTCTTTTCTGGACCCAAAGAATGGTATAGTAGCCAGTTCGATGAATATGGGCAATATTTACCAATAGATCAGTTAGTTGATCAAATTGATGTCCTTATGCTTTTACGTGTTCAACACGAACGTCATGATGGTAAAGGGGCGTTTTCAAAAGAAAGCTATCATCAACAATTTGGTCTTACAAAAGAACGCTATAAACATTTAAGGGATACAGCAATTATTATGCACCCAGCACCCGTCAATAGGGATGTAGAGATTGCTAGCGATTTAGTAGAAGCAGATAAGGCTCGAATAGTGAAACAGATGAGTAATGGCGTCTATGCAAGGATAGCTATCTTAGAAGCAGTGCTCAATAGCAGATAATAAAGGAGATAAAATGAAGCGTCTATTATTACTGGAAGATGGTAGTGTGTTTGAGGGTGAGGCTTTCGGAGCGGATGTAGAAACAAGTGGTGAAATCGTTTTTAGTACAGGAATGACAGGGTATCAAGAATCTATAACAGATCAATCTTACAACGGTCAAATCATCACTTTTACTTATCCTCTTATTGGAAATTATGGGATAAATCGAGACGATTACGAATCTATTAGACCAACATGTAAGGGAGTAGTTGTTTATGAATGGGCAGAGTATCCAAGTAACTGGCGTCAACAGATGACACTTGATGAATTTTTAAAATTAAAAGGAATACCTGGAATTTCAGGTATAGATACTCGAGCATTAACAAAAATTATTCGAAAACATGGAACAATGAAAGCTTGTTTAATAAACGAGGGAAATTCTATTCATGAAGCACTAGAAAACCTTCAAAAAAGTGTTCTTTTAAATAATCAAATTGAACAAGTATCAACCAAATTAGCTTATGCTTCGCCTGGAGTTGGCAAAAATATTGTATTAGTTGACTTTGGTTTAAAACATTCTATTCTAAGAGAACTGTCACAACGTCAATGTCATATTACAGTGGTCCCTCATACTACGACAGCGCAAGAAATCTTAAATCTCAATCCAGATGGAGTACTCTTATCTAACGGCCCTGGGAACCCAGAACAATTACCGAATGCTTTACAAATGATCCAAGAAATTCAAAGCAAAATTCCAATTTTTGGTATTTGTATGGGACATCAACTATTTGCTAAAGCCAATGGTGCAAAGACTTATAAAATGACTTTTGGTCATCGAGGTTTTAATCATGCTGTTCGTCATTTGCAAACAGGACGGGTTGATTTTACAAGTCAAAATCATGGTTATGCTGTCTCGAGAGAAGATTTCCCTGAGGATCTCTTCATTACACATGAAGAGATTAATGATAAAACCGTCGAAGGTGTTCGACATAAATACTATCCTGCCTTTTCAGTGCAGTTTCACCCAGATGCAGCACCAGGGCCGCATGATACATCTTATCTTTTTGATGAATTTATTAATATGATTGATGATTTCCAGCAAAAAAGCTAGCTTTAAAATATAGAATTAGAGGAGTTTGATATGCCAAAGCGCACAGACATACGTAAAATTATGGTTATCGGTTCTGGCCCGATTGTGATTGGACAAGCAGCAGAGTTTGACTATTCTGGTACACAAGCCTGTCTCTCTTTAAAAGAGGAGGGATACCAAGTTGTTTTGGTCAATTCGAATCCAGCTACTATCATGACAGATAAAGATATTGCTGATAAAGTTTATATTGAACCTATTACCTTGGAGTTTGTCACAAGAATTCTCAGGAAGGAAAGACCTGATGCTCTCCTTCCAACTCTTGGAGGTCAAACTGGATTGAATATGGCTATGGCTCTATCAAAAAATGGTATCCTAGAAGAATTAAATGTTGAACTATTAGGGACCAAATTATCAGCCATTGATAAAGCTGAAGATCGTGATTTATTTAAACAGTTGATGGAAGAACTCAATCAACCTATTCCAGAATCCGAGATTGTTAATTCGGTAGAAGAAGCTATTCAATTTGCAGAGCAAATCGGGTATCCATTAATTGTTCGTCCTGCCTTTACTTTAGGAGGTACAGGTGGAGGCATGTGCGATAATCAAGAACAATTGGTTGACATCACGACGAAGGGGTTAAAGTTATCGCCTGTGACACAGTGCCTTATTGAACGTTCAATTGCTGGCTTTAAAGAGATTGAATACGAAGTTATGCGTGATGCAGCAGATAACGCTCTTGTTGTTTGTAATATGGAGAATTTTGATCCTGTTGGTATCCATACAGGGGACTCTATAGTTTTTGCACCCGCACAAACGTTATCTGATGTAGAAAATCAGTTATTACGAGATGCGAGTTTAGATATTATAAGAGCTTTGAAAATTGAAGGAGGATGCAATGTTCAACTAGCCCTTGATCCGAATAGTTTTAAATACTATGTCATTGAAGTTAATCCAAGAGTATCAAGATCTTCTGCTTTAGCTTCAAAAGCTACTGGATATCCAATTGCTAAATTAGCAGCTAAGATAGCTGTTGGTTTGACACTAGATGAGGTAATTAATCCTATTACAAAAACGACTTACGCTATGTTTGAACCTGCTTTAGATTACGTAGTCGCAAAAATGCCGAGATTTCCTTTTGATAAATTTGAAAGTGGCGATAGAAAATTGGGAACACAGATGAAAGCTACAGGCGAAGTCATGGCAATAGGACGGAATATAGAAGAATCTTTGTTGAAAGCTTGTCGTTCACTAGAAATAGGTGTCGATCACATTAAAATAGCAGATTTAGATAATGTATCAGATGATGTTTTATTAGAAAAAATAAGAAATGCAGAAGATGATCGCTTATTTTATCTAGCAGAAACTTTACGTAGACATTATAGTATTGAAAAATTAGCAAGTTTGACTAGCATTGATTCTTTCTTCCTTGATAAGTTAAGAGTGATTGTAGAGTTAGAAGATTTATTATCTAAAAACAGACTGGATATCAATATTCTCAAAAAGGTTAAAAATAAAGGTTTTTCAGATAAAGCTATAGCGAGTTTATGGCAAATAAACGAAGATCAAGTTCGTAACATGCGAAAAGAAGCAGGAATTCTTCCAGTTTATAAGATGGTTGATACATGTGCGGCTGAGTTTGATTCAGCAACACCCTACTTTTATTCAACTTATGCCGTAGAAAACGAGTCATTGATATCAGATAAAGCCTCTATTTTGGTTTTAGGATCGGGCCCAATCCGAATTGGACAGGGCGTTGAATTTGATTATGCAACGGTTCATTCTGTTAAAGCTATCAGAGAGTCTGGTTTTGAAGCGATTATCATGAACTCTAATCCAGAGACTGTCTCAACAGATTTTTCTATTTCAGATAAGCTTTACTTTGAACCTTTGACTTTTGAAGATGTTATGAATGTTATTGACTTAGAAAAACCTGAAGGGGTCATCTTACAATTCGGTGGTCAGACTGCTATTAATCTAGCAAAAGATTTAAACAAGGCAGGGGTTAAAATACTAGGCACACAATTAGAAGATTTGGATCGTGCTGAAAATAGAAAACAATTTGAAGCCACTTTGCAAGCCCTAAATATCCCTCAACCACCAGGTTTTACCGCCACTACGGAGGAAGAGGCAGTTAATGCAGCGCAAAAGATTGGTTATCCCGTGTTGGTTAGACCATCATATGTTCTTGGTGGACGAGCTATGAAGATAGTTGAAAACGAAGAAGATTTACGTCATTATATGACAACCGCGGTAAAGGCAAGCCCAGATCATCCAGTGCTTATAGATGCATACCTTATAGGTAAAGAGTGTGAGGTTGATGCTATATCCGATGGTCAGAATATACTGATTCCTGGAATAATGGAACATATAGAGCGAGCTGGTGTTCATTCAGGAGATTCCATGGCTGTATACCCTCCTCAAACATTGTCTGAGACCATTATCGAAACTATTGTAGATTATACAAAACGCTTAGCAATTGGATTAAACTGTATCGGTATGATGAATATTCAGTTTGTAATCAAGGATCAGAAAGTATACGTTATTGAAGTTAATCCTCGTGCTAGTAGAACACTTCCATTCTTATCAAAAGTAACTCACATTCCTATGGCCCAAGTAGCAACAAAAGTTATCTTAGGAGATAAACTCTGCAATTTTACATATGGTTATGATCTCTATCCAGCTTCAGATATGGTCCACATTAAAGCCCCTGTCTTTAGTTTTACCAAACTTGCTAAAGTAGATAGTTTATTAGGTCCTGAAATGAAATCAACAGGCGAAGTGATGGGATCAGATATTAATCTTCAGAAAGCCTTGTATAAAGCCTTTGAAGCAGCATATCTCCATATGCCAGACTATGGTAACATTGTTTTTACAGTAGATGATACAGACAAAGAAGAAGCTTTAGAACTTGCAAAAGTCTATCAAAGTATTGGTTATCGTATTTATGCTACCCAAGGGACTGCAATTTATTTTGATGCTAATGGTTTAGAGACAGTTTTAGTAGGTAAGTTAGGAGAGAACGATCGAAATCATATTCCTGATTTAATTAAAAATGGTAAGATTCAAGCAGTTATCAACACAGTTGGGCAAAATAACATTGATAACCATGATGCTCTCATCATCAGACGTTCTGCAATTGAACAAGGAGTTCCTCTATTTACATCTTTAGATACTGCACATGCAATGTTCAAAGTTCTTGAAAGCAGAGCATTTACATTAAAAGTACTAGATTAATCAAACGGTCAAGGTAAAATTAACTTCCAGCAAAACAGAATCGGACTAGATTAAATATAGTTTGTTCTGTTTTTATAAAAAAGCCTAATTGTGATAAAATAGGGAACAAACTTAAGGAGTTAATTATGTTAAAAACACGAACACATATTAATGAATTAGAAACAAAAATCGCCCTTGATTTAGTACACAGATATCTAGGTATTCAACAACTTGTTTTTTCAAAGTGGAGACATTCTTTAGAAACTGGTTCATGGTCTTCTATTATAACAATAAATGGCGCTAATATTATCAATTACATTGTTGATGATATTAGTGACAGTGATAGTATTTCAGGTATTATTTGTCATTCTAAAAGTTTTCATCTCAGACCTAGAGAAAAAAAGGAACCTATTCAGTCTATTGATGAGTTAGATATCATCTGGTCTTTGAATAGAGAGGAAAATGAATGATTCCAGATAGTAGTTTTAAAGTGCTATCAGACATGGCATATAATATTGAAGAATCCAAAGCAAAAAGTAATGGACACCTTAAAATTATAGAAGGTAGTCAAATTATTGATTTCCATCAAAAACGCTCTTTTATGGTATTAGAGGTTAATGATGATATCGATAATGGTATGCAGGCTATGGCATGTCAGTCTTTGGATGAGAGTAATCATATTGTTATAGCATATTCAGGAACGAACGCTTTTAATAAGAAAGATATCTTAACAGATATCGATTCAGTTGTATTGGGGAAGAACAATAAATTGCTAACTTGTCCTTCAAGTATTACCCTGAGAGAGGATGGCATTTCTCTGTCTTGTAAAAATCCAAGTCAAATTACAACATCTAAACTATTTGCACAAAAAATTAAGATGAACTATCCTGATGCAACCCTCTGGTTAACAGGGCATTCTCTAGGTGGTTATTTGGCCATGATTGTGGCTTCAGAAATGAGATTATCAGCGCGTGTTTTTAATTCCCCTAGTCCCATTAACAATATGTCTGAAGCAGCCGCATCCTATGTAATTTCACATCCAGAGAAGTATCGTAGTTACCGTATTAATAAAGATTACATTGGTAATTTTGGTATTAATAGTTCAGATGATAAATTAGGTATTTCTAAAAGAGTCAATGCTAAGAAGCAACATGGTTTTTATAAAAAGATTTTCTTTCACGAATTGACACGATTTCGATTAAATCAACAAGGACAGATTGTTGATATAGATGAAAATAAACAGGATTAAACAATAACATTAAAAATAATTTTAAATAATGCAGTAAATTTGAATATATTTTAAAAAATATGTTATAATAATTATGCAGTTGTTGCAAAAGTGTTTATAGAAAAAGGAGAAAATTTATGGCACAAATTAAATTAACACCAGAAGAACTTCGCGCATCAGCACAAAAATATACTGCTGGTTCTCAACAAGTAACAGAAGTCCTTAACTCACTTACTCAAGAACAAGCTGTTATTGATGAAAACTGGGATGGTAGCGCTTTTGATTCTTTCGAAGCACAATTCAATGAGTTGTCACCTAAAATCACAGAATTTGCTCAATTACTTGAAGACATTAATCAACAATTGCTTAAAGTTGCTGATATTGTTGAGCAAACAGACTCTGATATCGCTTCACAAATTGGTGGATAATTTTTTAAAAGATTGTAAATAAAAAAAGTCTCTGGTTTTACTTAAATGATATTCCAGAGATTTTTTTTATACTTTTTTGTATTAAATAAGGTAAATATTAGGTATTTTCTCATTTTTATGATATAATATTTATACGTGATAGCGCTATATTTAAGAAGGGGTATTCAATGGCACAAATTAAATTAACACCAGAAGAACTTCGCTCATCAGCACAAAAGTACACAGCTGGTTCTCAACAAGTAACAGAAGTTCTTAATTTGCTTACTCAAGAGCAAGCAGTTATTGACGAAAATTGGGATGGATCTGCTTTTGATTCTTTTGAAGCACAATTCAATGAATTATCTCCAAAAATTACAGAATTTGCTCAATTACTCGAAGATATTAACCAGCAATTATTAAAAGTTGCAGATATCATTGAGCAGACGGATGCAGATATTGCTTCTCAAATTAGTGGATAGTATCGTATCATAGTCTATAAGTGAATAGGAAGGCAAAGCCTTCCTATTTTGTTGAAAATAAAATATATTTTAGGAAGAATTATGAAAAGAAATAACTTTAGAATACTTTGGTATATTATAGCTGTTGCTCTCTTTTTAGTAGCTATTGCTGGCCTTAATCTTAAGCTTCAAGGCGATCATGCAAAAGAGAATAAAACAACACAGTCAGCTACTAACACTAAACTAAATATAGCATTAGTTAACGAAGATCAAAATGTATCTAATGGTAAAGAAAGTTATAATTTAGGAGCTAGTTATATTAAGTCTATCGAACGTGATAATAGTCAAAATTGGTCAGTTGTTAGTCGAGGTACTGCTCAAAATGGATTAAACAAAGGTGATTATCAATTAATGGTTATCATCCCTAATAACTTTTCTCAAAAACTCCTTGATGTCAATAAAGCAAATGCAGAGCAAACAACTATCTCTTATAAGGTTAATGCCAAGGGGAATTTAGCATTAGAGAAAAAGGCAACTGAAAAAGGGAAAGATATTGTTTCAGAGTTAAATAGCCACTTAGTAAATATGTATATGGCAAGTATTTTAAGTAACTTATATACAGCTCAAGAAAATGTACAGGCCATGGTAAATGTTCAGTCAGGTAATATCTCAAATTACCAAAAAAATCTTTTAGATTCTGCAACTAATTTCCAAAATATCTTTCCAGCCCTTGTTAACCAGTCTAGTAGTTCCATTACTGCTAACGAATCACTGAAAAAATCTTTAGAAGCTTCTGATAACATGTTTAATGATTTGGTGACAACCCAGACAAATACTGGAAAAGATTTATCAAGGTTAATAGAACAGCGCCATCAAGATAGCATTTCGTATGAAGCGTTTTCGGCCTCATTACTAGAAATGAATAACGAGTTATTAGAGAAGCAATTGTCTGATATTATCACACAAGCACAAAAAGACCAAGAAACATTATCATCACAACTCAATAGTATTATGGGTGATGATAACGATAACGATCATAATCATAAAGAAAACTCATCAGCTTATCTAAATGTTGCAAGGCAAAAAATCCAAGAACTATCTGAAGCACTCAAGTCACAAGATAACGTCGCTAAAGATCAAAGTGAACAACTAGATAAAATTGTTAGAGAGGGACTAGCAAGTTACTTTGCTAAGAATAATAAAGATAATATTACTTTATTAGAATTATTGAAGAGTCATTCTACTAATGAGAAGACTTTGAAAGATTTTAAAGCTAAGGTAGCAGATTTCACAAATTCTCTCATTTCAAGCATTCCTTCACTAAACCTTTCGGAGTTGCACTTAACCCAAGAAGAAGAAAAAGCCATTCAGTTTACATCTTCTGATTCGGAAATCATTAAAAAAGTAAGCAACGAAAGAACTCTGTATTTAAATACTAATTTATTAAATCGTCTTTTTGAAGCTAGGAAAAATAGAGATGAAGCTAAAAATAAAGTTAATCAATTAAAATTGCCATCTAGTTCTACTCGAACTGGTGAGCAGATAGTTTCTGTTGAATCAAATAATCCAGATTACAGGGTAGATACCTGGACGGTTAATGGTAAGCAAACAAGAACCTTGGACCCCAGCCAAAACAATAATATTATTATCAATAGCAGTTATCAAGGGGAATCATCTAACTCTAGTATTACAAAACCAAGCTATACAATCACTATCGGGAATCATAAACAAATTGTACAAAATGATGACGGTAAAACCCAACGGTCTTACTTGGAGGCAGAAGCAACGTATCAACGAACTCTACAAGAAGTAATTGATGCATATAACACCACTCACGGCTTAGTAGCTAAATACTACATTATTTCTGATGGCGAAGAACCGCAAAATTTATTTGATCAATTTTTAAATCAAAGTGTTAACGATACGATGGTTGATCTGGTCAAAAATGGTATAACTAAGTATTTGATGGATGAAAACACTGCTGATGCGCAACAGAAAGTTAAAGATGTCATGGAGGAAGTTGAAAATAGTCAAGATGAATTGGCGGATCAAATGGCAAAAGTAACTGAGACAAATGTACGACTAACAGATGCAATCAAAAAACAGCTTGAGACCCTTCAATCAATTAACATGAAGGTCCAAAACATCACACAGGATCAATCTAAAGTAAACGACTCACAGAAAACAACTGATCAACAATTATCTGATTTGAAGAACCAGCTAGATGGGCTAATGACCTCTGCAGCTGGCGTAAAAGATATGTCCAAATCTAATAGTCAAGAGGCGGACCAAGTTAATCAAATATTCACATCATTCAATAAAGATGTTCAAGATGCTAAAAATTCGGGCAACAAACTTTCGACGGATGCAACAGATTTAATGGCTAACTTCCAAAAAGAATTGGCCAATAACGGTGATTTCGTAGCTTCTTTCTCTAAAGTCTTTAATACTGCTTATAAAAATGGAGTGCCAAATGATATTCTCCTTAATTTCTTATCACGACCTGTCGCTGAATCAGCGTCTGCAGTTAGGGCAACTGAAAATACTTATCGCCCATTCACTTGGATACTATTATTAGAAGTTGTTAGCCTATTTACAGCATATATCTTTGCGACTCAAAACCTTATTAAGAAATTGACAGATAGGTATAATGTCAATCGCTGGCTTCAAACAGACTTTTTAAATGTCATTGTCATTTCAGGCCTCTCTCTTGTGATTGGTTTAGCACTGGGAGTTATCTCAAGCAGAAGTCTTCATGTCATGCCTGAATATGTACCATCTTGGTTCCTAGTTATGACTCTGTTTAGTTTTTTATTAATTCATAGTCAGTATTTCTTTGTTAAAAATTTTAAAGCAGTTGGTATGGGTTTAGCTTTGTTTATGATTATTAGTTTTGTCTATCTATCAAATGCCGTAGGCACAGTAGCGACTGTTAGTGGACTTCCAAAATTACTAAAAGCTATTAATCCACTATCTATCCTTGAAAATCAATTATCGTCTTATTTTGATAATGTGACAACTGGATTTATTTTCCTTATCTTAGTACTTCTTGTGGATGTTGCTTTTATTATCATGAATATTTTTATCACCTTAAATTTTGAAGCTAAAGTAAAAGAGTGAGGTTGTTGATGAAGTTGAAACGATTTTTAGCCTGTCTACTAATATTATCCTGTATGAGTCAAACATCAGTATTTTCTGATGGGTTAAAGAATAATGATATTCATTTTGATACAAAACGTTTAGAATCAGATTCACAAAAAAATTCTGGTTTTCAAACTGAATTAACTAAAGATTTATTTAAAAAAGAAGACCTTAAAAAATTGGATAAAAACCGTCAATCTAAAGTCTCACTCCAGAAAAAGCAGTCTAAGCAACTGTTTCAATATTCAAATAAAGGACAATCTGATAGGAAAAAACGTATCAAACAATTATTTTCTGAAGAAAGTAATCAATTTAAATTTGTTACAAGAACAGAAGAAGCGACTGTTTCGGCTGATATTGGTCATATGATTATGTACCTGGTTCTCATTAGTTTGGTACTAATATTAGCTTCTATAATGACTTTTAAAATAAAGGACAAAAAGGATGAATACACATATTAACATTACTCTAGATATGGGGGAAACCTCAAAAGATTTACGTATCCCTTTGAAAATTAGCGTTAAGCAATTAGTAATGGAATTAGATAGTATTTTTAGCCGTACTGAAAGGCGTACCAAATATCAACTAAGAGTTATAAATAAAGGTATTTTATTGGGAGAGAACGATATATTAGCTCACCATCCAGTAACAACTGGTGATCGTATAAGGATAGAGGAGTTTTATTAATGGAAACAGATTCGTTTGTATTTGAAGAACAAGACTTTCAATTTGAAAAAGGACCAGATTTTTGGCAGTTATCTCTTAAGCGTTCAAAAGTAGGAACTCAAAATCTGCAACAACTGCAATTGTTAGAAATTCACCATTCTTTGTTGATGCCTATGACAACTGCAATTGATGCAGATACCATTCAATTTCAATTCCAGACAGAAGCGCATGCTCTATCTTTTGAAAGCTTTAAAAAAGAAACTTTATCTGAAAAATTACGATTAGCCTTGAATGTCTTGGATTTAGATAAGGCTTTGTCTTTGCCAGTAAATTTCATTTTGCATCCCTCTAATCTATTTTTAACAAAAAATGCAACTGCTAAAATAGCTTATCGTAGCCTTCCTGGGATTATGACACCTGAGAAGTTTGGTCCAGAAGAGTTTTTATATCAATTCAAATGTTTTGTCTTTGCATTATTGACGCAACATGACTATATAGAGTTGTATAATGGTGCTATTTCTGTTATTGAAGTATCAGATTTCCTAAAAAGCATTTATCATGCAGAAACTATTCAGGCTGTTAGAGACATCATTACTACTGATTATGAGCAGCAAGTAGAAGTAGAAACTCATACGTTAGCAAAAGTATCAAAGGCAAAATATAAGCTTTATAAATACATAAGTGTCTGGCTAGGAGCTTTATCTACAATACTCTTGATTCCGCTAGTATATCTGGTTTTTATTCACAATCCATTCAAAGAAAAAATGTTGGCAGCGGATACTTCATTTATTAAAGTTGATTATAATCAAGTGATTAATCGACTAGAACATGTAAAAGTAAGTAAGTTACCTTATACACAGAAGTACGAGTTGGCCTATTCCTATATTAATGGAATGTCATTTTCTGAAGAACAGCGTGAAGTTATTTTAAACAATGTTACGCTCAAGACTGATGAGCTCTATCTTGATTATTGGATTAATATTGGCCGTGGTTTAGATGATGATGCTATTGATGCTGCCAAACGTTTAGACGATTCTGACCTTGTTATTTATGCTATTGTTCAGAAAATGGATCAGGTTAGAAAAGACAATAGTTTATCTGGTAAAGATCGTGAACAAAAACTTTCTGAGCTACAAACAGACTATGATAAATATTGGAAAGACCGTAAGACAGCTTTAACAGATGAGGAATCCAAATCGAAAAATAGCAATAATCATTCGACAAATTCCAACAAAGAGTTATCATCTGAACCATCAAGTACTACAACAAGTACATCTTCTAAAACTAAAAGTAGGTAGGTGGATATGTTAGTTATTTGTTATTATCAATCACTCCGCTACGAATTTAATATTGAAGAGGAGAAATCCTTTCTAATATCATCAAACGGCAAGTCGCCAATACCAGTATCAGAATTAGAAAATGACATCACGCTAAAAAATATGCAAGGTCAATTGGTATATATTATTGACCAAAAAGAAAAAGAGTTAACTAATGGTGTAGAGATTTCAGGAATTGTCTTCTATTTAGCGAATAATCAAAAAGAAATCTATACTCCCTTAGATTACGAAGATATATTAATCGGTGATAAAGAAGGGTATCATGTCCGTTTTAAAGAAGGAGCCCCTAATTTATTACTGAAAAAAATAGAAAGCAATTGGCAGCTTAATTTATTTGAAGGTGATATTTATCTGAATAATCATCTTCAAAAAGTAGTGCAGCAGTTACCTTTAAGTTTAGGTGATGAGATTAGCTTCCAAGGAACAATTGTTAAGCTTTTCCCAGATGAAATTCAAATCTGGGGGGGAACTGATTATGAAACATCATTAACTAAGAAAGTTATGTCAGCTTATCAATTTTACGCAGGCTATCCTGATTTTCACCGCTCACCTCGTATTATTTATCGTTCCAGTGAAGATAAAATTACAGTTAATGCGCCTGGTAATGAACCTAATAAGTCTAAAGATGAACTGTTAAAATTAATTGTTCCTCCTCTAGTGATGATTGGAGTCAGCATTCTTATTTCTATTTTTCGTCCTCGTGGTATCTATATCATTGCAACAATGTCAATGGCTCTAGTGACGATGATTTTCTCTATCACTGGTTACTTTAAAAATCGTAAACAGTATAAGCAGGACTTACAAGAACGCATTGATTCCTATCATGACTATTTATCTGATAAGTCAATTGAACTTCAGAAGTTAGCTAAAGAGCAAAAGCGTGGGCAACACTATCATTACCCAACGATTGAAGGTTTACAGGAAATGGCTGATACTTATCACCATCGTATTTATGAAAAGACACCACTTCATTTTGACTTCTTGTATTATCGCCTAGGTTTGGGAGAAGTACCAACGAGCTATAATATTCATTATTCTCAACCAGAACGTTCTGGGAAAAAAGATCCTTTAGAGAACGAAGGCTATAACCTCTACTTTAACAATCGTTATATTAAAAATATGCCGATTGTTGCGAATTTATCACATGGACCAGTTGGCTATATAGGACCACGAGGTTTAGTATTGGAGCAACTCCAATTGATGGTTAATCAATTAGCTTTTTTCCATTCTTACCATGATGTTCAATTTATTACTATTGTTCCAGAGGAAGAGATGGATAAGTGGTCTTGGATGCGTTGGTTGCCACATGCAACCTTACAAGATGTCAATGTTCGTGGCTTTGTTTATAATCAAAGAAGCCGTGATCAAGTGCTCAACAGTCTTAACCAAATTTTAAAATTACGTCGCACACAACGCGAAGATAAATCTGCCAAAGAAGGGACTTTATTTTCTCCGCATTATGTCGTTATTGTAACTGATGAAAAGTTAATTTTAGATCACGTCATCATGGAATTCTTTACGGAAGATCCTACAGAATTGGGATGTTCTCTCATCTTTGTTCAAGATGTTATGAGTTCACTTTCAGAAAATATCAAAACCATTATTAATATTAAAGACCGTAATACTGGTCAGTTAGTTATAGAAGAAGGAGAGCTTAAAGAAACAGATTTTGAATTAGATCATTTCTTAGAGGATTATGACAAGGAAAATATTTCACGTCGCCTAGCTCCGTTAAATCACCTACAAAATCTTAAATCTTCAATACCAGAAGCAGTTACTTTTATGGAAATGTATCAAGCAGAAGAATTTGAAGATTTGCATGTTCAAGAGCGTTGGATAAGCCATGCTCCGTATAAAAGCTTAGCTGTTCCACTTGGCTTACGTGGTCAGGATGATATTGTTTATCTAAACCTACATGAAAAAGCTCATGGTCCTCATGGATTAGTTGCAGGAACAACGGGATCAGGGAAGTCAGAAATTATACAGTCCTATATCCTTTCTTTAGCTGTTAATTTCCATCCACACGATGTAGCTTTCCTTCTCATAGACTACAAAGGTGGGGGGATGGCAAATCTCTTTAAGGACCTGCCACACTTACTTGGCACCATCACCAACTTAGATGGTGCCCAATCGATGCGTGCTTTGGTTTCTATTAATGCTGAATTGAAACGTCGTCAACGTTTATTTGCTAAAGCTGATGTTAATCATATTAACCAGTATCAGAAGAAATACAAACTTGGAGAAGTTTCAGAACCAATGCCTCATCTCTTCTTAATCTCCGATGAGTTTGCCGAATTGAAATCCAACCAACCTGAGTTTATGAAAGAGCTTGTCTCAACAGCGCGAATTGGTCGTTCCCTAGGGATTCACTTAATCCTAGCGACCCAAAAACCATCTGGTGTGGTAGATGACCAAATCTGGTCAAACTCACGCTTCAAACTAGCTCTTAAAGTAGCAGACCGCGGCGACTCCATGGAAATGCTCCATACCCCAGATGCCGCCGAGATTACACAAGCAGGACGTGCCTACCTCCAAGTTGGTAATAATGAAGTCTATGAACTCTTCCAATCAGCATGGTCAGGAGCAGATTACCAACCTGAAAAAGACGACCAAGGGATTGAAGACCATACCATTTATTCCATCAACGACCTTGGCCAATACGAAATCCTAAATGATGATCTTTCAGGCTTAGACCAAGCCGAAAATATTAAAGAAGTACCTACGGAATTAGATGCCATCGTTGAAAACATTCAAGCTTTAACCAAAGAAATGGGCATCTCAGACTTACCTCAACCGTGGCTACCGCCTCTAAGCAATCAGATTTCAGTAACCGATCTCCGTAAGGAAGAATCAGTAGACCTCTGGAGCAAGGCCCCATCTTACAAAGCTGTTCTTGGCTTTATGGATATACCAAGCCAACAAGCACAAGAAGTAGCTTACCACGATTTTGAAGATGATGGGCATTTGTCAATTTTTGCAGGACCAAGTATGGGGAAATCCACAGCCCTTCAAACTGTAACAATGGACTTAGCACGTCACAATAGTCCAGAATTTTTAAACCTTTATCTCTTTGATTTTGGTACCAATGGTCTCCTACCTCTAAGACGTTTGCCACATGTAGCAGATTTCTTTACCATTGATGATGACGAAAAAATAGCCAAGTTTATTGCCCGTATCAAAGTTGAAATGTCTGATCGTAAAAAAGCCCTCAGTCGCTACAATGTCGCGACAGCAAAACTTTACCGTCAGGTATCTGGGGAAACCATGCCTCAAATCCTGATTGTTATCGACAGTTATGAAGGGCTACGGGAAGCTCAGACACTGACTAACTTAGAAGCTTGTTTCCAAAATATTTCGCGTGATGGGTCGTCACTTGGCATTTCCTTAGTTATCTCAGCTGGTCGTATGGCAGCTTTGAGGTCGTCCTTAATGGCAAACCTTAAAGAACGTATCGCTCTTAAATTAACAGATGACTCTGAATCACGGACACTTGTCGGTCGTCACCAACACATCATGGAAGATATTCCAGGACGTGGATTAATCAAACGTGATGACATTGAAGTGTTACAAGTGGCCCTCCCAACAGAAGGCACTGAAACCTTTGACATCATCAGTAACATCCAAACCGAATCTGACGCCATGAACGACAAATGGACTGGACCAAGACCAAAAGCAATACCAATTGTTCCAGAAGAATTAACCTTTGACGACTTTATGGCTACAGATAGTGTTCAAGCAGATCTATCAGCTAATCGTTTACCACTTGGGCTTGAAATGGTTGACGTTGAAAGCTTTAGCCTACCATTAACGAAATTTAAGCACCTCTTATTCCTATCAGATTCAGATGAAGGTTTAGAAAATCTAGGCAGTCATTTACTTAAAACGTTGATTAAAGTGCCAGAATACAGCACCATGATCATTGATTCCTTAGGCGAACATGAAGCCTACCAAGGACAAGTGAGAACCTATGTCGGTGCTGATATGATTAGTGATATGGCAGAACAACTCAATTATGAGCTAGGAAAACGTCAAGAACAAAACGCTTTCGATAGATGGTTTATCTTAATTCCAGATTTTGAAAGTTTCGTCAGCAAAACAAACCTTAGCCTAGAGCAAATCCAAAATCTCTTAGATAATGGACCCAAAGTCGGCTTACACCTGATCATTGGCTCAGCCTTTAGCTTTGTTGGTTCAAAACTTGACCCCGTTAACAAATACGTCAAAACCAATAGCCAATATGTTATGCTAGGCATGCGCCTAATGGACCAAACATTCCTAGAGAAAGTGTATAATAGTAAAGAAGCACGTCTGGAACGCGACGAAGCCTACATTCACGATAGAAAAAACTATCAAAAACTAAAACTCAGCATAGACTAGAGAGGAGAGAGAATGGCAAAAATACAAAGTGATGCATCACTGGCATCAAGCTGTGCCACTAGCATTCAAACTGGAGCAAATGGTATTACTTCAGTTGGTAAAGCAACAAAAGATAGCGACAGTCAATATTCAGGTCAGACGAGTGCCTCATTATACATTGATAATGAGGCCAGTAAAAGTGGATCAATTGCAGGTAAATTAACAGAATTTATTGGTCTGATTCATTCTACTGCTAGCGAATTTGAAGCTGTCGATCAAAAATTGAGTCAGTCTATTTCTACACCTAAGCAATACACGACTCCATCTGGCAATTCAACGACATTTCAACCAAAACCGTATTTTAACTAGGAGTCTTTATGAATGATAAACAGTTAAAAGAAGTCGAAAGAAATGAAGCCATTCTTAGAAAAGAACTGGAACGGATTGAAGATAAGAAAATAGTCTTAAAAAAATCCTATGACAAAACTATTAACATGCAACTTGATATTCAACAGTCTCTGAGAGATAGTTCTCAAAGTCTTTCACCAGAAGAAGTTATGGAACAAGAAGAGATCATGTTAATTTTTAATCGACAGTCAAGAATCGTTGAAGATTATTTTCAAGAAGAAATGGCTAAACTCAACAAACAAGAAACAGATGCTAAAGACACATTAGAAGGACTTGTCCAAGAGCGACAGAAACTATATGTGTCTCAATCTGAGAAGGGAGAATGATGGTAAAAGTTAATGCAGGTTCACTTGCTGCACAGGCGTCATCCGTATCAACAGTAGTTGCTTCACGTGTTACAGCTTTAAATAGTGCAAAGCAAAGTCTGACTAGTTTTGCTAATCAAGCAGGCTTGGAAGGTACTGCCTATCAAAATGCAAAATCCTATGCCACAGGTGTATTAGGAACATTAATAGATGGTATGATCCTTTTATCTGAAGAGACAGAGGAAGGTGTTAGTAAACTACAAAGTTTATATAGCGATAAATGTGGAGGTGAAAGTCTAGATTCTGACGTCCTAACCAAAAAAATCGAAAAAGATGAAGAATTATTAGCTAAAATTCATGATTTGCAAGCACACTTAGACAAACATGCCACTTTTTTGTCGCATGCCTTTGATGGATTAGAAGCGACAATAAAAGCACGGCTCAAAAAGAATAAGAAAAAATTAAAATATCTCATGGAATTCAATGCGGCATCCTCAACAGTCTTTGATGGACTAACAGAAGTTCAGGATGCCGTTTCGGCAGGCCTTAACTATGTCTCAGAAGGTTTTGGAAATTTCAATGGTACATTTGATACCTCAGGTAAAGGTCTTGATTGGACAAAAACAATCAAGACTGGGATGGAAAAGAGGAGAGATAAGGTTTCAATTGATAAAAATTCATTATTGAAAGAAGTAAAAAAAGCTTATAAAGCTGGTAAAATTAATAAACAAACTTATCAATCAATAAAAAGTGGGTTAGTAAATAGTTCCACTGCTTTTCTGAAAGAATTAGCTAAAGCAAAATTAACCGATAAAGCAGTGGAAACATTCACTAAGGAATCATGGGAAGCATTGTCCAAGAATTTCCAAACGATGCAGTTCTCTGGTGTTTTAGCTGCTGTAAATGGAGCTGAATTATCAACTGCAATTGATGTCAATCCTGCTTATGCAGAGATGATTCGTGGAGGTAGTCAATTTGTGAAAAAAGGAGTTCCTGTTATTGGTGCTGCAGTTGACTTTGGACTACAACTTAAAGATGGTGAAGATGTTGGTGATGCAGCAGTCAAGACAGGTGGTCATGTTGCAATTGGTATTGGAGCTGCAAAAGCAGGAGCTATAATAGGGAGTGCATTTCCGGTAGTCGGAACTGCTGGTGGTGCCGTTGTTGGTTTTGCTATTGGGGTTGCTGGTTCAATGGCTTTCGATTGGTTGTATGATAATAAAGAACAAGTTTATAATACTACTAAGAAAGTAATTTCCACTCGTAAGACTATTGATTCAGTAGTTTATGAAGGTTTTTGGAGGTGAAATTAATGAATAATAAAATTTTAGCACTAGGAACTTATTACTCAAATGATATTTTATATGATAAGCAAACAAATATTTTGTATAAGGATGTTAATATAAATACTAATTCAAATAAAAATTATCTAGTTGTTTCACTAACTTTATTTAGTCTACCTATCGTAAGATGGTTGACTCAATTTCTTCATTTTGAAAATAGTTTTATCAATAGTTTTATCCTTTTTATAGTAATTTTCTTAACTTTTATACTTACTCATAGTTTAGTAAAGCAAAAATTCAATAAATTACAACTAGAAGTTATCTCTTTAACTGATTATGAAAAAAAAGAGTTCTTAATAAAGGAGAAAAAAAATACTGAAATTGCAATCACAATTTTCTTTATTTCGTTAATGTTAAGTATTATCTGTATGTTTATATATTTGCTAATTTCGTCTATTATTTTGATTTTTATCATTTTTGGTTGCTCGTTTCTTGTATTTTTAACTTTAGAATTGTCAACATTTGAGCGAAAAAGAATTATTAACAAATTAATAAAAGAAGTTGAAATTAAATAAAATTTTTAAAATAATGATAGGAAGAATTATGGAAAAAATATTACCAATTGGTTCAGTTATCACATTAAAAAATGGTTCATTAAAAGTAATGATTATTGCCCGTTACCCTTTATATAAATATAAGAATAGAATTGGCTATTTTGACTATTCTGGTTGTATATTTCCTAGTGGAGTTACTGACAATCAGACATATTTTTTTAATAACGATGATATTGAAAAGGTGTGGTTTACAGGTTATATTGATGAGAATGAGTTAAAAGCGCAAAAAGTTTTTAAGGAACAAATTGATAAAATTGAATATCCACATTTTACAATTGAAGAAGTTAACAAGATTGAAGAGTGATATTGTCGTTATTAATATATTTTAGATAGTTGTTTTTATAAAACTATCTATTTAAGAACAGAGATGAAAGTTAAGGTACTTCTTTGTTCTTAAGTAGATAGTTTCAATTGAGCTAATTCCATTCTTTATTAACTTTAGAAAAGTTAATGATTCACTTCACTTTTGTTATTAGCTTGTGATCACTTATAAAGCGACAGGTAGTTCATGAAATCTCTTAGGAGTTTTCTGGCTTTAAAGGTAACCTATGTTTTAAAAAACATCTCATGGAATTCAACGCGGAATCCTCAACAGTCTTTGGTGGACTAACAGAAGTTCAGGATGCCGTTTCGGCAGGACTTAACTATGTCTCGACAGGTTTTGGAAATTTCAATGGTACATTTGATACCTCAGGTAAAGGTCTTGATTGGATAAAAACAATCAAGACTGGGATGGAAGTTCGAAAAGAAGCTAGAGACAAGGAACTGAAGAAGAAAAAGCCAAATGAATCTTATGATGGAAAAGATGCTCTTGCAGATTTTCAAACAGAAACTACAGATTATGTGAATTATGGTACTGAGGCTGCAGGTCAACAATTTGATAAATTTGGGAAAATTATTATTAAAGATGGCAAAAATATAGGTAAAGTTTATGGTGCAAAATTACAACCAAGAGATGCTAACGGACGGTTCGTAAAGGATACTAATCCTTTGCGTAAAAGTGCAACAAGCAAACTTAAAGATATTACAAATGCTGAGAGTAGAGTTATAGGGAGGGCTGCACGTGTTGGTGGTACTGCTTTAGTAGCATATAATTTTTATTCAGATGCAAAAGAACATTATGATAGACATCATAATGTTGGAAGAGCAATGTCATATAGCGGATTAACAACGACAACCGGTGTGGCTGCTGGAGCAATAGGAGCTAGTGTAGGTACTGGATTAGCTACATCTGCTGGATTTGCAGCACCATTGGTGGGAGCAGTTGTTATAGGAGCAATTGCGGTGATTGGTGCAAAAGCAATTTATGAAAATGTTAAACCTGTGCGAAGAGCAATTGACAGTGTTGGAGACGCTCTTAACAATATAGGTAAGTCTTTCAGTTCTGCATTAAAATGGGGGTAGACTAATTGGAAAAACAACAATTAAATCGTGTTGAAAAAATTACAAAATTAAATAGTAGATATTATTTAGTAAGTATCTGTGGACGTTATTACATTCTAGATTATGCTAACCCAAAAAACTACAAAGATTATTTAGTAGGTTTATTCCCTGAGAGATTGAATTCTTATGATATCTTTGATGTAACAGATGATAAGAATATATTCTTAAAAAAAGGAAAAAATTCCAAAGTTACTACTAAAGGTGCTACTATCTTTTTATTCTTATATTTAATACATATTACTATCTTTCCAAATAATATTAATTTGGCTTATCTTACCAGAAGTGAATATATATATAATCATATAAGTTTATTTTTAATTTTAAATATCATAATATTTATTGGTATTTTATTATATTTGAATATGACAACAAAAGAAATAGAATTATCAAAATATGAATCTAGAAAATTATTTAATTCAAAACCACGAAATCGGAAGTGGTTAACTTATATTAGTTCATTAATAATTTCATACCTCGCTTTATGGATTTTAGCAATTTTTGGAACAAATTATTGTAATTTAATATTATTTGGATTTATTTTCTCTAATTGTTTGTTACTAATCAAATTTATCGAATTTCAACCATCATTTAATGGGAAAATTTATTACATTAAATAGGAGAAAAAATATGTTATTACCAGTTGGAAGTATTGTATATTTAGTTGATGGAAACCAGAAATTGGTGATTTTAAACCGTGCTTCAATAGTAGATCAAAGTGGGCAAGAAGTTTATTTTGATTATCTGGGCGGGATATTCCCAGAAGGCTTAAATATGGAACAAGTGTATTATTTTAATGAGGAAGATATTGATGAGGTCATTTTTGAGGGATATCATGATGAGGAAGAAGAAAGAGTATCAAAACTTATTGAAAATGGAAACAAAAAGAAGGAAAAAATATACCCAAAGGTAAAACTGAATAGCTATTCAATGATTAGTTCGAATTTTTAGAAAATACTAAACTCAATATATATATAGATAGTTGTTTTTAAGCAACTATCTATTTAGGAACAAAGATGAAAGTTAAGTATCTTCTTTGTTCTTAAGTAGGTAGTTTTAATCAAAGATGGTGAAGATGTAGGAAATGCAGCTGTTAAGACGGGTCATGTTGCAATTGGAATGGGAGCAACTAAAGGAGGTGCATTGATTAGTGGACTGCCAGGAATGATAATTGGTGGAGCAATTGGTTTTGTTGGAAGAGTTGCAGGTTCGATAGCATTTGATGCCATTGAGATAATAAAGAGGAAATTGCTGATACCATAAATGATACTATAAGTGATACATGGGATAGTTTAGGAAATCTCTTAGGAGTTTTCTGACTTTAAAGGTAACCTATGTTTAAAAAAACGTCTCATGGAATTCAATGCGGAATCCTCGACAGTCTTTGGTGGACTAACAGAAGTTCAGGGTGCCGTTTCTGCAGGCCTTAATTATGTCTCAGAACGTTTTGGAAGTTTCAATGGGACATTTGATACCTCAGGAAAAGGATTGGATTGGACAAAAACAATCCAAACAGGAATGAAAAAAAGAGAAGTTGCCAAAGCAGAAGAACTGAAAAAGAAAAAAGCTGAAGAAAGTAAGAGAAAATATCAACAATAACGAAGTTTCATATGAAAACCTATATAATGAGTTCAAAAATATTATGGAAAGTGATACTGCTAGTAGAATTAGCCAAGTATTTGCTTTATTACCACGGAACTTCTCAAAAAAAGTACTAAAATCTGATGGCCTATGGGATATTTTAGCGAATATGGAATCAAAAGGAGCTTCAGGCAAGAAAAATGTAGATTCAATTTTAAATTTTCTTGCAAAATATGAAGGTTATAGTAATTTTGGTAAATCTGCTACTAAAGCAAGAACGTATTTGGAAAATTTAGCAAGTCCCATAAAAGCAGGTGTAAAATTCGGTTTAGAAAAAATAGCTGGTTATGAAAATTTGTCAGAAATGGTATTAAAAGGTGGATCTAAGGCTGAATCTGTAGGTAAATTTTTAGGCAAGTCAGTTAAGATAATAGGTAAAGGAGCAACAGTTCTAACTATAGCAGACATTAGCATTACGGGATTATCAAAGGGAATAGATGAGTATTCAAAAACAAAAGATATTGGCAAGGCCGTAAAAAAGGGTGCCTTATCTGCGGTCGCGAGTGTCGGTCCCTTAGAAGGAGCAACATTGGGTGCGACTGTTGGAGGAGTACCAGGAGCAATTATTGGTGGTGGAATAGGCTTTGCTATTCAAGGAGTAAAAGCTTTAGATCCTAAGTTTTTTGATCACCCAGTTAAAAGTTCACAGAAAATTGCTGATAACATAGGTAAATCTGTAAATGGGGTGAAAAATTCAGTTTCTAAATATATAGGTGGTTTTGGTAAGGTAATAGGTTTTGGGTGAGGATAATGCAAAAAACTAGAACAATTTATTCTGCAAATTTTGAAGAAAGTCTTAATCTTTATGACAATGGAATGAGTAGTCTTAACAATGAAGAGCACTTGAAAATTGAGAAACAGACAAAGAATGGAGTTCCATCGGTTTGGTTTACTTTAAAATCCATAATTTTAACTATTTTATTTCCTATATTATTGAATTTCTTTATTGTCACTATTTCCATTACTATTCATGCGGAAAAACCTAGTGACTTAACAATACCTATTTCTGACGTTAAACTATTAACAATGAATTTATATTTAATAATGTTAGTTTTTTGGTTTCTCTTAGTGTTATTAGGAAAACGTTTTAAACAAGCATTTATTTTACCATATAGGTATCAGTTTCACGTTTATTCATATATGGTATGGTTTGTATTTGAACTTGATTTAATTGCAGTCGAATGGATTACACCCTCACTGTCAGTAATCGGTACTATTTCAACTCTATTATTTTTAGTATTAATTACAATAACTATTTCTTTGGGTTCAATTAATGATATAAAAGCCATGATATTTGAAAAATCTGAAGAAAAATCTTCCAATAAAACTTACGACTTTTTAAAGACTTATGGTTTAGGTTTTTTAAGCATAGGTATCATTATAAAGTTAATTTTATCATCCTTAGATTTAGGTTTATCTGGAACCGTTAAATTATCGATTTTATTTATCGGGTGGATTATTTTTAATATTATTGTAGTTTATGCTGTATTTAAAGTTGCCATGCCATATTTTTTACAAGGTTTTTATAAGCTTAAGTATCCTGAAGAATATAGAGACTGGGAAAATAAATCTGTTGAAGAATGGTATGGAAAAAAATATTTGAAAAAACATAAGGAGTTAATAAAAAATGATTAAAAAAGAAGAGTTACTACCATTAGGAAGTATTGTCTATTTAGAAGAGGGAACAGTTAAATTAATGATTGTAGGTAGGGGAGTCATATATGATGATCCAGAAGGTACTGGCCAATTGTTTGCTGACTATATGGGGGGGTTATATCCGGCTGGCCTTCAAACAGAATCAACTTTATTTTTCCAACATGAGAACATTGACGAAGTGATTTTTGAAGGCTATAGAGACGAGGAAGAAGAAAGGTTTTTAAAAATATATCATGAATGGGAAAAAAGTATCTATCCCTAAAAGTAGATAAAATAACCTTAAAATAATAAATAATAACAATAAATATATAAAGGCAAAACAATACCTTAAAATATATTATTTTCTAAAAATACTTGTTTTATTTTGTCACTTGATTATGTGGATATAAAAACCTTGAAAAACAAGAGCAAGAATTATTGAGTTTTTGAATTTTTAAGAAGATAGAGAGAAAAGCTAAATGTTTAAAAATAAAAAGCAAAAAATCTTAGGGCTATTTATAATTTTAGTTGTAGCTTTTGTTGTTATTAGTAACTTGCTTACACCAATTCAAAGAACATCGAAAACAGATGGTACCTTTTATAAGACAGAAACTATAAATTCAGATAAGACGGTTTCACTTGATAAAACAGAGAAATTAAAAATCATGAATAAACAGTTATATTGGACAAAAAATAGTCAAACTCAAAAGTTTAAAATTAATAAAGAAAAAAGATATGTCTATAATGGATCCTCACAATATCACTATAATTTTCCTGGCAACTTTATTACTATGATTAGAAAAGTTAATGGAAAAGTTGAGTCAACAGAATTCGTAAAAAGTGGTACTCAAGATTACAATGATATTTTAAAAGGAAAACTCAAATATGGTAAATAAGTGCAAAGTAATTTTTGAGCAATAACATTGATATGTAGATAAAAATATAAAGAATTTGAAAAGTTTATCTTCGTAATTATATTTTATAGATTCAGCACAAATTATTTCACAAAATTGAAGACAACATTGATTCATCGAAAATAAACGAAACTCCACAGGAACTTTTGCTTCATAACTATAGACTTTACATGCATTCAATAGGTCCACATTTAATAAAGAAAAACGTTTTGAAAAAAGATAAATATATTGTAATGAGTTTATTTTGAGCAATTACCACGCTATACTTTTAAGTTGCTACAAACCTATCGTTTGGGGTGTTTTTTGGTAAAATAGAATGAAAAGAGTTATGGAGATAAAAAAATGGCACAACCATTAATGCTTTAGGAGGAAAAACTTCAGTAGGAGTTATGAATCCCTTTTCAACAAGTAAACATAAAGGTAAAACAAAAAACAAAGTTTCTTGGAGCCGAAGCAAATGCTGCAGTTGGACAGTTCACTAATGAAGACGGAAAATCAGTGAAAGGGATTCAAGCTGAAGCTGGCGTAGATGCTTATATTATAGAGGGTGAAGCAAAAGCTGGATTTAAAGTATTTGGTTTAAATATTGATGCGCGTGCAATCATTGCCATTGCTATCGCAGAAAGTTCGCTTGGTACACAAGGTGTTGCCACAGCACCAGGTGCTAATATGTTTGGTTTTGGGGCATTTGACAACAATACAACTAATGCTCAAAACTTTAGTGATGACAAGGCTGTCATTAAAATGACACAGGAAACCATCATCCAAAACCAAAACACCAGCTTTGCCATTCAAGACCAAAAAGCACAACTCTTGTCAACTGGCAACTTGAATGTAGCGGCTCGAGGTGGGGTTTACTGCACGGATGCTAGCGGTTCTGGTAAACGTCGTGCGGCCATTATGGAGAGCATTGACAAGTGGATTGACGCGCATGGCGGAATTTCTGAGATTTCAAAGGAACTGCTCAACACGTCGTCCGTCGCTATGATGGCAGTCCCAACGAGTTACTCTGTTTCAAGAGCTAA
>OKWO01000111.1_pt1 | contig 39807 bp, 29 predicted proteins | sample 1607221 | NCBI WGS metagenome assembly OKWO01 (sample SAMN07501057, study PRJEB24779) | human gut metagenome | isolation source: stool | host: human infant | place: USA: Pittsburgh, PA | reverse complement strand
CGTGAATTCTTCGAGTCCCTTGGCGTATCTACACATTTGAAAGATTATGGTCTTGGTGAAGAATCAATTGATAAAATTGTGAAACAATTAGAAAGTCATGGTATGACTCGACTTGGTGAAAAAGGTGATGTCACACCAGAAGTGGCTCGCGAAATTTTAACGCGTGCCTTATAATTAGTAGAATAGTGTATATATTAGAAAAGACACCTGGTAGGTGTCTTTTCTTTGTACTTTGTATAGAGAATATGATGGCATTATATACATTTTATGAATATCATAATCTAGTGTAAATGAAAGAAGGCGATATATTAATGGAACAATCACATAAAGGGCGTCAAGCTTTTAGTTATGCTTTTCCTATTATGATTCCTATGGGCATAAGCTTCTTTTTCATAGGCTTAGGATTTGGTTTATATGCTACGAGCCAAGGGTTCCCTTGGTGGACACCACCTGTTTTGGCAGCAACCATTTTTGCAGGATCCATGGAGTTTGTAACGATAGGTATGTTGATGGCTGGATTTGATCCTATTAATGCCTTGGTTTTAACCATGTTCGTTAATGGTCGTCATTTTTTCTACGGTTTATCTGCGCTACAACGATATGTTCATATGGGTTGGAAGTGGTTTCCTACCGTTGCTTGGATGTGTGATGAAAGCTTTGCTATCAACATGTCTACAAGATTACCGGATGATGTGGATAAAAAATGGTTTTACTTCCACGTGTCTTGGCTTAACTATGTGTTCTGGGTATTTAGTACCTTTGTAGGGGGGCTATTTGGTAATCTATTGACTTCTGTAGATTTACGAGGCATTGATTTCGTGTTACAAGGACTATTTATTGTGGTATTTCTTGAAATGCTACTTAATGCAAAGAATCATAAGATTCGAGCCTTTGGTGTTGCTGGTGCAGCTATGGCGATAGCCATGCTCTTATTGGTGGGGAAATCTCTCTTTATGCTTCTATCTATGAGCTGTATGCTGGTAGTTTGCTATATTGCGTACAAATGGGGAGGTGTGCGCCTTGACTAATATAGAAATGGTTATGACCGTTGCTATCGTAGTAGCAGGTACATTATTGACTCGCTTTGGGGCGTTCCTCATATTCCCACCTGGGAAAAAGGCGCCAGATTTTGTACTCTTTTTAGGCAAAGCATTACCCGCTGCCGTTATGGGTATGCTCGTCGTATATACCTTTAAGGAAACCGTCGTTTTAGCATACCCATATGGTATCCCTGAATTGATAGCACTACTGGTTACAGTAGGATTACATCTATGGAAACGGAACATGCTCATATCCATTGCCGTAGGTACTATAGTGTATATGCTTATCGTACAAAACATTTAATATTTCTCTAAATCAAAGAGCGTTTTTGGAAAAGTTTTCTATTGTCTGTTGCTTGAAAGAATTTTAAAATGATATGACACTGATTTTGAATTGCTTCTTTAGAAGAATTTGCTGATGGTGTGATGAAGAAATCCCCCTTTCGTCAAACGACTTTGGCCCTGCGGAGCCCGCAGGGCGGAGTCAGACCTGGCCGGTGGAGGCTTGACGGAAGGGGGATTTCTTTACAATGCAATGAATGATTTCTTAGAAGCAATTCAGCAAGTTATTTTAGTTTTAAAATTCTTTCAAGCCCTGCAGCAGTATGATGATTTTCCAAAAACGCTCTTTGATCAAGTAGCTCCATGAGATCCATATCTGTAATGGATAATTTGAAGTCAAAGACGTCAAAGTTAGACTTCATATGCTCTAAACTTGTTGCCTTTGGCAATGGAATGATGCCTCGTTGGATGTGCCAACGTAAGATGATTTGGTGTTTACTAACGCCGTACTTTTCAGCCAAGCTTTTAATGATAGGATGGTCGAAAATTGGTTGGCGATCACGAGTAAATGGAGACCAAGCCATGCCTACTACTTGATGTTTACGCATTAATTGTAATAAGGACTGACGTTGGTTAAACGGGTGGCACTCGATTTGGTTCACCACAGGTTTTACATTACAGTGATATAGCAAGTCGATGAGGCGATCTTCATAGAAGTTAGAGAGACCTAGACCACGCAGCACGTTTTGGTCGTATAACTCCTCCATAGCGCGCCAAGAGCCGTAGTAATCACCTAGTGGTTGGTGAATAAGCATGATATCTATATAATTAGTATTTAACTTCTTTAGAGAACTTTCAACAGCGCGCATCGTAGCATCGTAACCGGCATTGGTATGCCAAATTTTAGTGGTTACAATGATGTCGGACCGATTAATACCAGATGCACTCATGCCCTTGCCGACGGCTTCTTCGTTATCATAATAAGCTGCCGTATCGAGTAAACGGTATCCAGCCTGTAAGGCATTCGTTACAGCTTGCTCCGTTTCCTCCGACGTTCCTGTTTTGTAGGTGCCAAATCCGATGGATGGCACAAAGCTACCATTATTTAAAATTCTAAAATCCATACGTTCTTCCATGAGAAACCTCCATGCGTATACTTGTTTATATATATTATAGCAGATATTATTTTTGACTAGTAATATCTAATCATATAGGGAATTAGCTTTCATACAATTCTTATTGATTTTGTGATATACTAAGGTATTGATAAAAATCAATACAATGGATAGAGATAAGGTGAAAGTATGAACAAATTTCGACTTGGTGCTGTAATGGCACTATTGGTCATTGTTGTATGTGCGATTGCAGGTTGTGGTACATCTACGGTATCCGTTGCCGATGTTACTTATAAAGATATGCCGTTACAAATTCATAATGAAGCGAATGTAACAGCTCTTAATAAGTCCACTATTACGCCCGCTGTATCAGGTGCGGCTACGTATGCTGTGAAGGTAGGCGATAAGGTAACACAAGGTCAAGTGGTGGCGACGATTGATACGTCGGCATTGCAACAACAATTAGCGTCCTTACAAGGTCAGCTTAGTGCGGCCCAATCCTATACGCCTGCTGTTGAAACAACGACGACAACGACGGCGCCTACGGTTAGCAGTGCTCAGCTTGAAAGTGCTCGCCAAATGCGTGAAGCTGGTAATATTACCGAAAAGGAATATAATCGTATTTTAGAACGGTCTCGACCTCAAACTGTGACAACCACAACTGGTGGTGGCGGTGGTGGCAACGGTGCTAGTGTTGCTGCTATTGAGGCACAAATTGCTCAGGTGTCCGCACAAATAGCTGCCGCTAATATTACGGCTCCTATAGCCGGTGTGGTGACTGCTATTTACAATGAAGATCGTCAAATGGCGATTGCAGATCGTCCATTTATGTTGATACAACAAGAAACGCCTATGGTGGCATCATTGAGTATTCCTCGTGATGCGGCTATAAAATTAGCTAGCCCAGAGGCAAAATCAAGTATTAAAGTGTCTTTGCATGTCGGTGATTCAGATATTCCCGGTGAGTTAACCTATATAGATACAAACCAGCCTGAAAATGTACCAAGTGTACTAGTTAAGGCTACTTTCAACAACGAAAAAGGAGCTATTAAGGCTGGTGAATTTTATAGTTTGACTATCGAATCTAGTGCTCAAGCTAAGATGCTCGTTGTTCCTGCTGCGGCAGTACGTGAAAATCAAGATGGTAAATATGTATATGTATTAACCGCTGATAATACGGTAGACGTACGTGTCGTTGAAGTAGGGGATGAACAAGATGGGTATGTGTCCATCATGACAGGCCTCAATGAAGGCGAACAAGTTATTACAACCAAGGGAACCTTTGAACTAGGTGAAAAGGTGAAGGTTCAATAAATATCTTATGGGTAGCTAGAAACTAGCAACCATGAATGTTGAAAAGGAGGAGATTATTATTTTAGAATTTAAACGTTTTGAATTAAGAGATAAACCATTAATCGATAAATATTTTGAACAACATCATTACGAAGCGTCGGATAATTGCTTTACTACATTGTATATGTGGCAAGAAGCCTATGGCATTCGTTGGGCTGAAGAAAATGGCGTATTGTACATCCAAGGTGGTGGTAAGCGCGATCCATTCCTATTACCTCCATTTGCTGGTAAGGATGCGAAGTTCCTCGATGGTTTATTGCGTGCAAAAGAATGGTTTGTAGAAAATAAATTACCATTCATTTTCAAAGGTGTTAGCAAGGTTGTGAAAGAACGGATGGAGGAACTATGCCCAGGCCGTTACGTATTCACACCTGACCGTGATAACTACGAATATATTTATAAGTCTGAAGATCTTATCAATTTGTCCGGTAAGAAATTCCGTCAAAAGAAAAATCACTTGAATCAATTCCGTATGCAATATTCCAACTATGAATATGTGCCAATTACAGAAGACATCATTCCATTGTGCCGTGAGACAGCAGCGTCTTGGGTGGAAACTCATCACGAAGAAGGTATTGAAGATGAATTAGTGGCTATTAATTTACTCTTTGATCATTGGGATGTCTTGGGCTTAAAAGGCGGCGCTATTAAGTTGTTTGGTCGCGTAGAGGCTTTCAGTATCGGCGAATTAATGAATGATAGAATGGCTTTAATTCACATTGAAAAAGCCAATCCGGATATTCGCGGTTTGTATCAAGCCATTAATAATGAATTCATCCGCCATGAATTTAGCAATGTAGAGTTTATCAATCGTGAAGAAGATATGGGCTTGCCTGGTCTTCGTCAAGCGAAGGAATCTTATAATCCTGATCATTTTGCAGAAAAATATGATGCTGTATATGCTAATGAAGCAGATAATGCAACGGGCGGTAAATAATCAGGTCAATTTAATAACGAATATGAGAGTGGTACTGTATGGTGCCACTCTTTTCCGTTATAATAAAGGGTAGAGTGTGTGAAATACATTCTACTACATGAAATATATAGCTCTAGAGCTATTTAGGATAGAAAGGAAATCGTATGGATTTTAGAATTGCTACATCACAAGATACCCCTCAAGTTGAAGCGCTATGGGCGTATTGCTTTGAACCAAAAGAAGATCCCTTCTTTCAATATTATTTTTCTAATTGTTATGAACCGGAGAATACTGTCGTAGGTATCCAAGAAGGTCAATTACTCTCCACTGTTCATTTGCGTCAATATAACATCAATGTGCGCGGCGCTATCTTGCCTACTAGCTACATGGTTGGTGTTGCCACTCATCCAGCCGCACGTCGTGGCGGCGTAGGTGGTGCATTATTGTTGCACTCCTTAGAAGAATTGCGCCGTCGTGGTCAAGGCATTACCATTTTAATGCCTTCTAAGGCGGGATTTTATCAACAATATGGCTGGGATTTGTACGCTCATCAATGGGTACAGACCATGCCATTAGAGAGTTTGCGTCCTTTGACGGATAAAACCTTATCCTTTGGATTGCTAAATGATGTAGAGCAATGGACATTGCTTGCTCCTGTTTACAAAGCCTATACAAAGGACTTGTGCGGCTATGCAGAGCGCGGCGAGAAGGAGTGGAGACGTCTATTAGGCAGTTTCTTTGCTGAAGGTGTGAATATTGCGGTCGTAAAAAATGATGAAGGTCAAATCGAGGGCTACGCTGTATATCGTTTGGGGGCTCCTGAAATTCCAGTTACGGAATTTGTATACACAACACGTCGTGCTCAACGTGGTTTGCTTAATTATTTTTATAACCATCGTTCTCAAGGTGAAAGCATTCGCTGGAATGAAGGGTTGCATGATACGGGTTATAGATTTGTTCCTGATGGAAAAACAGGTCATACAACGATGCCGTATATGATGGCGCGTATCGTAGACGTAGAAACAGCGTTGACTACGGTACCTGTTAATCCAGAAGCCGTTATGATGCCAATTACCCTAAACATTAAGGTTACCGATACATTATGCGATTGGAATAATGGCGTGTTTGCCCTTACTCTAGGTGAAAGCACTTTACCTAACGTAAAACGCGTTTCTGCTGAATCTGTGGATGAAATTGATATCACTATAGACATTGGCGGTCTAACAGTCCTGTTGATGGGGGCTGTATCAGCTAAAGATCTTGTGTTTGAAGATAAATTACAAGGCGAATCTCATTGGATTGATTATCTAGATATGGTATATCCTAAACAAAATACATATATCAACGAATGGTGGTAATATGAGCTGGAGAACATATACAGTAAAAGAAGAGGTAGATACAACAGTATCTGCTTATGTAAAAGAGCGATTTTCTTTATCCTCTCGAAATGTGCAGATGATATTCCGTAAGAAACGGGTGAAGGTCAATAGCCGCGTTGCTCATTCCAAGCGTATGCTAAGAAAAGGGGATGTTATTACTATTGAGTTACCACAAGATAAGGATTATGGTGTAGAGGTTGAAAAAGGACCTATAGAGGTTCTCTATGAGGATGAACACACACTTGTGGTGTATAAGTCTCCATTTATGCTAGTTCATCCAGCAGGTCAAACGAAATATCATACATTGAGTAATCTGGTGGCTGGCTATTATGCTAAACGCGGCGAAGTTCATAAAATTCGGCCTGTTCATCGCTTGGATCGAGATACAACAGGTGTTATTATGTTTGGCAAAACCCGTGAGGTAGAACAATATTACACTAAACAGCTACAAGAAGGTCGAATTCACCGTGTCTATCGCGGTCTCGTAGAAGGAAAGATTACATCTGATGGTGTGGTGAATGAACCTATCGGTGTGGATCCGGTATTTGATAATCGCCGCTGTGTTGATGAATTTGGTCAAGATGCTGTAACCGAATATCATGTGATTGAATATGATGATGTACAATCGTTGTTAGAGTTTACATTGCTAACCGGACGAACTCATCAAATTCGCGTTCATATGGCTCATATTGGTCACCCTATCATTGGCGATGCCATGTATGGTATGCGGAAAAAACCGTATACGAGACAGGCCTTACATGCCTATTCGTTGACATTTATACCATATGGACAATCTGAACTGGTGACTGTTATCGCACCTGTACCATCTGATTTAGGTCGTGAACTACAAAATAAAAAGCTGCCCTAGGGCAGCTTTTTGCATAAGTGTATAGGTTTGACAACGAAAAAAGGACTCCTGATGGAGTCCTTTTTCATGTAAGGGGAGTGTTAGTATTAACATCAAATGACCTATGTATTTAAACAAGTAGTAGGTTTGGGGTTAGTATTACTTGTCGGGAGATAAATACATTAAGTAATCAGGGAATATTTACTTATAATTATCATTTGATGTAGTAATTATAAGTAAATACTATGAAGGTAAAATGAACTTCTAAAAAATATTTTATGAAATTTAGATGAAATGTAAAATTCGTTTATTAAATGTTGATAAATGCCATACTTCTTGATATGATAATAGAGGAGGATAATATCTTCTCTTTATTTTTTTTAAAAATATTTAAAAAAATCGTTCTAGTTATAAGACTTTTGTTGTTGGGTTAGAAAGGGGGCCACTATGAAGTTGCTTATAGCTTTGATGGCCTTTTTTTGCCTCATAACATATTCGAATACAGCACAAGCGACTGATTGGTATTATGTAAGTCCTGATGACAAAGGTAATCAATTGTTTATAGATAATGATAGTGTTCAAAAAAGCGATTATGATGCTGTTCTTTGGCTAAAAGTTAATGAACCAGGTGGCGATGAACTTCGCTATAAGGTATATATTAGCCGTTATAATCGGACCATGGAAATTCTAGAGGTAGATGCGTATATGCCAAACGGCACTCAATATGATAATGTTGATTATGATAAAGATCCTGAACCGATTGAAGGCAATACGAATGGCCAAGCCATCTATAGATTGTTATGGCAATAAATAGTTTGAATTTAATATTTTAGATATAAATTTAAAAAATTAAATATAAAAATACCTAGCTAGACAGCAACTAGCTAGGTATTTTTTATGTGTAAATGTATTGTAAACACGCAGGGGTGTTACAGACTTTGTAGATAGGTAAAATTTAAGATATCCACTAGTGATTGGAAACAACCGTTAGTTTATAGCTGAGCGGCTGTACGGGTTAATTCCAAATCATTAATCATTTGTAAATCGTCTTGCGGGGATCTACCGCCGGTTGTTAAGTAACCGCCTACCATGATGCCATTAAGACCACCTTTTAGTGCGTACGATTGTAAATCACGTAGATTTACTTCTCGACCGCCAGCGGTACGAATTAATGCATGAGGTAAAATGAAGCGGAATACAGCGAAGGTACGTAAAATTTCCATCGGTTTTAACGCTTTGTTATGTTCGAATGGAGTACCCTTAATCGGATTTAATATGTTTAATGGGATGGAATCAATGTTAAGGCGTTTAAGTTCAAACGCCATTTCTACGCGTTGTTCTAGAGTTTCGTTTAGACCTAAGATACCGCCAGAGCAAACGCGAATGCCAGCTTTTTTGGCATTTTCTATGGTAGACATCTTGTCCTCATAGGAATGTGTGGAGCAGATGTCAGGGAAATGACTTGGTGCAGTTTCGATATTGGAATGATAGCGAGTAACACCAACTTCTTTTAATTGAAGAGCTTGTTCATAGGTTAACAAACCAAGGGAACAACAAATTTCTAAACCAATTTTTTCGCGGATTTCTTTTAATACGCGTAAGATTTGGTTGAATTCATTAGGGTTGGAAGTGTTGCGACCGCTTGTAACAATAGAGAAACGAATAGCACCAGCTTCTTTTGCTTTTCTAGCAGCATCTAAAATCGATTCATCATCCATAAATGGATATTCTTGAACGCCTGTATTGTGGTGTGCCGACTGTGCACAGAATTTACAGTTTTCAGGACATTTACCAGAACGAGCATTTACAATCGCGCAAATGTCGACGGAATTATCGTTGAAATGTTGTTTTATTTTATCTGCCATAGCCAATAAAATCATGGTATCTTCATCGGATGTATGGATTAAATCGATGGCTTCCTCTTTAGTGATTTCCCCACCATGTAATATACGATTGGCAATGGTTAATATTTTTTCATAAGAACCCACCTGGGTTTGTTGCTCTACTGGAAGTGCCATTATAGCCTCCTTGTTATTGTTAACTTATAAAAACGAATATATTTACAATGTAATTGTAGTATTCTTGGATACTAATTGTCAACTGTATAAATAAATTAGTTTACAATATGATATCTTACATATTATATAGAAATATATAGTATAATTAGATATTAGTATTCTATAAGTTAGGAAAGGAGACAATATGCAACCCTTTCGTTTTATACATTGTGGAGACCTTCATTTAGGGGCTCCTTTTCAATATGCTATGGGGATGAGTCGGCATGTAGATCGTGCTGTCGCAGAAGCAACTTATGAAGCTTTCAATAATATCATTGAAAGCGCTGTGCGCGAACGCGTTAATGCAGTTGTGATTAGCGGTGATGTTTATAATAGTGAAGATCATAATTTAGAGGCTCAGGTCCGATTTGTGCGTGCTATGTATCGCTTGTGGGAGGCGCATATTCCCGTATATATGGTGCAAGGTAATCATGATCCTGCTGAAAGCTGGCGCGCTGGCTTATCAATGCCTGATAATGTACATGTGTTTTCGGATACACAGGTACAACGATTTCCGTTGATGGTTAATAATATTGAAGTTGGTGGTGTTTACGGCATCAGTTGTGGTCATGGCAATGAACAATCTAATTTTGCTGCACAATATAAAGCCTTTGAACGAGATGAGTTTTCCCTTGCTGTCATGCATGGAACGGTTGGATCTAGTGTGGGCAGTGAACATCATGATGTAACAGGGCCCTGTAATTTGACGGATATCATGCAAGGCGCTATGGACTATTGGGCACTAGGTCATATCCATAAATCACAGGTGATTTCAGAAGACCCTATGGTCGTATATGCGGGCAATCCTCAAGGATTACATCGGAAGGAATCTGGCGCTAAAGGATGCTATATGGTCAACGTATCACATAATGGACATTGTGAACTAGAATTTATTGAGACCAGTGCCATTCGTTTTGAAGATATAAAGATCGATATTGCAGGCATACAAACTGAACGTGAGTTATTAGATTTGTTGAGCCATAAAAAGCAGTCCTTACGTAAAAAATATAATAAGAATACATTGGTATCAGTCCATTTAGTAGGAACTGGTCCAATGCATCGCTTATGCGTGGATGAGTCCGTTCGAAAATTATGGCTACGGGAGACGCAGGCTGAGGAAAAGAGTAAATCTATTTTTGTTATGCCATACCGCATGATTGCTAAAACGCGTCCTACTGTTAATTTGGCAGAGCGCCGTTTATTGTCCGACATGGTAGGCGATTATCTACGTGCCTATGATGAAACCGTTACTGATATTGAGGCCGTACGTCAAATCTTGGTCAATCGTCCTGAGTCTAAACGACTTGGCAGTTATTTAGATTTATTATCAGACGATGTATTGAAACGAGTTATGGAACGCAGTGAAATGGAAGGGGTTACGGTGTTAATGGGGGTAAACGATGAACATTAAACAGATTCGACTCGACTCATTTGGACCGTATGAAAACTGGACATTTAAATCCGGTCCTAGCGGTGTACAGCTTGTATATGGCGCTAATGAAAGTGGGAAAACCTCCTTATTAGAAGGTATACGTTCTCTTTTGTTTGGCGGTAAACATAAAAAATATGGTTATGTAAGTGGATCTCTTGAAATCGACAAAGAGGGGACGGCTTATCATTTAGGCCGACAAAACAAGAATTTAGATTTTTATTCTCCTGGTGAGCCTAGCATAAAGGACGAGCCGAATCAATTGTGGTGGCATGGGCTCGATAAAAAAACGTATAACCGCATATTCGGCCTTACGTTAGAGGACCTTCAAGGCGTAGATATACTCAATGAAGTAGATGTGCGCGCTAGATTTTTTGGCGCCGAAGGAGGCGAGCAACTCGGTAGTGTAGTAAAAAGCATTGAAACCAATGCTAATGACTTACTGGTTGCGTCTGCATCAGGCAAACGCCGCATCAATGTTTTGATAGATCGATTACAAGAAAATAAGGCTCGTTTATCCGCACTGGGTGAACATGAAACGCAATATGTAGAATTACAACAAGCGTTGAAGGCTTCCGAGGATACAGAAGCAGAAATTCAGAATCAAATCAAAGAATGGCAAGATTATCGTGAAGGTGTAGAGATGGTGCTTCGTGCATGGGATACGTATCGACGTAGCGAAGAGGCGCGTCGTCGTATGCAACAGTTTACATCTCCTGATACACTAGATCGCGATGCGTTTTTAAGTATCGATGAGGGCCTTCGTGAAGCTCGTCAGAATATGCAGCTTTGGCTTGATAAAGAAGAAGCACTAAAACCGGAAAATTTTGATCCTAATAGTCCATTTACTACCTATGGCCAAGATATAGAGGATTTGATTCAACAAGGTGCGAAGTGGGAACAATTGCGCCGTGAGTGTGAAGAAGGCGAAGCCTACATTACTAAGGTTAAAGAGCAACTTGATTTCTCGAGAGGGTTACAATCTTCATGGCGCAAGGATGAATCGGTGCCAACTGATGTGAATTGGTTTGAAGGGGAACGTTTATCCAAACGATTGCGTACCGCAAAGGACCAATTATTATATTGGCAAAGCCAAGCACCATCCTTGCAAAAAGAAACAAAAATAAGTGAAGATAGTTCGTCTGTTGACACTGGTGAAAATAGCCCTGTTAATACCTGGGCTCAGCAAGAGTTGCAGGCTGTTATGACCGATATTGCAAATCTAGAGTCTCGACTTGGAGAACATGGTTCCATACGTATAGCCGCGATGCCGATTTGGTTGCAACGTATTGGAGGGATTGGAGCCGTCGTTGGTGTATTGATGTCGCTAGCAGGACTTATTGCACTGGAATCTGTACTATATAGCATCGGTGGTATTATTTTATTAATACTTGGACTGGGATTGTTCTGGTATGGATGGCGCCTGCGCCATGTAGATGATTCCGATGTAGCTCGGTTGATGCGTGAACTAGAACGCTTACAGCAACGTAAGTCGTATTTAGAAACACAATTGGATGCACCTTTACCTGTGGCATCAGATGTACCGAACTTGGAAACGGCAGCTATTGAGCAACGTTACAATGATGAAGGTAAACAACTACAGGCTAATTATGAAAAAGCCTTGGCTGAATGGCAAGCATGGATTCCTGAAGGGGCTGCCAAGAGTCTCGATGAAGATGATTTCTTTAGTATGAAGCATGAATATGACCAGTACTCTGAACAATTGCGGACCATTGAAGGATACGAGAAACGCTTAGATGAACATAAGGAATCTTTGCGCGTTATAGAGGACCAAGCTGTTACCTTATGGTATAACCTTGGTGTTGAAGCCCCTGTGTCTCCTACTGAGTTAAAACGTATTTATAACCAATATAAAAACTTTCAACAACAAATGATTCGTTGGGAACAAAAAGAATCACAGCGTAAGAGCTATCGTATGGAGTATGATAATTGGCATCGCAAGGAAAAAGAGCTTTTGCTAGAACAAAAAGCATTGCTTGAAAAAAGCGGATTATCCGGCGCCAATGAATATCGTCAAAAACTCATTGATGAAGATCAATTTAAGCAATGGGAAACGATTTACAAACAAAGCCAAGTACAGCTTGATTTGTTAACTCCAGATGGTGAAAATAAAGATTTATTTTATCGCCGCTTGCGTGAGGGCAATAAAGAGAATTGGACTGATGAATTAGCCCATGCAGATCAAGAGCTGAATGCGCGCAAGGATGCGATGGCTAACCTCTATGAGAAACGAGGCCAAATCGTGGAAGCTATGCGTGCATTGGGTTCAGATCAGGAGCAACGGGAAGCCATTCAACAACGACAAGAGTTAGAATCTGAATTGGAATCTGCCTTGGAAGATTGGGCCACTCAAGTTGTCATCGCTCATTGTATGGAACGAGCGCAACAATCATACGAAGAAGAGTCACAACCAAAGATGTTAGAATTAGCATCTCAGTATATTAAACGTTTAACGAATGGTGCTTATACATTTGATATGTGGGGATTGCAAGACGGTTTAGCCCTTTTGAATGAACGGGGTGAACGATTACCGATTTATCATTGGTCTAGTGGTTTAGCGGATCAGGTGTATCTCGCGCTGCGTTTGGCACTAGCAAAGGTCTTTTCGTACCAAGTGGATGCATTGCCAATCATATTAGATGATATCCTAGTCCGATTTGATGAAGATCGCCAAAAGAGTGCACTTGAGTTGTTAGCTGAACTTGGTGAACATCAACAAATATGGTTGTTTACATGTCAGCAACAAGTGTATTACATGGGTCAAGCTATTGCTGGTATAGATACGCATATATTACAACGTGCATAAATTTCTATCCCTAAAAATATAGATAATAAGTGGCTTTGCATATTCATCACTTTTGGGGTACACTTTTAATATAAGCGTGACATTCTAATAAAAAATCTTATATACATGTATGGGTGTGTTTTGTAGAAAGGGGTGGAAGTTTGAATACTGCTTATTTAGATATGATTCAGGGCAAGAACCCTGGCATAACACCGGTATGGTATATGCGCCAAGCAGGGCGCAGTCAGGCTGCATATCGTAAGATAAAAGAGAAGTACACATTGTTCGAAATTACCAAACAACCAGAACTTTGCGCACAAGTGACAGAACTGCCTGTTAAAGAATATGGCGTTGATGCGGCTATTCTTTATAAGGATATTATGAGCCCTATGGTGGCTATTGGCGTGAATGTGGATATTAAACCTGGTGTAGGTCCTGTATTTGATACTCCAATACGCCGTATGGAAGATATTGAACGATTATATGCGTTTGATGCAACAAAGGTAGAGTATATTGCCAAAACTATTGAGTTGTTGACTACCGAGGTGCTTGATGTACCTCTTATTGGCTTTTGTGGTGCACCATTCACCATCGCGTCTTACCTTATTGAAGGAGGTCCTACGAAAAGTTATAACAAAACTCGTGGGATGTTAATCAGCGAACCTGAAATTTGGAATAGACTAATGGAAAAACTAGCGGATATGTCCATCGAGTATTTGTCAATGCAAGCGCGCGCTGGTGCTAATGCTTTACAAATCTTTGACTCTTGGGTGGGTGCCGTTAATAGTACAGAATACGAGCAAGCTATTTTCCCTCATATGAAACGTATTATTTCCACAGTAAAATCTAGATTCCCTAACTTGCCGCTCGCTATGAATGGTGTCGGTACAGACCACCTTATTTCTACTTGGGCTAAATTACCTCTTGATGTTATCGCCTTAGATTGGCGAAGCACTCTTGGGGCGGCTAAGGATAGAGGTGTTACACAAACAGTACAGGGAAACCTTGATCCTGCTTATTTATACGGGGATACAAAAACAATAGCCAAGGTGGTAGATGAAATCTTAATGGATGGCGTTCGCCATGGTAAACATGTATTTAACTTAGGGCATGGCGTATTCCCTGAGGCGGATCCAGCAAAATTACATTGGTTGACAGACTATGTTCATGAAAAGAGCCGTGAATTGTGGGCTCGTGAAAGCCGATAATATGAAGCAGGCTATACTGTTATTATCTTTTGGTACACCTCGTCAACCATCTGATTTATTACCCTATTTGACGAGCATTCGACGCGGAAAAATTCCCACAGAACGAGAATTGAAGGTTCTAACCGCTCGTTATGATGCTATCGGACAATGGGATAATAAGCTGTTGCAAACGATGGGGGAAGAGCAAAAGAAAACTCTTAAATCCCTATTGGCGATAGACGCGATGTATTTGGCCTATCTTCATATGCCTAATAGTATGGAACAAGCTATAGAATCCATAGCAACTGCAGGGTATACTTCTATTTTATGTATTGTCACATCGCCGTTTTATTCTATGATCGGAACAGGCGCGTATGAACGGAAATTACATTCTATATTACGAGCGTATCCACGTATATCTTGTGAAATTATCAAATCTTGGTGGAATAGACCACAGTTTTTTGAATACTGGCGTTCACAGTTGATGGCCGTGAATCCATTACAAGCTGATACAGCCTGTATTTTCTCTGCCCATAGTGTACCTAATTCAACGGTTGGTAGCTATGAAGATGAAGTCATGTCCGCATCAAATCAAATTGCAAAAATGGTAGGCCTTAATCACTGGTATCAGGCATGGCAAAGTGCGGCGCCCTATGGTGAATGGTTAGGTCCTACCATTGAAAGTGTCATTGAACAGGCTCTTATAGATGGAGCAAAACGGATTGTATGTATTCCTTTTGGGTTTGTTAGCGATCATGTAGAAATTTTGTATGATAATGATATTATTTGTCGGAATATCGTTGAAAATGCTGGGGCTACATATGAACGTCTGCCTATGCCCAATGGAAATACCCTATTTATGGAGGCCATGGCAAAGGCTATACGAGAAAGGATTAATAAGTGAAGGTAACGATTGTTGGTGGTGGCCTTACGGGGCTTACTGCAGCCTATTATTTAGGCCATGCCAAACCAGATTGGCAGATACAATTATATGAACAGGCCCCTCGATTTGGCGGTAAAATTCAAACGAAACAAGTAGATGATTTTGTTGTTGAGTTAGGACCGGATTCCTACTTGGGCCGCAAAACGGAAATGACGGATCTCATTACAGATCTTGGTCTAGCAGATACGCTTGTATCCAATGAAACGGGGCAGGCCTATGTGTATGACCGTGGCAACATTCACCCAATTCCAGGTGGTTCCATCATGGGCGTTCCTACGGAAATGATGCCTTTTGTGAAAGCGACCTTAATTTCCTGGGCTGGTAAATTGCGTGCTGGTCTTGATTATTTTAAGAAACCGTATCCCTTAGATGCTCACGGTGATGTATCGATTGGTCATTTCTTCCGCTATCATTTAGGTCAAGAAATGATGGATAAATTAATTGAGCCATTATTGGCGGGTATTTATGGTGGCGATATTTATAAAATCAGTCTATTATCTACATTCCCTCATTTTATTCAAGTAGAACAAAAATATGGCAATATGGTTAAAGGCATGATTGCTGCTAAGATGAGCCATCAAAAGGCAGGTGTCTCTAAGGCTGCTAAAGGTGCTGTTAATGAAGGCGACGTTCCCCGTGCTGGTAAAGGAACGATGACGGACGCTCAATTTGATAAGAAACAATCTAGTATTCAGCGAACGAATGGAAATCTAAAAGCATCAAAAGGAACCGCATCACAATCCGGTATGTTTAGACAATTAACGGGTGGTCTTGAAAGCGTGGTAAGTGCGATTGTGGAACAAATGCCATCCAATGTTACATTGACTACTAAGGCCCTTGTTCGAGATATATCGTATGCTGATGCAGTGTATCGTTATAATGTGAATGGCTTAGAAGAAACCTCTGATATGTTGGTTATCTCTACACCACCGGCTACGTATAAAGATTGGTTTATTAGAGATACTGGATTTGATGGCGTACGCAATATGGAACAATCCAGTTGTGCTATTGCAATCATGGCCTTTGATAAAGCGTCCTTTGATGGCGAACTAAAAGGCTCTGGCTTGTTGATTACTCGTAAAACGGATACACCATTAACGGCGTGTACCATATTAAATCAAAAATGGCCACAAACAACGCCAGATGATAAAATCGTTCTTCGCGTTTTTATCGGTAAACCTGGTAATGATGTGGTGGAACGCTATAGTGATGAAGAACTTTCTGCATTAGCTCTTAAAGAAATTCAACGCATTATGAACTTTAATGCAAATCCAGAGTGGATTAAAATTAATCGTTTAATACATTGTATGCCTCAATATAATGTGGGCCATCGTGCTGCTATCGCAGCCGTTCGGGAGCATGTGAAAGAACATTATCCTAATTTGTATCTCATTGGGACACCGTTTGATGGGATTGGGATACCGGATGGGGTGAAGCAGGCTAAGGATCTTGTGCAACGGTTAAGTAGTTCTACGTAGTCGGCGATGGATTTCGGTAATAGCAACTACGTTGCCGGTACGAGATGGTCTTCATTAGGCTCCAGCTAGCTTAACGGTCTTCGGCCTAGGGCCTTGACCTACTAAAGTCGCCTTCTGGAGACCATCTCGCACCTACTACGCGGTAAATATTAACTGAAATTCATCACCTACTGTAGAATGTTTTTGGTAACCGTTGCACCAGATTCCTTTAGCCTAGCGGTAAAGGGGAACGGTCTTCGGCCTAGGGCCTCGACCTACTAAAGTCGCTTCAGAAGGCTTATCCATCGTCTACAATAGTAGATACTGAATGTACAATGGTTACCTATTGAGACCCATTCCTCACCTACTGTAGATTTCTTTAAACAACCGTAGCACAAGGTTCTTTAGCCCAGACTAGAGGGAAATCGTCATCGGCCTAGGGCCTCGACTTACTAAAGTCGCTTCAGAAGGCTTATCCATTGCCTATTGTAGCGGATTTTAGGCTCCAGCTAGTACAAGGTCCTTTAGCCTAGGTTAGAGGAAAATGGTCTTCGGGTTAGGGGCTCGATTTTGTAATTGTAAATTGTGTTTTATATATTTTATGTGAAAAGGAGTGATTGTATGGGTAAGGCAATTCCTACTGTTGAGGGTTGGCATAGTCAACATATGGTGTTTTCCATGGATTTTAGTGCTTGGAATTGTTTTGATGCAGAGGAGAAGGCTGAGGCTCGCGGTGAGTTAAAGGCGTTTTTGGCTGAGTTGGAGTCTATGCACCAAGCTAAAGAAGGCAGTTATGCATTCTATGATGTGAATGGTTATAAGGGCGATCTTTTGTTGTGGATTTTGGCGCCGTCTCTTGAGGATTTGGCGAAATGGGAACGCAAATTCCGTCGTCTAACGATTGCGTCTGTGCTTGTTCAAACGTATTCTTATACGTCTGTAACAGAGGTTAGTGCATATGTGAAAGCTAAGCTTGATACGCCTGAGGTGGATGCGAAATTGTATCCAACTGTACCAAAGGATAAATATATTTGTTTTTATAATATGACGAAGAAGCGTGAAGGCAATGATAATTGGTATATGTTGCCTCCAGAGGAACGCGGTCGTATGATGCGTGAACATGGCATCACTGGTAGACCATATTTAGAAGTACTATCTGAGTACACTACAGGTGGTATCGGTCTTGATGATTGGGAATGGGGCGTTACTATTTTTAGTAATGATGACATTCAATTCAAGAAAATTGTTTACGATATGCGCTTTGAAGAAGCGAGTGCACGATATGGTATCTTCAGCGATTTCTATGTAGGAACGTTGATTGATGAAGCACGCTTTGATGAAGTATTTGCTTAATCTATAACTACCAGTAGTAGTACTGTAAAGGGAAGGGGTTAAAGTTTTGACGCTAGCCATACGAAGCCTTGAGGGCTAAGTAGAATCGGCTGGTGGAAAAATTTTACCCCTTTTTTGTTTTCCTATAATGAATCATGTATACAAAATACGCATATGGCTATGATTTTACCGCAAGTTAGATTGCGGTTTTTATATTATCAATTTACAGTGGACTTTGGTATACTGTGTATAGACATTAAATTCTATAGAATTTGAATTTTATATGAATATTGAAATGGAAGTAACTTTCACAAGGCTTATATATAATGATTATAGAGGTTGTGAAACATCAAGTGATATGAGAAGGAGTACAAAAGCTATGGAGATGAATGGTAGCGTTATTGATCAACAACGTTTAGATCAGGCTAGACTCGAAGCAAATGGCATGTATAGCAGCCAATTTGAAAAAGATGCCTGTGGTATGGGTTTTGTCGTAAATATTAAGGGCAAAAAATCCCATGATATCATCGATGATGGCTTGCGTATTTTAGAGCGTCTTGAACATCGTGGTGGTGCTGGTGCAGATAAGGATACAGGCGATGGTGCTGGTATCTTGGTACAAATCCCACATGAATTTTTTAAACGTGAATGCGAAGTGTTGGGCATCAATTTACCTGCAGCAGGTGAATATGGTGTGGGCATGATTTTTGCGCATAAATATGAAAGTCTTCGCAATGAGCAAAAACGTATTTTTGAAGAAGTAGTACGCGAAGAGGGACAAGTCGTTCTCGGTTGGCGTGAAGTGCCTGTAGATGGTACTAAAGTTGGTAAGGAAGCGGCTGCTATTCGTCCTTGGATGATCCAAATTCTCATTGGTAAAGGCCCTGATGTAACGAATAATGCGGAATTTGAACGTAAATTATATGTTATCCGTAAATTGGCGGAAAAACGCATTATCCCATTGAGTAAGGAACTATCTAGTGACTTTTATATTGCATCCTTGTCCTCTAAAACAATTGTATATAAAGGTATGTTAACACCTGGCCAATTGCGTGACTTCTACCTTGATTTGAGCGACCTTGATTTCACATCTGCATTGGCTATGGTTCACTCCCGTTTCAGTACGAATACATTCCCAAGCTGGGCTCGGGCGCATCCTAACCGTTTCTTAGTGCACAATGGTGAAATCAACACAATCCGTGGTAACGTAAACTGGATTAATGCTCGTGAAGGTAAAGCAGAATCTCCATTATTCCCAGATATTAAAAAGGTATTCCCTGTAGTAGATGACAGCGGTTCTGACTCCGCTATGTTCGACAATACTTTGGAATTCTTGCACATGACAGGTCGTTCCTTGCCTCATGCGATTATGATGATGATTCCTGAACCTTGGGAACGCAATAATCTCATGAGCCAAGAAAAACATGACTTCTATGAGTTCAATAGCTTCATGATGGAACCATGGGATGGTCCTGCCGCTATGGGCTTCACTGATGGTACTGTTATCGGTGGCGTACTTGACCGTAATGGTTTGCGTCCTGCTCGTTACTATGTAACAACTGATGATCGCGTTATCATGGCGTCCGAAGTGGGTGTAGTAAACGAAAACGCTGAAAATATTCGCGCTAAAGGTCGTTTGGAACCAGGCAAAATGCTTCTCATCGATACAGAGGAACAACGCATTATTTCCGACGAAGAAATCAAACAACGCGTTGCTACTGAATTGCCATATAATGAATGGGTAAAAGAACATGTTATCCACTTGTCTGAAATTACTCAAGCTGATGAAAGCGATATTCCAAAAGTAGAAGATTTGTTCAAAAAGCAACAAGCCTTTGGTTATACTCAAGAAGATCTTGTACGTATGATCGTACCTATGGCAAAAGATGGTAAAGACCCTGTAGGTGCAATGGGTGCCGATGCTCCACTTGCTATCTTGTCTGATAAACCACAATTGTTATACAGCTACTTCAAGCAAATGTTCGCACAAGTAACAAATCCTCCAATCGACTCCATTCGTGAGGAAATGGTTACATCTACTCGTGTTATGCTTGGTAATTCTGGTAACTTAACAGATCCAAATAAAGCTGGTACTTATGCGTTGTCCATGCGTACACCAATCCTTACTAACCAAGAATTGGCGTCCATTAAGGCTCTTGACTGCCGTCGTATGAAATCTGTTACATTGCCAATCCTCTTCGATCCAACTAAGGGTGCGGATGGCTTGCGTGATGCGTTGAATGAATTGTGCGAAAAAGCAGAAGAAGCAGCCCGTACAGAGCAAAATGTATTGATTTTATCCGACCGTGGAGTTGATGAAAATCATGCACCAATTCCAGCGTTGTTAGCTGTAGCAGCTGTTCATAATCACTTAATTAGAAAAGTATTGCGCACAGAAATTGGTCTTATCCTCGAATCTGGTGAGCCTCGTGAAGTACATCATTTCTGTACATTGATCGGTTATGGTGTAACAGCTATCAATCCTTACTTGGCTCTTGAAACTGTACGCGATTTACAAGCTCGTAAACGTCTTGGTGATATTACACCTGAACAAGCAGAAAAGAACTACATTAAAGCAGCTGTAGGCGGCATTATGAAGGTTATGTCCAAAATGGGCATCTCCACAGTTCGTTCCTATCATGGTGCACAAATCTTCGAAGCCTTGGGCTTGAACACCAACTTTATTAATAAGTTCTTCGTTAATACACCAACTCGTATTGGCGGTATTGGTCTTGTAGGCGTTGCCAATGAAGCTTTGGCTCGTTATGACCGTGCTTTCAAATCTGATGAATCTGTGCTTGAACCAGGCGGTTGGTACGGCCCTGTAAAAGACGGGGAAGAACATTTATTCAATCCTAAAACAATTGATCTTTTACAAGAATCCCTTATCAACGGTGATTACGCAAAATATAAAGAATACTCTAAAGCGATTCGCAACGATTACCATGTAACATTGCGTTCCTTGATGGAATTGAACTACCCAGTGGGCGGCGGTATTCCTATTGAAGAGGTTGAACCTGAAGAATCCATCGTAAAACGCTTTAAAGCAGGCGCTATGAGTTATGGTGCGATCAGTAAAGAAGCGCATGAAACAATTGCTATTGCGATGAATCGTCTTGGCTCTACATCTAACTCCGGTGAAGGTGGCGAAGACTCTGCACGCTTTAAACCATTGCCTAATGGGGATAGCATGAACTCTGAAGTAAAACAAATTGCATCCGGTCGTTTCGGTGTAACTGCTAATTACTTGATTCATGCAAAAGAATTGCAAATCAAATGTGCACAAGGTGCTAAACCAGGTGAAGGTGGTCAATTGCCAGGTAAAAAGGTATATCCTGAAATCGGTAAGGCTCGTCACTCCACACCAGGTGTAGAACTTGTTTCTCCTCCACCACATCATGATATTTACTCCATCGAAGACTTGGCGGAATTAATTTACGATTTGAAATGCGTCAATAAAGATGCTCGCATTTCTGTTAAATTGACTTCCGAAGCTGGCGTTGGTACTATCGCAGCTGGTGTGGCGAAAGCAAAAGCAGATAATATCTTGATTTCCGGTTATGACGGCGGTACAGGTGCGGCTGGTCGTACATCTGTAAAACACGCTGGTGTGCCTTGGGAACTTGGTTTATCTGAAACTCATCAAACATTGATGCTTAATCGTTTGCGTGACCGCGTTCAATTAGAGGTAGACTCTAAATTGATGACTGGTTTCGACGTAGCTGTTGCAGCTATGCTTGGCGCTGAGTTATTCGGTTTCGGTACATTGCCACTCGTTGCTGTAGGCTGTAAAATGGCTCGTGTATGTAACCTCAACACATGCCCTTATGGCGTAGCTACACAAGATGAAAAATTGCGTGCTCGTTTCAACGGTAAACCTGAGTATGTAGAAAACTTGATGATTTTCATCGCTCGTGAATTGCGTGAAATCATGGCTCGCTTAGGCATCCGTTCCGTAGCTGAACTCGTTGGCCGTATCGACCTTGTTCGTCAAAAATCTCAAGACGATAACTTCAAATTGTCTCGTGTCGATTTGAAACGTATCTTGTTCCATCCATACATCGATGCGTCTGTTGGTCATATGCATACCATCGATCAAGACCATGAATTGGAACGCACATTGGATATGTCTAAACTCTTGCGTATGTGCCGTCCTGCTATCGAAGATCAAAAACCTATTCGCGCTAAATTGGCAATCAACAATATTAACCGTGTAGTAGGTACATTGGTTGGTTCTGAGGTAACACGTCGTTATGGTGAAAGCGGCCTTCCAGACAACACGATCAAGTTGAACTTTGAAGGTTCCGCAGGTCAATCTTTTGGTGCTTTCATTCCAAAAGGCATGACTTTAGAACTCGAAGGGGATGCGAACGACTACCTCGGTAAAGGTTTATCCGGCGGTACCATCGTTGTTTACCCACCTAAGAAATCTATCTTTGAAGCTGATGAAAATATCCTTATCGGTAACGTTGCCTTCTATGGTGCTACATCTGGTAAATCCTTTATCAATGGTGTAGCTGGTGAACGTTTTGCCGTTCGTAACAGTGGTATTACAGCCGTTGTTGAAGGCGTAGGCGACCATGGTTGTGAATACATGACAGGTGGCGAAGTTCTCGTACTCGGTAAAATTGGTCGTAACTTTGCAGCTGGTATGTCCGGTGGCTATGCGTACATCCTCGATTGCGATGAACGTTATGTAAATACAGGTCTTGTAGAATTACGTCCTGCTAATAATGATGATCTTAAACGTATCAAAGAATTAGTAGAACAACATGTATTGCATACTAATTCCACAAAAGGCCGTCATATCCTTGAAAACTGGAATAACTTTGCAAACAGATTTACGAAGGTTGTTCCTGTAGCATACGAAGAAATGCATGCTGCTATTGAACGATTCAAAGAACAAGGCTTGTCCTTAGAAGAAGCTCAATTGGCTGCTTTCAAAGAAAAATATGCAAAATAAATAGGTGATTCATTAAAAGGCACTGGCATTTAAGCCAGTGCCTTTTAAGTTTGATCTATATAATAATTATTTTAAAAAAGTTGTCCCAAATCTATCTATTTTTGTCCCGCTGTTTTATAATTATAGAAAGGAGGCAAATCATGAAGAAAAAAGATGTTATTAATTTGATCCGCTACTTTGCTGAAAAGAATGAGGCGGGGTTCAAAGTTGAGGCATATAAAATAGCAAAAGAGTTTGAGGAGAAAGGGGATAGTCAGTTATCTGAATATATAATTTCTCTTTTATCAGGTTCAAACTCTTTAGTGCCTCAAGAATTTACTACAGTTATTCCAGATAGTCCATTTTGGAGTAAAATATCAATTGATTCAAGTATACTGTTATTACCAGATAGTATTGTTGATGACTTAAAAGGTATTGTTAATGCTGTTTCACATAATATGGGATTACATAAGTTTTTATTTGTTGGAGAACCTGGGACGGGTAAAACTGAGGCAGTTAAGCAGTTAGGACGAATCCTAGAGCGTGACATTCTGCGTATTGAAGTGGCATCTCTAGTGGATAGTAAGTTGGGACAGACATCAAAAAATTTACAAATATTAAAAAGAGAGCTATCAGACATAACGAATCCTGAGAATATAATTGTTTTGTTTGATGAAATTGATATGATTGCAATGGATCGCACTAGTGCTCATGATGTGAGGGAGATGGGGCGTGTTACCTCTGCAATGTTAACATTTTTAGATGAGATAGACTCAAGAATTGTAGTTATAGGGACTTCAAATCTATATCATCATTTTGATAAAGCTTTTTTGCGTAGATTTGATTCAGTTATTAGTTTTGATAGATATTCACATGATGATTTAGTAGATATAGGAGTAAGGTTGATAGATATTTATTTAAGGCAGTACCAACAGTTTAATCGTAATATACGATTAGTAAAAAAGATTTTTAATCAAGTTCAGCAATTACCAATGCCAGGAGAGTTGAATAATATTATACGTACCTCATTAGCTTTTTCAAATCCTAAAGATGGTTTTGATTATATTCGTCGTTTATATATTTCTCTAAATGATGTTATCCCAACAGATGTTCAAACACTTAAAAAATATGGATATACAGTTAGAGATATAGAGGTATTGGTACAGGCATCAAAAAGTACAGTATCACGCAAACTACAACAGGGAGGCTGATTATGCCAAAAATTTTACAATTAAAAGGGGAATTCAGTTCAAAAAGACCTATATCAAATGGTTTTGGTGGCGCTAAATTACCAAGTGGAAAAACTGTTCTTCTGAGTCATATAAAAGAGTTATTGGATCAATTGGTCGTAATAGAAACGTATTGGAAGAATGTTACTGATATTGAGGGGGCCTTGGTATCAGTGTATTATCGGTCAATTATCGCAAAAAGTAATAGAGTACGCTCTTTATTAGTTCAGCAGTCAGGGCCTCCGGAGGAGTTAATACGAGGAGCTAAATTTGGGTGGCATAACAATCATCAATTTCATATTTTTACGTATTATATTACGTTAGAAAATATAGCTAAATCTATTAGTATATTGAGTGCGGTAATAAGCTATTTTAATGATCAAAATAAGGATTCAATTGCACAAGATGATTTGAATCATATTACCCAAAATGGAATTCCTTCGTCTTATAATATATCAAAAACTGTCATGATAAATATGGTAGTCGATTGTTACTATGTGGACTCTTTATGTGTGGAGGAGAATCGAGTTCAAATCACTGAAAACTCCATTATCTCTATTTATAATCTTGGGATTGATACTAAAGAGTTATTGAGTCGTTTTGATATTCGTATTATGGATAATCGTATTATTAGCGAAACTACTTTGAATTTGTATCCCGATGAACTTGCCAAGCTACAAAGTAGAGCACCATATTTGATAGCTATGCAATTAGAGGATTTTTCTAAAATTAATATGGATGAACTTATTAATACCGATAATCATGCCAATTATATTGAAGATTTCTCTGGGCCTAATAATGAGCCAATAATAGGGGTACTTGACACACATTTTGATGAATCTGTATATTTTTCTGAGTGGGTTGAGTATGAAAATAGATTATCTTCTGATATTGAATTATCACGACTAGATTATTATCACGGAACAGCAGTATCCTCGATTATTGTTGATGGACCTAGAGGAAATCCTTTATTAGATGATGGGTGTGGTCGCTTTCGTGTGAAACATTTTGGGGTTGCCACGAGCCAAGGCTTTAGCTCTTTTGGAATGTTGCGAATGATAAGAAATATTATTTCTGAGAATCCAGAGATAAAGGTATGGAATTTATCTCTAGGGTCTGTAAGAGAAATCTCGCCTAATTTTATTTCTTGGGAAGCAGCTGAGTTGGATCGTATACAAAATCAATACGATGTATTATTTGTTATTGCAGGAACAAATGATTCTGAGTGTACTCATTGTAAGCGAATAGGAGCACCAGCTGATTCTATTAATTCGATTGTAGTTAATTCGGTTGATAGGTATAAAAATGAAGCTAGCTATACACGAGTTGGTCCGGTTTTATCCTTTTTTTACAAACCAGATATATCGTATTTTGGTGGTGATGGAAATAATCCAGATGGTTTGATTGCTGTATGCAAAGATAGCTTGGGCGTAAGTTATGTATCGGGGACTTCGTATGCCGCCCCTTGGATTAGCAGAAAGTTGGCATTTCTAATTCATATTGTTGGTCTTGATAGAAACACTGCCAAGGCATTAATTATTGATTCAGCTGCAGGATGGAGTCGTAGTGATGATATATCTCATGCTAAAGGTTATGGTGTTGTACCAGTTTCTATAACAGATATAATTTCAATGCAAAATGATGAAATACGCTTTATCTTAAATGGTCATATTCAAGATTATTATACATATAGTTATCAGATACCGGTTCCTATTGTTAATAATATGCATCCTTATTGGGCCCGTGCTACATTAGTATATTTTCCAGAGTGTCATCAGAACCAGGGGGTAGATTATACTTCGACAGAAGTAGATTTGCAATTTGGTCGTGTTCAAGTTTCTGAAGTTGATCCATCGGTAATCTCCATAATACCAATTAATAATAACACTCAGTCTGATGAAGTAAGACAATATATATATGAGGAGGAGGCTCGTGCTCAATATCGAAAGTGGGATAATGTAAAGCATATAGTAGAAACACAAAGTTCTCGCTCTAGAGCGAGAAAGGTATATTCTGGATTTTGGGGGATTAAGGTGACTGCAAAAGAGCGGATTAATGGACATAATAGCTATGGGATGCCATTTTCTATTATAATTACATTAAAAGCGATGGATGGAATAAACCGAATTCAAACATTTATAGATTCTTGTCATGCTTATAATTGGGTTGTCAATACGGTTGATATTGATCAAGCTATTCAAGTGCATGAACAATCTGAAGTAGAAATAGATTTCGATGATTAATTTATTAGTTAAGACATTTTCTAAGTAAACCGCTATAATATTCATATAATGATATAGCGGTTTTTACTTTGCGATGTATTACAATTTCTTTATAAAATAATAAATAAAATCATTAGATAATAAGTTTTGGCTAGACTTGTTTGGGTATTATGCAGTATAATATTTATATTGCAATATTGGATCATGGCAGTTCTCGGGCCCGTGCAATGGGGGCCTGTGAATCGTGTCAGGACTGAGAGGTAGCAGCACTAAGCGGTAACCTTCATGTGCCACGGGGAACCCGGGGACTGTCGTGATCGAATATTGCAAGGCGGCCTTGGGGGCCGCTTTTTTTATCCTATTATTGAAGCTAAAACGGGTATTAGTTACATGCAAAGAGGACGTGAAAGGACGCCCTCTTTTTTGTGTAATATGGTATAATAAAGTATTGCTAATTACGGACTGTTTACAGGGGAAAGGGGGTGTTCCTATGGCATATATGGCGTTATATCGTAAGTATCGTCCGCAGACGTTTACCGATGTGGTTGGACAACATCAGGTATCAGATACATTGATGCGCGCTATCCGCGAGGATAAGGTGGCTCATGCATATCTATTTGCTGGCCCGCGCGGGACTGGTAAGACGAGTATGGCTAAGATTTTTGCACGTGCCATTAATTGTGAACATGGCCCTACGGACCATCCTTGTAATGAATGTAGTGTATGTAAATCGATTTTGAGTGGTCAATCTATGGACGTCCTCGAAATTGATGCCGCATCAAATCGTGGTATCGATGAGATTCGTGCTCTTCGTGAAAGCGTAAAATTTATGCCTGTAGAGGGGCGTAAAAAGGTATTCATCATCGACGAAGCCCATATGCTTACCAATGAAGCGTGGAATGCCCTATTAAAGACGATAGAAGAACCACCAGACCACGTCATGTTCATCTTTGCGACCACAGAGATTGAAAAATTGCCTGTTACCATCGTATCTCGTTGTCAACGATATACATTCAGACGTATCACATCTGATGATATTGCGCAGCGGTTACAATATGTTGCAGATAAAGAAGGCTTTGCCTTAGAGGATAATGCAGCACGGCTCATCGCGGTCCATGCGGATGGTGGCTTGCGCGATGCGTTAAGTATTCTCGATCAATGTGTGGGCATGGCCAGTGGCGAGATTACACCTTCTGTTGTAGAGGAACTCATTGGCCTCGTTAGTAAGGACTGGATTATTAAATTCCTATCTGCCTTGCATAATGGAGATGGCCCAGCTGTATTAAAATATATTCAAAATGCGCTTAGTGAAGGGCGTGATGGGGCTCAAATCATGGAGGCCCTTACGCAACACTTACGGGCTTTATTGATCGCTAAGGTTGCTCCCGATGCTGAGGAATTAAAGGTATATGATTCGTTCCGCACTGAATTCTTAGAACAAGCACAGGCTATCGAGTTTGGTACCATTAACCAATATATTAAACAGTTGCAATCCATCATGAGCGATGCAAAGCAGGTAGATAACCCACGGACCGTTATTGAAATGGGATTGCTCGTATTATGTGCTGGTATTTCAAAAGCGAATGATGATGTAGAAGAACGCTTATCCGCCTTGGAACATTCAGAGCGAGAATCTCGGGAAGGGCTTCTTAACCGATTAGCTAAGTTGGAACAACAAGGCCCACCGATGACGGCACCATCTATTAATTTTGTGGCTACACCTAATGCATCAAGGTCTAATGTGGTAGATGATGATTTTATTCCACCACCTATGGAGGAATATGAATCTGTTACGATTCATGAGGTGCCAACAAATTATAAGCCTGCACCTACTGTAGCGGAATCGAAGCCTAGCGGTAGTAATCAAACGGCTGCTACAGGTTTGACACCTCCGCCAGTGGCTGGGAGTGTGCCACCTCCTATGAATGGTGTGGGTATGACGCCACCACCGATGAAGACTTCTGGTGCAGTACCACCTAAGACAGGCACAGCTCGAACGACGAGACATACGGGCCGTCAGAAGAATACAGGTATTAGCCAAGTCGCTGTTATCGGTGAAACCATGGTGGACTCTGGGGAATATAGAACCATTCAGACTACTGTGATAAAATATCTAAAGGACAGCGATAAGGGATTAGCATATAATATTATTGGTCAAGGCCAAGTTATTTATGTAGATCGTGAAAAAGCAGTAGTAGCTTTTAAAAAGGGGATATCCCTTACCTTGGCTACTAATGAAGCAAATCGCAAGGAAATTGCATTAGCATTCCAATATGCGTTGGGCTATTCCGTGTCTTTAGAGATTGTTGATATAGAGACAGATGTCTATAAAGAATATATGATGGCTAGTGGAGCACGATCTAATCGAGCTGTACAGCCTAAAAGGGCACAGCCAGCACCGGTTGTTGAGGCTCCGCTACCACCGGTAGAAGCAGACTTACTTGATAATGGTGAAATAGCATCCTCTACGCCTATAGCGACTCAGGATACTGAAGAGAAGTCTGGAGGTACTATACAATCTGAAACTCAAGATGTATCTGGTGGTGTAAAACCGCCAGAGCCTGTCAGCTCCGAAGCTCGCAATAATGCTAGAGAGGCCGCGTTAGCTGCTCTTAAAGCAAGAGGTATAAAACCACCAAGCAGTAAGGGCGATGCGGAGTCTGCTACTAAGAAACCGACGACTCATGATGATGGCGGTATACCCGTTATGAGTTTAGATGGAACACAGGTAATGACCGATGATGGTGAAGTTATCAATCGACCTATGGATAGTGGTGCCACCGTGGAGGTAGAAGCTGTCCCAAAGCGTGAATACCAGTGGGACCCTGAACATATGGGCGTTGAAGAACAACAAAACCCACTGTTGGCTAAAACATTAGAGAAACTTTCAGAAGACCATGACATTTATGTAGAGGTCATAGAAGAGTAAATTATAATTTTCAGTATATAGTTAATTTATTTTGTAAGGACTTTCATAGTCCTATAAGGAGGAAATATAATGTTCGGTAAAGGTATGGGCAATATGGCAGGCATGATGAAAAAAGTTCAAAAAATGCAAGCTGACATGAAAAAAATGCAAGAAGAGTTAAAAACTCGTACAGTAGAAGCATCCGTAGGTGGCGGTGCTGTTACCGTTGTTATGAATGGCGAAAAGATGATTGAATCTTTGAAATTGAACCCTTCTGCCGTTGATCCTGAAGATGTGGAAATGCTTGAAGATTTGGTAATGGCTGCTGTTAATGAAGCAAGCAAAAAAGTAGATGACCTATTGTCTCAAGAAATGGGCAAGGTAACAGGTGGTCTTAACTTGCCAACAGGTTTATTCTAAATGACAAACGCATTAGAACGGCTCGTAGAACAGTTGCGCAGATTGCCAGGCATTGGATCAAAATCTGCCCGTCGCTTGGCATACCATCTTGTGGAAATGCCGCAAGAAGAGGTGGACCGATTGGTCAATACCATTGTTGAAGCTAAAGGGGCAACCCGCCATTGTTCTATCTGTTTTAATCTATCTGCGCAGGACCCTTGTGAATTTTGCTCTAATCCTAATCGGGATCAAACCACGATTATGGTGGTTGAAACATCTCGCGATGTGATTGCCATAGAACGCAGTGGTGATTACAAGGGGCTCTACCATGTCTTAGAGGGGGCGTTGTCACCTTTAGAGGGCATCGGTGCTGAAGACATTCGCGTTAAAGAGCTGATTGCTCGTTTGCGTGATGGTGTCGTACAAGAGGTTATTCTCGCAACGGACCCTGATGTAGAAGGGGAGGCTACGGCCTTATATTTGGCACGTCTACTAGCGCCGACTGGCATCAAGGTAACGCGTATTGCCCGCGGTGTTCCTGTAGGTGGAGATATCGAATATGCCGATGAATTGACCTTGGGCGGTGCCGTTGTAAACCGCCAGGAGATGAAAGGATAATATGAACGTATTACTCGCGCCATTATTGGCAGCGCCTATGACTGAGGCGATTATATCTGTATTGGTCATTGTTATCGCCTTGAAACTTGCTTTTTTTACTATTAAAAAGGTAGCTCTAAATGTAGTATTAGGCATTGTGACATACATGGTATGCATTCATGTATTGCATATACCAATGGATATTGGCTTTGGTGTGTGGGCTTTGACCGTACTATTTGGACCTATTCCGATGGTACTGGCCGCTCTATACTACGGCTTATAAAATAAGGAGAGGATATCATGGTTATCAATAGCGAACAACAACGCGTCATCGATGAACTAGATAGAAATATCCTCTTGTTGGCGTCCGCTGGGACGGGAAAAACGAATACACTGGCTTATCGAGTGGCTCACATTATTGAAAGTGGCCGCTGCGAGGCTCATCAGATTTTGTGCATGACCTTTACCAATAAGGCGGCACAAGAGATGAAGTCGCGCATCGAATCCCTCGTTGGCCAACCTGCAAAGGCTGTGGAGATTAGTACGTTCCACAGCTTTTGTTTTTACGTTCTTCAACAAGAGGGCAAGCGAGATGAGTCGCTCTATACAGATGTGACCATATTTGATGAAGAGGATTGTAAAGAACTATATTTGCCATATAAACCGAGAAACATGCGGGATATGAACTTTGCTAGCCTTATAAGCATGGTAAAGGAATATCGTTCTGTGTATGAATTTTATTCTGAATCGTTGATAGATGATTACAAACGAACGATACAACGTTTAGAGCGGGAGCAATCTAAGCAAATAGAGAAATTATTTTACAATTACAATACTCTTGCTACTGAGGACTTGTCGGACTTTTGGGCTCATGGTCATGAATGGATTGCTCGTTATGATGAAAGTTTACAATCTGTTCACGGCGTTGATTTTACTGATTTAATCTGTGGTGTGCATCGACTATTTCAAAATCCAGATATTCGAGAACGGTGGCGTAGTCGCTATCAATATATTTCCGTTGATGAAATGCAAGATACGGGCTCATTAGAATATAAGGTTATGGAAATGCTATGGGAAGGCAATCACGTTCTTTTATGTGGCGACTATTTCCAAACTATCTACGAATGGCGCGGCTCAGATCCGTTCTGTTTATTAGAGGCATTTACCCGTGATTTTAATCCTCTAAAAATCATATTCTATAAAAACTATCGCTCTAATCGCACTTTGTTTACAATGGCTTTTAAAACATTGCAGAACATGTTTCCTCAACTCGTTGGAACTGTGTACGATGAAATGCCAGAGGCTAACAGTGCTAGTGATGGGGCACCTGTCCTTGTGAAAGATTGTCGTAATGAATATACGGAATCAAAATTTATTTATGACCGTATTTGCGCGCTTCCAAAGGACGCATCTATCGGTGTGTTGGTTCGTGATAATCGCAAGGCACAGCGTTTAAGTGAACAATTTGAACGATATAATCAAGAGAAACCAGAATCTGAACGTCGTCCGTTTATGATTATTGATGAATATAAGTTCTTCCGACGTCAGGAAATCAAGGATATCATGGCGTACTTTAAGCTCTTGATGAATCCTAATGATGCGGTCAGTGCGAAACGCATTATTAAACGCTATGTATCGGGCATTGGTGATGCGCGTATTCGCGATATTGAAAGCCCTAAAAATCGCAGTGTAGGGTTAAAATTGACGGATTTTATGGATATGCCCATTTTTGAAGCCGAGCCATATGCTAAATTGGTAGCAGGTCTTGAGGCGGGTGAAGTCGTAGTATACGATGTGGAAAGCACTGGTACGGATACGACAGAAGACCGAATTATCCAGATTGCAGCGATGCGCATTGATAAAGATGGCAATGAAATAGAACGGTTTGAACGTTTTATCAATCCTGGTAAATCGGTGGGCACATCCCAACTTGTTCATGGCTTTTCAGATGAATATTTAGCAGAGCATGGTGAAAGTCCAAAGGTCGTATTGGAGGCTTTCAAAGAATTTTCTAACAATCGTATCATTGTAGGTCATAATGTAAATTATGACATTAGCATTTTGAGCCATGAATTAGCGCGCCATAATTTAGGCGAGCCTCAATTTAAGGCCGTATATGATACATTAGATATCTTTAGACGGTTATATCCAACACTGGAAAATCATAAGTTAGGATTTTTATCAAAATATTTTCCTATTAATCATACGCCTACCCATAATGCGATGGATGATATTATCGCTACGGGCCAATTATTAATCTACGCAGTCTGTGAAAATATTGTGCCCTCAACGACAGATCGCATGGTAGCCATTAATCAATATAAGGCGGCTTTCACAACGATTGCATCTCAAATGGCAACCTTGCGCAGAAAGATGCATACCGATAATCCTACGGAATTATTGGCCTATATTATGAATCAAATGGGCGTACTAGACTATTATAAGAGTCATGGCGAAATGGCTAAGGTTGAACATATACGAGATTTGTATCGTATTATGGAATCATTAGATAAGGAATATGAAGGTACAACGGGATTAGCTCGTCTCAATCATATTTTGCAATTAGCTGCCTTGACGGCTGGTGAGCCACAACAGATGAGTAAACAATCTAAGATACCGATTATTACGGTTCATCAAGCAAAGGGTAGTGAGTTTGACCATGTATTTTTGGCGGGTATGAATCAAGGGACATTCCCTAGTTTTATGTCCTTGCGTGAAGGAAACGAAGATGAGGAAAAACGCTTGTTCTATGTGGCCATTACAAGGCCAAAACAGGAGCTGGTTATTACCTATACCAATGAATCACAACGGGGCCAAGGCACAGCGCCAAGTGCATTCCTTGATTATATGCCAAGGGATGTAAAACTCGTAGAAAGGAGTATGTAATGGCACGAAAAACGCATAGACCAGATGATATTATTTGGCCAGTTACTACCCAGGATATAGAATCCATACAACATGCAACTACAGATGCTATAACATTAGGGCAACTGTTAGATACTAAATATCCAAGAAAAGCGATGGTAAAGTTATTTGATGAGAAATTAATCCATGTAAATGGTCATAAAGCAACACCTCATACAGAGGTTGCTGTAGATGATGTAATTTGGATAGCTATGGCCAAAGAGAAGATTGATTATGAGCCAATTGCAATGGATTTACATATTCTCTATGAAGATGACGATTTGCTCATTGTGGATAAGCCTGCCGGTGTTACGGTAAACTCAAAGGATCAAGTATCACTTGCTAATGGCATTGCCCATTATTTTATGGAACATGGTATTAAGCGAAAAGTACGTTTTTTGAACCGTCTTGACCGCGATACAACAGGCTGTATTGTAATTGCTAAAAGTGGTCTAGCCCAAAGTTTATATCAACAACAAATGGATGATAATACCTTTGAGAAATGGTACATGGCAATCGTTGAAGGCCTTGTCGAATCAGATTCGGATTCGTTGGTGCTTCCTATGGATAGAAGTATTGATAGTATTCATTACGAAGTAAATTCTAAGGGGAAAGAAACACGGACTGATTTTACCGTTTTACACCGATATCCGAATGGGGTTGTGGATAACTCTGTGCATAACCTACAAAATATTGTGGATATATCCCATGAAAATGTGGACAGCACAGTGAATACTGTGGATAAACAGGGTGAAAATGTGGATAATTCTGTGCATAACTTAGGAAATCAGCCTTGTACAGCAGTGGCAGTTCGCTTATATACAGGTAAAACACATCAAATTCGAGTGGCCTTTAGTCATATAGGTCATCCTTTGTTAGGGGATACATTGTATGGGGCGAAATCTACGGGAGAACCATTTGCACTACGTGCAATAAAGGTTGTTTTTACACATATGCGTTCTGGAGAACGTATAACTGTTCAAGCTTAATTAGAATGGTCATTCAGTAGTAGAATGAGTTCTTAACTATATAAAAGTTTCTAATTGAGAAATGAGAATGACTGATAAGTTCAGTAAAATCAATGGATTTCATGGAAATATACAGAAAATTATAGTGACAAATGATAATCCATAAGCTATAATACAAATAAACGTACACATATAAATTATTTAATATTGTACATATAGTATGTAAGAGGTGTAATAGAATGATTTTACAAGAAAATAGTGCTGAACGTAATCGGGGTATTACGCTCGCCAGTATCAAGGGCATTATAGGTAATGTGGTGCTTGTCATTTTTAAAATGATAATAGGATTGGCATCGAATTCCATCGCCATAATCCTTGATGCGGTAAATAACTTAACAGACGTTCTTTCTTCGGTGTTGACAATTGCCGGTACAAAACTGGCCGCAAAAGGAGCCGATAAGGAACATCCATTTGGACATGGCCGTATAGAATATATGACTACCATGGCTATTGCTTTCATCATTCTCGGTGCAGGCATTGGGTCCCTTAAGGAATCGATAGATAAAATTCTTCATCCAGAGGTATCCACATTTGATATTCCAAGCCTTGCTATCATCGCTGTTGCTATCGTTGTAAAGGTTGTGATGGGGCGATACATTAAGTCTCAAGGTGAGAAATATAAATCTGATGCTCTCGTAGCGTCTGGTATTGATGCTCTTTTTGATGCGGTGATTACCTTTGCCACATTAGTGTCTGCTGGCCTTGTATATTTCTTTAATGTAGATATTCAAGGCTATGTAGGGGCTTTAATTTCGCTATTAATTTTGAAAGCAGCCTATGAGATCTTGCGGGATATGTATAATCATTTGCTTGGTGTTCGCGCCGATGATGATCTTATTCGAAACATCAAAGAAACTATCGCGCAACATCCACATGTTGGCGGTGTATATGACCTAGTGCTAAATAGCTATGGACCAGGTGAAGTGATTGGTTCTGTTCATATTTCGTTGCCAGATACGATGACAGTGGGTGAAGTCCATCCGTTAACTAAAGGAATCGCAGTTCATCTTTATAAAAAGTTTGGCATTAATATGACTGTCGGCGTATACGCAGAAAATCAACCAAGCGTAGAAGTTCTTGAAATCAAAAAAGCGCTTGATCAAGTTATCAGTTTGTATACTAATGTAGTCCAACTCCATGCCTTCTACGTACGAGAAGATAAAAAGATTATCTATTATGATATTATTTTTAACTTTGATGAAGAAGATCCACATGGTACATTAGAAAAGATTAAGGCGGAACTTCATAACCGTTATCCAGATTATACACAATTTGCTATTGTGGATACGGATTTTAGTAATTAGTTTTATATAAAGAATAACCGATATGTATCCTTGTATGAGGAACATATCGGTTATTTTTATGGGGCTGGATTGTCACTTGATAAATACATTATTTATGCCTATAATGAATTGTATAAAATATAGTTAGTCATATATTATATATAGTATGGAGAGAACTATGAATAAATTGGTATTATCCACATTAGCAATTATGACTGCAGTTAGTATCTGTGGCGTGCAACCTGTAGATGCTAAATCAGTTAAACTAGATCCAACCATGACTATGTTGCACATGCCGAAGAATGATAAAATCTCGGTAGGTAATGGTACTACAAAAGAAATCAATAAACAAACACAATCATTAGTGAATAATGTGGCCGTGTCCACTAGATCAATGATTAAGAAGAATTGGAAAACCATCTATATTAAGGCAGTGCCATCTGACAATACAGTTCGTTTCTACTATACGGATACGATGGGCCAAGTTTATAGTGGTCAAACTATTAAAAATACTGGTTTATCTAAGGGAAAATATAGAGCAGGAGCATTACGTCAGGCTCAGGCGTTGCAGGATTTGTATATGTATCTACAACAAACGAATCAGGAAATTCCTTCTTCTATAGATATTATCGTTACCAGTCAAGGTCGTCGGATTCGAACTATCATGAATTACGATGAAAATATAGGAGATAGTTCAATCTATCAACAAAATTATGAACAAATTAATTTCCCAAATTTGAAATAGTTTGGATATAGTGAAAGCCCCTACCTCGGTGAGGTAGGGGCTTTGTGTTAAATTACATAATCATCGTGATCATCTGTTGTTTGTTTTTTAGCTTGCTTTTTAGCACCTGCTAGGTCTAATAGTTCTTCTTCAAGTGTATCTTCGTCCCCTGTATTGAGCATGGAGTAGAAGGCCCACAAGATAATGAACCAAACTGGTGTGAAGAATAAGGCAACTCTTGTGTCATCATTCAAGGCCAAGATAATGAGGATGAACGCAAAGAACGCAAGAATTAAATAGTTCATCACTGGATATAGAGGCATTTTAAATTTAGATTTTGCCGCTAATTCAGAATTTTTTTTGCGATATTTTAAATGGCAAATAACCATGATAGCCCAGATGAAAATGAAGCAGAATGTAGAGATAGATGTAATCATAACGAAGACTGCTTCTGGCATGACATAGTTAAGTACAACTGTAATAAGTAGTACGGCAGCAGAGAAAATAGTCGCTTGATATGGCACGCTACTATGTGTTAAGCGACGCATTGATTTAGGTGCGTGACCGCGTTTTGCAAGGGCATAGATCATGCGACCTGTACTAAAAATACCAGAGTTTGTAGCTGATGCGGCAGAGGTAAGCACAACAAAGTTGACGATACCTGCTGCTGCGGTAATACCAACTGCTGTAAATACGGCCACAAATGGGCTGGCTGCAGGATTAACGGCTGTCCATGGGTAAATACTCATGATAATGGCCAAGGAACCAATATAGAACAAAATAATACGCAAAGGAATATTATTGATGGCCATTGGAATAACCTTTTCAGGATTTTCAGTTTCACCTGCTGTCAAACCTACAAGTTCAATGCCGGTGAACGCAAATACAACCATTTGGAAGGATAAGATAAAGCCCATCGTTCCATTCGGGAACCATCCGCCGTAATTCCATAAATTACTAAAGGCGGCAGCTACACCCGCATCGGTACTAAATCCAGAGAAAATCATGATTAAACCGATGATGATAAGGGACACAATGGCAATAACCTTGATCATGGCAAACCAGAATTCCATTTCACCAAAGTGCTTTACAGCTGTTAAGTTCATGAGTAATAGAGCTATTAAGACGACGAGGGCTGGTACCCATTGAGGGAGCCATGGTATCCAGTATTGCATATACAGTCCGACGGCCGTTAAATCGGCCATGGCTAGTGATAGCCAACAGAACCAATATGTCCATCCTGTGATGAACGCAGCGCGATCACCTAGATAATCCTCTACAAAATCGATAAAGGAATGATGATTAAGATTAGATAATAATAATTCCCCTAACGCTCTCATTACAAAGAAACATATAAGACCAGTAATGAGATAAGCAAAAAGAATGGATGGACCTGCCAAATGGATGGCCCGACCGGAACCTAAGAATAAGCCTGTACCAATGGCACCGCCGATGGCGAGCAATTGTACGTGGCGATTCTTAAGGCCCCGCTCTAACTGATTCGTATCAGACATAGTAAAGACCTCTTTTCTACAAACTACCTATAAATACAAAAAGCCATGGATGACCATAACTTTCATAATCTATAGAATATATAAAACTATTTTCTTATAATACAGTATCTATTATAAAAAGTCAAATGTATTTTTGCAGTAGACACATCCTGTGAATAGTATTATTAACATACGAATAAAAGAAAGCGTATTCATATTGTTAAAAGCATACTATGCGTAAAAAGGTTTTCATAATTTGCTATAATAATTGATAGATTATCTTTTACGTAAAGTCGTGGAGGTTATTATGAGACGACAAGACAGAAGAGTTACAGATATAGAAGAAATTAAGGGCATTTTAAATAGCACTCGCATCATTCACCTAGGCATGATGGATGGTGACTACCCTTACGTAGTACCCTTACATTTTGGTTTTAAATTAATAGATGAGGTGCTTTATATCTATGTGCATGGGCATCATGAGGGAAAGAAGTTTGACTTGATTAAAGCAAATCCTCATGTATTTATCGAAATTGATGGCAGTGATGAAGCCCTTGTTTCAGGTGGAGATATTCCTTGTGCATATAGTTCAGTTTATTCCAGTGTGATGGGGCGTGGAGAGGCTACCTATTTAGAGGCTATTGATGAAAAGGATCATGGATTACAAGTATTGATGAAACATCAGACAGGTCGTGAGTTTACTTTTACAGAATCCATGGTAAACTCTGTGGGCGTAGTTCAAATTAAAATTGTCGACTATACGGCCAAAAGGCGAAGACAACTTGAACAAGATACTATTATGCCTCCATTAACTAAATAATGACACAACAATCCTATTGAACTCTATTATGATATAGCGTTCAGTAGGATTTTTTATATCGAACCCAAGCATTAGATACATTATTTGGTTGTGACGATGCTTTCACAAAAGGAAAGATAAAAGTTTTATGAAGTAGCTAGAGCTACAGAAACGGTAGCTTGATTTTGATATAAATAAGAAAATATATCATTATATGTGTGGAGTATATTATAAATTTTTGTAATAGGAGAGAATATGAGGAAAACAATGTATAAGAGCATTTTAGCTGTTATCGCTGCTGGGTTATTATCTGTAGGAATGGCCACAGCAGAAACGCTAGATACTCCTGATACTACAGATCAGGCTGGATCCACTAAAACACTTAAGCTCGGACATAACTTTAAAAATGTTGAGCCTAGAACTGATAGCTTACAGTGGCACTTTCATGATTGGCCTATAGAGAATACAAAAAAGGCGCATACTTTTAACGGAAAGCTATTAGAGGCAGCGAAGAAGCTTCCATATGAGGCTGAGGCACCTAGTTATATCCCTTATGGTTATGAAATCTATACAGTGCGGCAAGACAAAAATGATGTATTAGAGGTTGTATATTTTATAAAAAATTCCCAAACATATCGAGTTGGGAAGAGAAACTCTGGTAGTATTTTCGTTTATAGAATGGGCTATTCAGTGGAAGATGTAAAAGATGTACCGTATGTTCCCGGTGAGTATAAGGATTTTGAATGGTCTGAACAAGGTGAATCTGGTGAAGTCTTTTACACCGGGGATCCAGCAGCACAACTAATTCGCAGCATTACGTGGACAAAGGACGGTATGGCATATTCCTTATTGTTCTTAGAATCTGTGAAATCAGTTGATGCTGAATTCTATAAGGAACATGTGGGGCCTGTAAAAAATAGATAGCTCACGTAGCCATTTATTTGGAATAAAGCGAAAATGTGTGTAACAGCTCGAAGAGGAGAGAATATGAAGAAACTAATAACATCTGCTGTTTTATGTGCCGCGATGGCTACTGCAGTAAGCACCTTTGGCGTACAGCCAGTTAGTGCTACATACCCGTTAATAGATAAAAATGGTAATACCGTTCCTGTTGAACGAGATGTAGATAATAAAAA
>OKWO01000106.1_pt1 | contig 43319 bp, 44 predicted proteins | sample 1607221 | NCBI WGS metagenome assembly OKWO01 (sample SAMN07501057, study PRJEB24779) | human gut metagenome | isolation source: stool | host: human infant | place: USA: Pittsburgh, PA | reverse complement strand
ACAGACGCTGATAAGAACGAACCTAAGGCTAAAGACCAAACAGTTAACATTGGGGAAACACCTAAGGCAGAAGATTCAATTGAAAACTTGAAAGATTTACCAGATGGAACTAAAGTAGAGTTTGAAACACCAATTGATACCACAACAGCAGGTGACAAGCCAGGTAAAGTTGTCGTGACGTACCCAGATGGTTCAACAGATACTGTTGATGTGACTGTTAAAGTCGTAGATCCAAGTACAGACGCTGATAAGAACGAACCTAAGGCTAAAGACCAAACACAAGCTTTATCAAGTATCGCAAATAATAAAGATAGAGGAAATAAATTGCCTACAACAGGTGAGGATGAGAACCCATTCTTTAACATTGCTGCTTTGACAATTATAGCTTCAGTTGGTTTACTATCTATTTTAAAGAAAAAAGAGGATTAATCGTTTGACCTAAAATGTCATTAAACTTTTCGCCATTTATTGGTGTGAGCACTTTAACAAAGTTATCTCTCTCTCCAACTTAATTAACTAAAGTGTTTCAATTTTTCGAGATTAATTCTTGAAAAAGTCTATCGAGATTATGAATCTCGATAGATTTTTGATTTTGTATGTTAAACAATAAAGGGTAAGTATTCTAGAAATATTTGGTAAGCATCTAATAAGTTTAAAATATAGCAAATATTTAAAAGAATTGTTTTTATAATCTTCGTCGCGTATAATGGCACGTAGAAAGTTAATTTTGGAGGTAATTTAATGTCAGTTCAAAGTGTGCTTGAGTCCTTGATAATGATTAAAGAGTGGCAAGAGGAAACTTACAAATATTTTCATAGCCATCCCGAATTATCAATGCAAGAGAAAAATACTAGTCAATTTATTTATAAAACCTTGCTGTCTTATGGTTACCAAACTCTACGAATTGGAGGAGGCGTTGTTGGTATTTTAGAAAATGGAGATGGTCCTAAAGTACTATTTAGGGCGGATATGGATGCTCTGCCTGTAAAAGAAGAAACAGGATTGGAATATGCTTCTAAAGTAGTCATGAAAGACTTAGATGGTAAGACAGTACCTGTGATGCATGCCTGTGGTCATGATGTTCATATTGTAGCTGGCTTAGGGGCAGCTTGGGCTTTGGCTAATCATTTATCGGAGTGGCAAGGAACTTATATTGCTTTGTTTCAACCAGGTGAAGAAATAGCTGCAGGGGCTAAATCTATGATAAAAGATGGACTTTTTGAAAAGATACCTCATCCAGACTTAGCTTTATCACAACATGTTTTAACTGAACCCATTTCAGGTAAAGTAGGTACGCTAGCAGGGCCCTTTTTATCGAGTGCCACTTCATTAAAGATTACTGTGTATGGAAAAGGTGCTCATAGTTCAATGCCACATTTAAGTATTGATCCTATTATTATAGCATGTGATATTGTAATAAAACTACAAACAATAGTTTCAAGAGAAGTAAATCTATTTAAATTTGCTGTTGTATCTGTTGGTTCTTTTCAATCTGGTTTTAAAGCGAATATTATTCCTGACAAAGCAATATTATTATTGAATATTAGAGCTTACGATGAACAGATTCAAAAACAAGTAATTGATAGTATTAAACGTATTGTTAAATCAGAATGTGAAGTAGGTGGTTGCATAATTGACCCCAAAGTAGAAACTTACGATGAGTATCCCCTAACAGATAATGACCCCCAGATAACCAAGGAAGTCACGGAAGCATTTCAGAAATATTTAGGTGAGGATAGATAGGGTTTCTGCCTACCATCCAATGACTGCTTCGGAAGATTTTTCATATATTCCTAGAGCATTGGGAATCCCTTATCTTTATTGGGGATTCGGAGGTTTCACGAAAGAACAAGAGATTTATTCAAACCATAATTCTAAGTTTGCACCAGCTATTCAACCGACCTTAACAACTGGTACTGAAGCTGCAGTTGTGGCTATTTTACGGTATCTTGGCAAATAGAGAATAATTACATATTAAGTAAAAGCAAGGTATACTAAAATCTCCAAAGTCTGAATTGGCTTTGACAGTCTTTTGGATAAGTAAGTACTCGATAACAAGATATATATTCTTTCCTCTATTTCTCCATCATATTATAAGTAATAACATAAATAGAGCTTGCTCTAATGATCAAACAATCATTAAAAGCGTTTACAAAAAATGGTATAATACTCTTACTACATTCAAGTGAGGTTCAGTCATGTTCGATAAATATATTTTTGATACCTACTATGAGCAAATAGTCAAAACTGTTAAAGGATTTATTTTTAATAATAAAGATAATACTGATTTGTCTACATACATGGTGCCAGAACCGAATGGTTTTATTGAGTTTGATAATTTTGAGTTATATAAGATAAACTATGAAATTATTAATAATTGCGAATTAAATCTTGAAATCATTGTAATTGCTAATGTAATTGTTCGGCAGTATATCAAAGGTGAGATGGAGATTGATACTAAAACTAAGTTTGTGTCTGTATATGCTGAAGTAGAACTTGATTCTGGTATCAAAAACTTTCGAATTTACAATACAGAATTTAAATCAGATCAGTACAAAAAGTCCCGAAACTTAAAATTGAGTAAAGACTGGGTTCCATATATAAGGAAGAAGGACTTTGATGCTATTGCTGAAAAATTCTTAAGGAAGTACTATCCTCAAGCCCTGACTCAACCAACCCCTGTTCCAGTTGAGACAATAGTTTCTGAAATGGGACTGTCTATCCATCAAGAGAAACTAACTATAGATAATTCAGTTTTCGGGAAAATGGTTTTTAAAGATACTGATGTTGAGGTCATAGAGGATGAGCAGTTAGTTTCTGAGCATTTTAACAAAGGGAGTATCCTTGTAGATAAGGATGTTGTTTTCAAACGGAATGTAGGTTCGTATAACAATACGGTCATCCATGAATGTGTTCACTGGGAACTCCATAAAGTATTTCACGAAGTCAAGATGGTACTTGATAAAGACCACTCACAAGTTAGTAGCTGGACAGAAGAAAATTTAGCTGATTCTAGTATGTGGACGTCGCTTGACTGGATGGAGTGGCAAGCTAATGGAATTGCTCCCCGAATTCTTATGCCCAAAGTCCAAACTAGAATAAAGATTAGGGAGCTATTTCAAACTTTGACATTGGTTAATCCTGATATAAGTCGTTCTGAATTAGTGCAAGAAGTGGTAGACAACTTAGCTACTTTCTTTGAGGTATCTAGACAGGCTGCTAAAATTAGAATGATTGATTTAGGATTTAAGGAAGCAAATGGTGTATATAATTATCTTGATGATAGATATATGCATAACTTTGCTTTTGAACTTGAAGCATTTGATAAAGGAAGTAGTTATACTATTACTTCAAATGACTTGTGTTTTGAGTATTGTTTTAACGAGAGTTTTAGACAGATTATTGATAGAAATAAGTTTATTTACGTTGATAACCATCTTTGTTTAAAGGATAAGAAATTTATTTATATGACAAAAGATGGGCCAATTATGACTGACTATGCTTACGAGCACATGGATGAATGTTGTCTAATCTTTAAAGTAAAGTCTAAAAATTTCACCTCGATTTCTAATGAGACATACTATGATTATGTACTGAATAGAGGCGTAACAAAGGAAAGTGAGATTAAGGCTGACTTTGTAGATATTCTCCAGAATCCAAGTTTGATGGATCAGCTCCCTCCACTGGATATGATGAAACTCGGGAAAAAAATCTCTGAATTATTGAAAGAACTACCTTTTGAATTTTCTGGGACATTACGTAGTCATAGAAAGCGAAAAAATTGCACACAACCATTTTTGGCTAAGCTAGTCGGAATTACAGAACGAACGTTGAGAGATTATGAAACACTAGAAGATAATTTACCAAGGCTTGAGTTAACATTGTCATTTTGTTTTGCTTTAAAATTAAGACCTGAACTTAGTGACGATATGATAAAGAAAGCAGGTCATCAACTTACAATTTCTCCACCACACCAAGTATATAAAATGTTGCTATCAACAAGTTACTATAAACCCTTGGGTGAAATAAATTCAATATTACAAGCTGCAGAAATGAAAACCTTATAAACCATCACAAATTTGTGATGGTTTATTTTTTTGGTTTCAAAAAGCGGAAAGTCAGCTTCCGGTTTTGAGATTGAATTAGTATGATTTTACTACATAAAAATTCCAAAAATCTGTTGCCAAGGGCGTTTTAAGGCGGAAGTTTGGACTACCTGTTTTTGATAGAAGTAAAACTATATACTGAGAGAGTAAAGATTAATCCTACAAGTTATCGTCTCTTTAAAAATACTTTGTAATGGGGAATATTCCTACATTATTGGCTTTAACTGTGTTTTTAGGGAAAGCAGCTCAACTTATAAAGCCAGTTGACCATGATTAAGCAAAGGAATTGCTGATGTGGTCAAATACACAACTGAATATTGGTTTGTCATACTCTTTTTCTTTGCTTGCCAAAGAAACGGAGTCAAAAGCATGCCAATCAATGTCAACTTTTTCAACTACTGTCAAACTCAATCTTCATCAACTGGTGTGGAGCCATCAAAGGGTGAAGTACTAGCGCCAATGTTCGTTCAGGACTATTATATGTCCTCAGAATATTCAGGACTGATTCGTGGTACATTTCGACAATGCCGTATTATGAGTATTCCCATTCTAACAGCCTTTGTCCCTGTGGCAGAAGAGGAGTATGAACAAATGGTTTGGTGGTATAACAACTCAGTCAATGATTATCTCAAGGATTTTCGTAAACCTAAAAAGAATACTTTAGAGGTCTCCTCCTGGGAAGTCTTCACTGAAAAGCAGGATTTAGCAATTGCTGATGAAGGTATTGAACTATATCTAGTAATGGATCAACTGGACTTCTTGAAAGCTAAACTCGCAGCAACCAATTTCCAAGCACCAGAAATTTTAGATATGCTTTTTGAAGGTTATGAGAATAAAGAAATCTTCGAGTACCTAGGTGTTAAGAAATCTGCAGGCTATAAGAAAGTCAATAATGCCCAGAAAGAAGGGCTGAAACTTTACAAAGAACTCAACAAATAAAACCAAATCGCCATCTCAACTGAGGTGGCGATTTTTTGTCAGTCTTTTTGATAGAAGAGACACTCGTATCCATCAGCTCTGAGGTTAATATCAGGCATCCAGTATGGTGCTTTTCCCATCAAAGTTGCGATTTGCTCAAGATTTTGGCTCTGGTCACACTCAATGATGATTTCATCATGCACATGTCCTACAATTCTGAAGTCTTTCAGTTGTTTCATAGAGTAAGCGAGTATGTCTCGACTTATAGCTTGAATAATATTCTCGACAAATTTTGGACCATAGCTTTCAAGTCTCTCCCAACGTTTAGCAGTTCCTGTACCTTCGTAGGTGACGGACTCTCCACCAAATTGGTTTTCTCCCATTTTAGGTTTGACATAGGCGAGTTTGCGTCCAGAAGGAAGAGTAATAAATAACATCCCTTTTCTTACTTTGAATTGAATACCATGGGTTTCAGTTTGCTTTTGGTATTTTATTGCAGTCTTTACAGCTTTATCAACATCCCACCAAAAGAGTACGATGTTTGGGTTGGCTTGTCTCCACGAGTCCACAAGAGGCTGCAGCTCCTGTTCATCAAGCCCCATGTCAATAGCCCCCATGGCTTTAAGTGCCCCGACTGCTCCGCCATAGCCACAGGCCAACTCTGCAATTTTCCCTTTCTGACGCAAGTCTGCGTTACGTCCATGTTTCTCAACAGGCACTCCAAACATCTGGCTAGCTGACATACAGTAGATGTCCTTGCCTTGTTCAAAGACCATGCTTCGCCATTTTTCGCCAGCTAGGTGAGATAATACTCGCGCTTCTATGGCAGAAAAGTCACAGACGATAAACTTTTTCCCATCACTAGGTACAAAAGCAGTACGGATGAGTTGAGATAGGGTATCTTGCGTACCATAGAGGAGATCAGTTGCCTCTAAGTCACCAGTTTTGAAGAGGTCTCTAGCCTCTTTAAGGTCAGGAAGATGGTTCTGTGGGAGGTTCTGAAGTTGTACCAATCGCCCAGCCCAACGACCCGTTCGATTTGCTCCGTAGAATTGGAACATCCCTCTAGCTCGACCATCCAAACAAACACAGTTCACCATAGCTTGGTATTTAGAAACGCTAGATTTAGCCGCCTGTTGTCTTAACTTTAGGACTTTAGTTGTCTTTGCATCGACTACCTTTAATAGCTCTTTGACAGCTTTCTTATCAAGAGAATTAGTCGTTACTCCGTGTTCTCGTAGCCAGCCAATCATTTGAAGAACAGAGTTGGGATTTTCAAGCCCAGTAAGTTCTTTAAGTTCCTCTTGAATTTTAGATTTGCTTTCCTCGTCAATGGTAATAGCTGCTTTGACAAAGTCTACATCAATACCAATCCCACTATCATTGATATTTTGGTCTTGATGATACTCTTCCCAAAGAAAGTCAGGAACAGGGTGGTTACGGAGTTTATTTTTGATGGCTAACTCAACCTCAACGTCACGCTTGTTGTAGTTGATAAAGGCTGCCCACTTATCAGGTGCGTGATGAGGGAAGTTTCGTTTTCGTCCACCATTAATTTTGGTAGGTTTGTAGGGCAGGCAGAAGTAACGAATCACATCCCCGCCTTCTTTTAACTTCTGTTCTTTGAGTTTTAGAACTGTTCCGACTCCTTCAAGGGAGAGTGGAAGTCCAAGATATGCTGACCAAACTATGCTACAACGCCATGAGTTTGGAGACAGAAAGCCCTCGGACAATAATTTTGGATGATGTTTCTTTAGCCAGTTAGACAGACAGATGCGTTCAAATGAGGCATTAAAAGCCCACTTAATAATGGAGTCATTCACCAATGCTTGTAGGATTTGATCAGGAAGATTTTCTTTAGTTAGGTCATAAACTGTTACTGGACCATTGTCAACAGAGACTGCTAAGAGAAGGATTTCAAAAGAATCATCTTCTGCGTAGCTATAAACACCAGACTTTCTCAAATCTACCTCACAGTAGGTCTCTAAGTCGATGGATAGTTCTTTTATTAGCATAGCTTGTCCTTTCATAAAAAGGTGGCAGGAGTGGCTGCCACCGGAGGTGTTATCGGCTACGATGTAGCGGTGTTGTGTTGTTGCTATGATGTTTCTTTTCAGCCTTACGTTCTTTTTCACGACGAATATCATCACGGATGGTCATGTAGTTGAGGTACAGACCAAAGAATAGGTAAATGCCAATAAGTGAGTAAAAGAAAATTGTTTCAAACATATTTAGTCCTCCGTTCTTAGTTCAAGAAATCATCATCGTCATCAGTCGCAAAGTCGTCTTCAGCACGAGTACGTCCACCAAGTGGCTCTCCATCACGGAGTTTTTGCAAGTTATTCAAACCACAGGCGATACCCTTGTTACCGTTAGAGTTGAAGGCATAGAAGGAAATAGACGCACGGCCATAGATACCTGAGTAGAGTTCAGAAGTATCTATAATCTCTTGTCGATTAGCGTCCACAACCCCAGGCTTATGTGGTGAGTTGGCATTGACGAAGTAGGCATTGCGATAAGCTTCATCATCAGGACGCTCTAAGTCTCCATCACGAAGTGGAGTTTTAAGGATAGAAAGTGCTGGGACAGATTTTCCATTACCTTTGAGTTTGGACTCGCCTTCCTTGTAGGCAAGCTCAATGGCTGCTTTGATTTTATCGACAGTTTCAATATCATCCTTTGGAATGATAAGAGAGACGCTGTACTTTGGCGTGCTTCCGTTGATGGACTTAGGTTCATTGGCATTCAAGTAGCTGAAGCGTGTGTTTTTACCAGTGATTACTTTTGTAGTTTGTACTTTAGTTGTCATACGTTTAATCCTCTTTAAATTCATTAGTAGCTAGGTTCAATTCTTGACGACTGTCGTCAAGAGGAACGAGTGTTGGTTTACCGCTTTGTTTTACAATCAGACCACCAAGCAGGTCGTTAAAGGTTTTCTTGCCAAGGAGTTTAGTCATGGCAGTGATAGTTAGGAGTTTCTTTTCGTAAGGATCAAAGCCAGCATCCATCACAGCTTGACTGACGGCAGCTTCGTCTGAAAACTTACGAACTGAGCGTCCCTCTACTAATTTGTAGCCTGGAATGGAGTGTCCCTCAGTAGCTTCTTTCAAAGCATAGGCTTTGACATCGTTTGCCCATGAAACCAGTAAGTCCAGTTTAGGCAAAATCTCTGCAATATCCTCATAGTCTAGAGTAGCAGGATCCGCAAACTCCATCTTGGCAAGTGCTAAATTATCCTCCGCACGTTTGCGACAGACATTCTTAATCTTGCAGAACTGGCAGTGTTTACCAGATTTCAGTTCTCCCTCGCCTTTAAAGGCAAGTTCAGCTTTAGGTGAGAGCTGGTCTTCCGCCCATTCAAGCAGTTCAGCCTTATCCATTTCAAAGGTAGAGATATTGTTCTTCCGTGGTTGAAAGATAGTCATGGTGACATTATCAAAATCATAGATTCCATCGAACATCTCAAGAGCACCTAGGGCATAGCACATCATTTGTGGGTTGTGGTCGGCATCGACCAGAATGCCCAAACCGTGCTTGTAGTCGATCACTTGAAGAAGTCCATCTGCCACAATCAGACAGTCGCCAGTACCGAACCCTTCAGGTACCCATTTGGAGAAGTCCAAACGTTGCTCGATAAGTACTGTTGGGTCATGAGAGTAGTCTTTAGCTTTCTCGACCTGTTCCATGACGTAGTTGCGATATTCCTCGGCACAATTTTGCATCTCTTCATTGTAGAAGGACAGATCCTCAGTTGGATCACGCGCCTTTCTGCCTAGTGCCTTCTCAACAAGGTAAGCACAGAGCTCGTGAGCGTCAGTTCCCTCAAGGGCAAATTCAGAAGTAACATCTGGCATGTCCTCGGTTAAGCGAACAGAAGGCGGACAGTTGAGCCAGCGATGGGATGCGGAAGCAGATAGGACAGCATGGTTAGTCATGGCCAATTCCTCCAGCTTCTTCAAGAACCGCTGCGTAGTGCTCAGTTGCTAAGGCTGATAGGGATTCTGCACCATATTTATTGAGAAGAGCACGAACTTCGTTCTTGTAGCCATCTTTGGCTTTTGTCGCAAGGACGGAACGAACGTCTTCGAGTTTGAGTTCCTTTTGTGGTTTATGTTTTGGTTCTTTTGAAGTTGTTGTAGTTTCTTCCTCAGTAGAGAGGATCTTCTTGAACTCATCTACTAAGCGAAGATAGTATTTGGCTGTGCCTTCCATTTCATTAATCAGTTCATTCAGTTGTTTCATTTTGCTCATGTTGTCTTTCCTCCGTAATTTTCCGAGCGAGTAGTTTTGAGATAACGCTGATGGCTATGAGGGTATCAGCCACATCATCATCAGGTTCGATGTATGGTTCGTTTGCCATATTGGGTCCTCCTATCTTACTAAGTAAGGTTTTGAGTGGATTTTCCACTTTGGAAGAGATTTTTTTATTTTTTATCTCTTACACCATACTAAGTAGGGTTGAGATAAATTTTTCCGCCTGATAAGAAAAAATTTGCTCATCAAAAAAAGTTTCCTGTGCATTTAATAGGAAACTTTTATTTTTTTAGAAAAAATTTTCTGTTAGTGCGGAAAATCCTGTCGGATTCTTACTTAGTAAGTTAGGAAGAGTAATTCCTAATTCAACAACGAAAGATGGAGGCATGATGCATGCAATTTACCTTATCTCATTCAGGGCAATCTGGTGTTCAAACAACAACGGTCTACCCGCACCAAGTGACAATCACGGATGAAACTAGTCTAAAACGTATTGCTCAGTACGACCATGTGGCAGGATTGTTTTCCAATAACACTCGATCGAACGCTAATTTCCTTAAGTCAGATGTATTAGTCATGGATATTGATAATGACCATACAGAAAATCATGATGATTGGATTACAGAGGAATACCTAAAAATACTGTTTTCGGATTACCATTTTGCTTTGGTTACAAGTCGAAACCACATGGTTCAAAAAGGCAGTAAGGTAGCAAGACCTAAATTCCATATTTATTTCCAGATCAATGAAGTCAGTGATAAAGATGCCTATGCCTTTCTAAAAGAAGAGATGACGAATCGGTATAACTTCTTTGATACGAACGCCAAAGATGCAGCACGTTTCTTTTTTGGTAATCCCAATGCACAAGTTTTATGGAATGACTCATGGCTAACTATAGATGCTGATTTATTGGATTCATCATTTGATGATGAAGAAGATTTCGATGCAGATTTCTATCAACCACCAACAGGACCAATCACAGAAGGTAGTCGGAACTCAACCATGTCGGTTTTTGCGGCGAAAATCCTTAAGCGATTAGGTGTAACAAAAGAAGCACGAGACGGCTTTGATGAACAAGCTCTCAAATGTGTTCCCCCTCTTGAGAAAGCAGAGCTTGATACCATTTGGGGCAGTGCTGTTCGCTTCTATAACAAAACCATCAAAAACTCAAAAGATTATAAATCTCCAGAAGAGTTTCAACGTGGGGAGATGCAACCAGATGATTATTCAGATATCGGAGAAGCAGGTCTTCTCGCTAGAGAGTTTGGTGACAAGATTGCCTTTACTAGGGAAACAGACTACCTCGCTTACGATGGTAAGCACTGGGTGGAAGATGAGCAGTTAGCCATGCGTCAAATTCATCAGTTCCTTGATATGCAGCTAGAAGTTGCAGTAACCAAGCTTAATAATGCCACTCAAAAACTGAAGCAATCTGGTATTCCTGAAATGCTAATCCAACAAGGTGGTAAAAAGCTAGAAAATGCGATTGAGACACCAATTCAACTGGTTGCTTATCAGGACTATAAGAAAGCATTCGAGTTTTATAAGTTTGTTATGAAATACCGTGACTATCGAAATTTATCAGCAATCGCCAAAATGGCCAAACATATGGTTCGCATGAGTGTGTCTGATTTAGATAAGAATGAACTCTTACTGAATACTCCAGAGGCGACTATTGATTTATCACAAGGCTTGTCTGGTATTAGGGAACATGATTCTGCTGATTACTTAACCAAAATGACCAATGCCTCTCCGAGTGATAAGGGAGATGGTCTGTGGCAGGAGACCCTTGCGACCTTCTTTTGTGATGATACAGATCTTATCAATTATGTTCAAGAGATTGTAGGCATGGCTGCTATTGGTAAAGTTTATCAAGAGCATATGATTATTGCCTACGGTAGCGGTGCAAACGGCAAGTCTACCTTTTGGAACACCATTGCAAGAGTTCTTGGTAACTATTCAGGAAAACTCTCGGCTGAAGCTCTGACCATGAGTGTGAGACGGAATGTCAGTCCAGAAATGGCTGAACTTAAAGGGAAACGTCTTATCATTGCTTCAGAGATGAGTGAGGGAATGCGATTGAATACAGCCATGGTTAAACAGCTCTGTTCGACAGATGAAATTTTAGCTGAGAAAAAGTACAAGGCACCTTTCCATTTTGTCCCATCACATACGCTGGTTCTTTACACTAACCACCTGCCTAAAGTAGGTGCGAACGATGATGGGATTTGGAGACGACTGATTGTCATTCCTTTTAATGCCAAAATCACTGGTCGGTCAGACATCAAAAACTTTGCGGACTACCTTTACGACGAAGCAGCACCAGCTATCATGTCTTGGATTATTGAGGGAGCAGAAAAAGCCATCAAAGCAAACTTCAAATTGATCTTGCCACAAGTAGTTGCGGACTCTGTCTCAGCTTATCGAGAAGCCAATGACTGGATGGGTCAATTCCTTGGAGATTGTTGTGAAATCGGTGACCACTTGACTGAGAAATCAGGAGAACTTTACTCTGCTTATCGAGCTCACTGTGCTCGTATCAATGAGTACACGCGCAGCACGACGGACTTTTATACAGCTTTGGCAAACGCTGGATTCACCAAGAAAAGAACTAATAAGGGTGTCATGGTAAAAGGTCTACAGTTGAAATTAGAAGATGATTTTCTTGATTAACCGTGAAAATCAGTGAAAGTTGCTTTTATCATCAGAGGGTGTTGGTGTAAGCCGTGATAGTCAAGTCACAACTTAAATCTTTGAAACACGGAGAGTTATTATTCGTTGGTAGTGAGAAGAGTTTAGACAAAACTATCACGACTTTCACGGGTCTTAAAAAGTGCAAGTCGAGAAGGTCATATACAAAAGTTGTCATAGGGGATTTCAAAGTGCAGGTTTAGTAGGTCTTTTCTATAACTTAGATATAAAGAAAAATAAAAAAAGATAAAAAGAGGTATAGGAAAGTAATGTAACTGACTAGCGTGAACTGCACTTTTCCTTTGGCGATGTTTCTGACGGAAGGATTGGGTATGCGTGAAAAAATTGTTGAACAGAAGTTAGTGAGTGAAGTGAAAAAGCGTGGTGGGGTTTGTCCCAAATGGGTGTCGCCTTCGTTTGGCGGTGTGCCAGACAGGTTGGTGTTTTTACCCAAGGGTAAGTTTGGCATGGTGGAAGTAAAAGCCCCTGGTGGAAAGCCACGTTTACTACAAGTGACAAGGCACAAGATGTTTGACGGATTGGGTTTCAAGGTACATGTGCTAGATAGTGTTGAGAAGATTGGAGAAGTGCTAGATGAAATTGAGTTTACATGATTATCAAGAAGTCACCAAGGACTTTATCATAAGGACACCTTATGCGGCAGTCATCCTAGACATGGGGATGGGAAAGACTGCCACAACCTTATCAGCCATCAACGAGCTGATGTTTGACCGTTACGAGGTCTCAAAGGTCTTGGTGATTGCGCCCCTTCGTGTCGCAAACACGGTGTGGAGTGATGAGATTGAGCAGTGGGAGGAACTAAGACACCTCCGTTATGCCAAGATTGTGGGAACACCAAAACAAAGGCGAGCTGCCCTTGAGCAAGATGCGGATATCTACATCGTCAACCGTGAAAACCTCCCCTGGCTGGTGGAACAATGTAGTCCCTATTTCAAGTGGGATATGGTAGTTATTGATGAGCTATCGTCCTTCAAGTCTTGGCAGTCCAAACGTTTCAAGGCATTCATGGTCATGCGTCCCTACATGAAGCGTGTCGTGGGATTGACTGGCACACCGAGTTCAAATGGGCTTATGGACTTGTTCGCAGAGTTCAAGGTCATTGATGGTGGCGAGCGTCTGGGGCGATTCATCGGAGAGTATCGTAGTCGCTACTTCCGTGAGGGAGCTCGCAATGGTCAGGTGGTTTATAACTACCTCCCTATGGATTATGCGGAGTGCCAAATCTATGACAAGATTGACGACATCACCATTTCCATGAAAGCTATGGATTATCTTGAGATGCCAGAACTGATTTCGACCAAGAAGGTGGTTCATCTCACTGACAAAGAAAAATCTGATTATAAGCAGTTCAAGAAAGATTACGTACTTGCAGACCTTGAGAATGGCGAGGTGACTGCTGCCAATGCGGCAAGCCTTTCAAACAAGTTGCTACAAATGGCAAATGGTGCGGTTTACTCAAACGACCATCAAGTGGTGAGCCTACATGACCAAAAACTGGATGCTCTGGAAGATATCATCGAAGCTGCCAATGGTGAGCCAGTTCTTGTGGCCTATTGGTTCAAACATGATGTTCAGCGTATTGAGGAACGTTTGGTAAAGCTCAAGGTTAAGGGCACAATCCTTAAAACTGAGGAGGATATTCGTGAGTGGAATAAAGGGAAAATTTCTGTCGGCTTATTACATCCAGCAAGTGCTGGACATGGTTTGAACTTGCAAAAGGGTGGTCATCACTTGGTATGGTTTGGTTTGATTTGGTCCTTGGAGTTGTACCAACAAACCAACGCTCGTCTGTGGCGACAAGGGCAACAAGCAGATACTGTGGTCATCCAGCACATTGTAACGCAAGGAACTATTGACGAGGAAATCCTCAAAGCACTGGAAAGCAAAGACGCCCAGCAGTCACGGCTGATTGAAGCCGTCAAAGCACAAGTAGGAGGAATGAATGGATAGAATTGAGTATTTGATGAAAAACTATAGCGATGTGAAGTTGAAGCTTGCATTGGTGGAAAATCAACTTCTAAACTTTCGTCCCATTAGCGAGGAGAGTGTGATTCAGTCATTGGTTTATGAAAAACCAGATATGGAGAGGGTAAAGACTTCTCAGATCAATTCACGTTCAGAGACTATTGCTCTCAGTTTCAGAGAAAAATTGGAAAAAGAAAACAAGGAATATTGGGATAGTTTGATGGAGTGCTATCATTTTCTAAAGACTGAACTCGAGTTCTTTGAAAGTATGGTCAACCTTATACCAGATGACTTGAAGCAGTTTTCGAAGGACTTGATTTTCAATGAGATGAGCTGGGACGATATATCTAGCCACTATGAGATTAGTCGTTCCACAATTTCTTACCGTAAACGTAAGGTGCATCAGCAACTAAAGAAATGTTATGGTTGGATGAGTAGGAGTATTGATCTTGATGAATCAGCGTTTCAAATTCCTCTTTCGAACTAATTTCGAACTGTTTTCGAACCAAATTTGTACCAAATTCGAACTGTTTTTATTTTGAGACTGTGCTATACTTAAGATGTCAAAAAAGATAAAAATTTTCCCAGTAATGACTGGATAACCTTCCGCTTGTACGGTAATATACAGCTACAAAAACAAGAGGAGAACCTATCATGAAAACGAAATTGACAAAACGCCAACAAGAAAAACTCAACGCTCTTTTAACAGCGATTGCTCAAGAAGAACTTTTGGTTGAAACCTTGGAAACACGAAAAAGTGATAACCTAGATTTCTACGATGTTTCGGTTTGGGGAGTTAAAAGAGCACTCGAGAGAGCCTACGAAGCAGGCCAACAATCAGTAAAATAAATCAAAGCCTAGCCCTCAAGGGTTGGGCTTTTTGCGTGGAGGAAAACATGATTTTTACCAGTGAACAAGTTTCAAGTGGACACCCCGACAAGCTCTGTGACCAAATCTCAGATGCTATTGTGACGAAATGTCTCAAGCATGATAAGAACAGCCGTGTGGCGGTTGAAACCTTAATCAAAGATAACCAAGTGGTTGTGGCAGGTGAAGTCTCAACCAAGCACTTATTTAACCTTGAAGGTATTGTCAAAAAGGTTCTTGAACCTTACGGTATGACAGATGTCATGGTGACGAACCTTCTTGGAGTTCAAAGCCCAGACATCGCTCAAGGTGTGGATAAGGGTGGTGCAGGTGACCAAGGGATTATGTTTGGTTATGCGACCGATGAAACACCTGAGTTCTTACCATTACCTTATGTACTTGCGACTCGAGTGCTTGAGAAACTGATGAACCTTGGTCATCCTGCCTTGGGCAAAGATGCCAAAGCTCAAGTCACATACGACTATGAAAACAAGTGTATCGAGACTTTCCTAGTGTCTATCCAACACGACGAGGAGGTTGACCTTGCCTCAGTCAAACGAATTGTCACCCAAGCTATGATGTCGGTTGCTCAACGCTACCGTCAGAACCTTGACTTCAGGGTTTTGGTTAACCCAACTGGTCGCTTTGTTCTTGGTGGCTCTTACGCTGATGCTGGTGTGACTGGTCGTAAGATTGTAGCAGATACCTACGGTGGCTTTGCCTGTCACGGTGGTGGAGCTTTCTCTGGGAAAGATCCAAGCAAGGTCGACCGTTCAGCCGCCTACATGGCACGGAAGATTGCAAAGGACTTTGTTCGTGAAGGGTATGCCAAACGCTGTGAAGTCCAGTTAGCTTATGCCATTGGGGTTGCGGAGCCTGTAGGTGTTTATGTGAACATCTTTGGGACAAGTGATTATCCTCTTGAACAACTAGTAGGAGTGGTTCGTGAACGCTATGATCTTACCCCACAAGGAATTATCAAGGAGCTGAATCTCTTGGATGTGGACTACACCAAGACCACTTGCCTTGGGCATTTCACCAAGCCTTATCTTCCTTGGGAGCAGTAAGATGCCACGTCGACCAAGCACCCCTTGCAAGCAGCATGGTTGTCCTAACCTTGTGACCTATGGAAACAAATACTGTGACGACCACAAAGCTAACTACAGCCTTGATGCCAAGTCAACTAAAGCCAAAGGTTACGATACTCGATGGAACAAGGCACGGCTTCGTTACCTCAAGTTCCATCCTCTCTGTGTTTACTGCCAAAGGAAAGGACGACTGACCAAGGCAACGGTGGTTGACCACATCACTCCCCACCGAGGTGACCAAGACCTCTTCTGGAATCCATCCAACTGGCAAGCCCTCTGTAAGTCTTGTCATGACCGAAAGACCAAGACGACTGACCGATATGTGGAGTATACTTATCGGCTCTAAATTTAGAGTTTCGTTACAAAAGTATCTAATTTTTAACCCTATGGGGGAGGGGGGATGAAATCTCTAAAACCTTGGGAGACTAAGACCGACGCCCCCTCAAAAGTGCATTTTCGCAAAATTCGTTAGGGGCATACCCAAAACAGTTAAAAAGTGCATTGAACCATTATGGTGTCAATCTTTCTAGCAGGGTAAGTATCGTTTGCCAGTGTTTGTTTTGGCCTGTTTTTGAAGGGATAAATACATGAAAAATAGAGAAATTAACCATTTTTAGTTCTTGGAGGAAAACAAATGAACGATAATCAGCGGCGAGGCATTTGGAAACTTAGGCGAGATGGATTTGGCTATGGTGCCATTGCTCAAATGTTAAACATGTCTCTTGGTTCGGTGAAGCAATATTGCCGTAGACACCCAAAGTTAAAAGGAATGGGTCAGTTTGTCAAGTATCAGCTTGATGAAGGAGAACGTTCATATTGTAAGAACTGCATGAAAAAGTTACACCATGCTGTCCAAGGCAGACCTAAAAAGTTCTGCTCAAATAGGTGTCGAGCTATCTGGTGGCGAAACCATCAAAGCCAACATGATAAAACCAAAACTGCATACGATGAATTGACTTGCCAAAACTGTGGCAGGTCTTTTTTATCCTATGCCAATCCAACAAGGAAGTTCTGCGGACACCCTTGTTACGTAGAACATCGATTTAGAAAAGGAGTAGTGCATGACAACTCAACCCAATATGGAAATTAAGGAACTCCCCCTAAGTGACTTAAAGCCGGCCTCTTATAACCCTCGAAAGAAATTGAAGAAGGGCGATAAGGAGTACGAAAAGATTAAACAGAGTCTACTCAAGTTTGGCTACGTTGACCCCATCATTGTCAATGACGATTTGACGGTCATCGGTGGTCACCAACGCCTAACGGTTCTTAAAGACCTCAAGTATGAAACCGCAAAATGCGTCATTGTCTCTCTTTCCAAGGAAGATGAAAAGGCACTGAATATTGCCCTTAATAAAATCACTGGTCAATGGGATGACCAGCTCCTCGCTGACTTGCTTTTGGACTTGCAAGAGTCTGATTTCAACCTTGATTTGACTGGGTTTGAGCCACCAGAGATTGATGACATTCTGTCCAACATCCATGACAAGGACTTGTCTGAAGACGATTTCGATGTGGATGAGGAGTTGAAGAAACCAACGGTCGCAAGACGTGGTGACATCTGGCAACTCGGAAAACACCGAGTGATTTGTGGTGACTCCACCAAATCAGAAAACTACGAGCAATTGCTGGGGGATAAGAAAGCCAATCTTATTGTGACGGATCCGCCTTATAACGTGGACGTTGAAGAGACCGCTGGAAAAATCCTCAATGACAATATGTCGGACAGGGACTTCTACCAGTTCCTTTTTGATATGTTCACTCAAGTGGAAAGTCATATGGAAGCCGATGCGTCTATCTATGTTTTCCATGCAAACACGGAAGGTCTGAATTTCCGGAAGGCTTTTAAGGACGCTGGTTTCTATTTAAGTGGGAGTTGCATTTGGAAGAAGAACTCACTGGTTCTCGGACGTAGTCCTTACCAATGGCAACACGAACCCTGTCTCTTTGGTTGGAAACAAAAGGGAAAACACCAGTGGTTCAGCGACCGTAAGCAGACAACTATCTGGGAATACGACCGTCCTAAGTCTAGTAAAGACCACCCAACCATGAAGCCTATTCAGCTTATGGCTTATCCTATTCAAAACTCATCCATGCGAGGAACGCTTGTTTTTGATCCATTTCTTGGTTCAGGGTCAACCCTCATGGCAGCAGACCAGACTGGTCGAGTTTGTTATGGGATTGAGCTTGATGAAAAGTTTGTGGATGTCATTGTCAAACGCTACATGGAGTCAACTAGTAATAGAGATGTGTCGGTACTCCGAAACGGTGAGACTTTGAGCTATGACCAAGCCTTAGAAGTAATGGAGGAACACTCATGACCCTAACCTTTCTTGATTTCTTTGCAGGAGTGGGTGGCTTTCGTCGTGGGTTGGAGTTGGCAGGGATGACCTGTCTTGGCTACTGTGAAAAGGACAAGTTTGCACGAAAGTCCTACGAAGCAATGTATGATACAGAAGGAGAATGGTTTCATGACGACATCACAAGCATTGACCCCACACGACTTCCAAAAGCAGATTTATGGACTGCGGGAAGCCCTTGTCAAAATGTGTCTATCGCAGGAAAGCGAGCAGGCTTATACGGTGAGCGAAGTGGACTCTTTTTTACATTTGTTGACCTCCTCCAGAGCCAAAAAGAAGAAGATAAACCCGAGTGGGTACTCCTTGAAAATGTTAAGGGACTTCTATCAAGTGGCGGAGGACGAGATTATCTCGACTATCTCTCTATCCTGGACCAAGCAGGGTATGACCTCGAATGGCAAGTGTTCAACTCAAAAGATTACGGAGTTCCCCAAAACCGAGAACGCATCTATACTCTCGGACATCTTAGAAGCCGGGGTCGACGACAAGTATTACCTCTCAGCGGAGAAAGCGGTAGCCATCTTAAGCAACTTATAGGTGGTATGCAGAGCTACCGAGTCTACGACCCTAGTGGCATTGCCACAACCCTTGTTGGTGAGGGTGGAGGACTGGGAGCTAAGACAGGTCTTTATCTGATTGACCAGTCTTTGACTGAATCAAAGCTAACTGATGAAGCACGGTGTATCACCGCTCGCTACACGGCAGGTGCTACAAAGAGAACTGCCATGAACTCTGGTGTCCTTGAAGTCCAACCCATTCTAACACCAGACAGGGTAATAAAACGGCAAAATGGCAGACGGCTTAAGGAACAGGATGAGCCGATGTTTACTCTTACCTCTCAAGACCGACATGGTGTTCTTGAGGGTATCAAGGTCAGAAATGGCACAAAGCAGGGCTACCAAGTGGCAGAACTTGGAGATTCAGTTGATCTTTCCTATCCAGGCTCACAAACGAGACGAGCTAAGGTTGGGAAAGGCATCGCCCACAATCTATCTTGTGGTGGACGGATGGGAGCTGTGGTTTGGAATGGTCGAGTCGTAAAAATCAGACGCTTGACTCCACGAGAGTGCTTCAGGCTCCAAGGCTTTTCAGATGACTTATTTGACAAAGCTCAGGCTGTCAACTCTGATGCCCAGCTCTACAAACAAGCTGGTAATGGCGTGACGGTAACGGTGGTTTATACTATTGGGAAGGCCATTTTATCTGCTTAGACTAGTAGCTAATCACTGGATATAAGGTGAACCTTACGGTAATATGCTGTTACCAAAAGACAAAGGAAGTCAAAACGATGACAAAAAATGAGTTCAACGAAATTATTGATAGCTGCTTTATTCACCTAACTGTAATGAAACAACATTACACTAAGCCGAGAAATTATTCACTAGATGTGATTGAATAAGGAAATCTTGACCAAATTAATGATTTATTGAATGATATTACAAATGGTATCGAACTTGGTGGGTTTAACGAACTGGAAGCCCGCTATATTTACGAAGACACCGAAGTGTTATGGGCCGAGGTATCTCAAACCTTTGTGAGATAAGGAGAAGCAAATGGATGATAAAACCCTTGAACGGTTAAGAAAAACATACCCAACTGGTACTCGAGTTCGTTTAGTGCATATGGACGCCCCTTACAGTGTTCCAATAGGTATGCTAGGAACAGTAGAAGATGTGGATGATATTGGATCGCTAATCGTTTCTTGGGACAATGGGCAGAGCTTAAACGTGTTGCATGGTATTGATAGGGTGGTTATTGTAGAACCAAATAGGCATGATTTTATAAGAAGTATTTATTGCTATTTAAGAGCTGGGCACAATGAATTTGTTTTTGATAGTGGTGATATTCCTGTACAGTTAACCCACGAAGAAGTCATCACTCTTATGACTAGTACGCATCCGCAAACTGAAATTGATATCTACATTGATGAATGTAATCATTTTAATCTTAAGCCGACAACTGTCTTGACGAAAGAAGAAATAGAAAAGGCAATACAAGAATAGACAAGGTTTCGCTAAGAAGCCTTTTTCTTGTGCCAAAAAGGGGGTGAGACCGTGGCAGTTAGAGGGCGAAAACCAAAGCCTACAAATTTGAAAATACTTGAAGGAAACCCTGGGAAACGACCTCTACCTACTAACGAGGTTAAACCCAAACAGAAAGCCCCACGTTGCCCACAGTGGCTCGAAGACGATGCCAAGAAGGAATGGAAGCGGATGGGCAAAATCCTCGAACAGATAGGGATATTAACGGAGATGGATATGACAGCCTTCGCAGGCTATTGCCAAGCCTATGCCCGTTGGAAGGAAGCCGAAGAGTTTCTCTCTAAACATGGGTCTATCATCAAGACTCCAAATGGTTATCTCCAACAAGTGCCACAGGTATCTATCAGCCAGACCAATCTGAAAATCATGCTTAAGTTCTGTGAGCAGTTTGGTCTGACACCATCAGCTCGTAATCGCTTGGCGACCATGGACGCAGAGGTTGGCACTGGTGATGAGATGGAGGATTTATTAGGAGGTGTTTTATGACCTATCACTACGAACCGAGTCCCTTTATGCTTCCGACTTCTCGTTACGACAAGGCAAAGGCAGATAGAGCAGTGACCTTTATTAATAACCTATCTCATACCAAGGGGAAGTGGGCTGGGAAGAAATTTGATTTGTTGCCGTGGCAGGAACAGATAGTTCGTGACCTCTTTGGGATTGTTAAGGAAGATGGCAATCGTCAATTTCTGACAGCCTATATCGAGATTCCAAAGAAAAACGGAAAGTCTGAACTGGCCGCTGCTATTGCTCTTTACCTTCTTTATGCAGATAATGAAGCCAGTGCGGAAGTTTATGGTGCAGCATGCGACCGTAATCAAGCCTCGATTGTTTTTGATGTCGCAAAACAGATGGTTCAGATGAGTCGTCCGCTAGAGAAACGTTCCAAGATTATGGCAGCAACCAAGCGGATAGTGAATTATTCCAATGCTGGATTTTACCAAGTCCTCTCAGCTGAGACAGGAACCAAACACGGACTCAACGTGTCAGGTCTTGTCTTTGATGAAATCCATGCCCAACCCAATCGCCATCTCTATGATGTTTTAACCAAGGGTTCTGGTGATGCCAGGGAACAACCCCTCTTTTTCATCATCACAACAGCTGGAACGGTTAAAAACTCCATCTGTTATGAACTCCACACCAAGGCACTTGACATTCTTAAAGGTCGAAAGAAGGACACGTCCTTTTATCCAGTGGTTTATGGATTGTCTGATGAAGATGATTGGAATGACGAAGCCAACTGGCTAAAAGCCAATCCCTCACTTGGTCATACCATTGGGATTGACCGTGTTCGTGAAGCCTACCAACAGGCTCTTGATAACCCAGCTGAAGAGAATGTCTTTAAGCAACTCCGTCTCAACATGTGGACGAGTTCCCATGTGGCTTGGATTCCTGAACATGTCTATGCGAAAGGCAATGCCCCCATCGACTATGAAGCTCTAAAAGGTCGTGACTGTTACGCAGGGCTTGACTTATCGAGCACCTCAGATATCACCGCCTTTGTCTTAGTCTTTCCGCCACGACATAGCGAGGAGAACTACATCATCCTGCCTTTCTTTTGGTTACCAGAAGATACCTTGGAATTGAGGTGTCGTCGTGACCACGTCCTTTATGATGTTTGGAAAAGGCAGGGTTACATCAAGACAACGGAAGGGAATGTTGTTCACTATGGATTCATTGAAGCCTTTATCGAACAACTCTCTGAAACCTACCACATCAAAGAGATTGCTTATGACCGTTGGAATGCGACGCAGATGGTTCAGAACCTTGAAGGCATAGGCTTAACCATGGTGCCCTTTGGACAAGGCTATAAGGATATGAGTCCACCGTCCAAGGAACTCTACAAGCTCATGATGGAAGGGAAAATCCAACACGGTGGTCATCCTGTTCTAAAATGGATGGGACAAAACGTGGTCATGCGACAAGATCCTGCTGGCAACATCAAGCCAGACAAAGAAAAATCCGTTGAGAAGATTGACGGTATTGTGGCTCTTATCATGGGACTTGACCGTTGCATTCGCCACCAGGATGATGAAACGAGTGTCTATGATGAGCGAGGACTTTTGAGTTTTTAGGATAAAAACAACCTAAATAGGTTGAATGTATCCTAAAAAGTGATAAAATAGAGTAAAGGAGGAAATAGCTATGCAAATTAATATTGAAAACTTAGTCTCTATTTCTGAAGCGAATCAAAACTTCTCTAAAGTAGCCCGCATGGTCGATGCTAACGGTACTGCAGTCATTTTGAAAAATAACACACCAAAGTACGTTTTAGTAGATTACCAAAGTCTGATTAAAGAGGAGCAAGATACACCAGTAGTTGTTGAACAAACAACATTGGATGAGGTTGCGACTTCAGTATTATCACGTCATCTTGATGCATTTAAGGAATTGGCCAAATGAGAATACTAACTGTTGAGCAAGTTATTGAACTGCACAGTAGGTTAATTCAAGCTACTGGCGGTTTAGATGGCGTCAGAGATGCTGGTCTAGTAGAATCATCTTTATCTTCAGCTTTTAGTTCTTATTTTGGTATTGAAAAATATCCAAGTATAGAAGAAAAAGCTGCTAGACTTTGTTATTCATTGGTTAATAATCATGCCTTCCTTGATGGTAACAAGCGTATTGGAGTTTATGTCATGATTATTTTCCTCGAATTAAATGGTATCGTTTTAAATCAGACTGATGAAGAAATTGTTAAGCTAGGTCTTGGGGTTGCTGCGTCAGAATTAGATTATAACGCAATCTTGGAGTATATCAGGAACCATTAATTAATAGTTAAGCGAGGTGAATAGAATGACTCACAGTATTTTGTCTCTAGAGGTTGAAAATGAGTTACTATCAAGCGTTCGTGAAGTTTGTACTGAATCTGATTTGAAACTAGAGGAACTTGTTAAAGACTATTTAGGATTTTTGGCAGGTTTAAATGCTTCAGCAATTGAGCAGGTTAGTGCATTACCTAATGAAAATGAAAAAGCCGAATGGCTTGCCAAATACTATTTCGATGCTCGAATTAATCAATTACAATTTGAAGCACTGAAAAAGGAAGTATTACTTGGACATGACAAAATCAAAGAAAGTAAAGTAACACGTCTTGAAGATGTCAGACATGAATTTGATTGATGTATAATTAGACTGAAAGCACTTCAAAATGATGTGCTTTTTTCGTACCCAAAAATAAGGAGGTCAAATGGGTATTTTAGATTGGATTGGATCGAAGCGCTCAAGAGATAAGCCACATAATAGTTATGAGGGACAGGATTTTTCCTATCTCTTTGGACGGACGACCAGTGGTGAAACCGTAGATGAGTTTAAGGCTATGCAGACGACGGCCGTTTATGCTTGTGTGCGTATCCTTGCTGAAGCAGTAGCGTCACTTCCTATTCACGTCTATGAACGGACAGAAACTGGGAAGGAGAAAAAGCTGGACCACCCACTGTACTTTCTTCTTCATGATGAGCCAAATCCAGAAATGTCATCCTTTATTTTTCGAGAAACCATGATGAGTCATTTGTTAATATGGGGAAATGCATATGTGCAGATTATCAGAGATAAGGGTGGACGAGTGATTAGTCTCTATCCACTCTTGCCTGATAAGATGTCTGTCCATCGTGATGATAGTGGGAGACTTTACTACAAATACCAGCGCCAGACAGAAGAAAACCCTAATTTCAATGATAAGGGAACTGTCTTATTGAAGCAGGAAGATATTCTTCATGTGCCTGGTCTTGGGTTTGATGGCTTGATTGGTTACTCACCAATTGCGATGGCTAAAAATGCGATTGGGATGACCCTAGCTACCGAAAACTATGGGGCATCTTTCTTTAAAAATGGCGCTAACCCAGGTGGTGTTTTGGAGCACCCAGGTATCCTTAAAGACCCTAAACGAGTGAGGGATTCTTGGAATGCCGTTTACAATGGGGTCACAAATGCCCATAAAGTGGCTGTACTCGAAGAAGGCATGAAGTATACTCAAGTGGGAATCCCCCCTGAAGAAGCCCAATTTTTACAAACACGGAAGTTTCAGATTAACGAAATTGCACGACTTTACCGTATCCCACCACACATGGTTGGTGATTTGGAGAAGTCGTCTTTTTCAAATATCGAACAACAGTCACTTGAATTTGTCAAATATACCTTAGACCCTTGGGTAGTTCGTTTAGAACAAGCTTTCAAGAGGTCTCTTTTTTTACCCGAAGAAAAAAACAATACTTTGTTAAATTCAATGTGGATGGTCTACTTCGTGGGGATTACCAAAGTCGAATGAATGGCTATGCCATCGCAAGACAAAACGGTTGGCTGTCAACTAATGACATCCGTGAATTGGAAGATTTGAACTTGTTGTCAGATGAAGAAGGTGGAAACCTCTACTTGATTAACGGCAATATGACCAAACTAGAAGATGCTGGTGGCTTTATGAAACAACCTACGGAAACTGAGCCAACTGAAAACGCAACAGAGGAGGAAGTAGATGCGTAAATTTTGGAATTTTACAGACGAAGGTGGCGTCCGTACCCTTAGGATTGAAGGACAGATTGCGGACGAGACTTGGTTTGGGGATGAAGTCACCCCACAGCAATTTAAGAACGACTTGATTTCTGGAACAGGCGATATCACCCTATGGATCAATAGTCCAGGGGGTGATGTTTTTGCGGCCGCTCAAATCTATAACATGCTTATGGATTATCAGGGAGATGTCCATGTCATCATTGATGGTCTAGCTGCGAGTGCTGCCAGTGTCATTGCCATGGCAGGGACAACAGTTTCCATGAGTCCAGTTGCCATGATGATGATTCATAATCCTTGGACGTTCGCGCAAGGTGAAGCGAAAGATATGGCCAAGGTCATTGAGATGCTTGGCGAAATTAAGGAGTCCATTATCAATGCCTATGAGCTTAGAACTGGACTTTCCAGAACCAAGATTTCTCATCTTATGGATTCGGAATCTTGGTTCAATGCCAAGAAAGCTGTGGAGCTTGGTTTTGCGGATAAGGTGCTCTTTGAGAAAGAGGAGACACCTGAGCAGGATGATCAAAATAGCTACACCTTTAGTAGAGTGACTGCTGCTCATGATTTGGTGGTGAAACTGCAAGCGAGCCTTCAACCACCCAAACCACAGAAATCAATCCCCATCAATCAGTTGGAAAAACGATTGAACCTATTGAAATAAAAGGAGAATACCTATGTCTAAACTACTTGAATTGAAAGAAAAACGTAACGCTGCTTGGGCTCAAGCGAAAGCCTTTCTGGATACTGTTCGCTCTGAAGACGGCTTGGTATCAGATGAAGATTCCAAACGCTATGAAGAGATGGAAGCAAAAATCGAGCTCTACAATAAAGAAATTGCTCGCTTGGAGCGCCAAGAAAAGATTGACCTTGAACTAGCGCAACCGAACTCACATGCTCTAACGACGCAGCCAACAGTCATTGTCGATAACCAAAAAGAAGATGAAAAGAAAGGTGTGGCATCAGGCATCTACACCCAAACTTTCTGGACCAGTATCCGTAAGCGACACTTCTATGACGTGAAGGATGTTCTTCGTGTCGGTGAAGATACAGAAGGCGGACATCTTGTCCCTGATGAGTACGAAAAGAAATTGGTTCAAGGTCTTCAGGAAGAAAACTTTTTCCGTAGTCTCGCGACTGTTATTAAAACCTCTAGTGGTGAGCGTAAAATTCCAGTTGTAACTGGTCACGGTTCAGCCTCTTGGATGGACGAGAATGGACTCTATCCAGAGACGGATGAGACTTTTGGTCAAGTGACGCTTGATTCGCATAAGATTGGGACAGCAATCCGTATCTCTGAAGAATTGCTCAATGACTCTGTCTTTGACCTTGAGTCTTATATGACTTCTGAGTTCGCACGTCGTATTGGTACAGAAGAAGAAAAATCTTTCTTGGTAGGTGATGGTTCTAAAAAACCAACTGGTATCTTTACGCAAGCAGACGTAGAAGGACCAACGACCACAACCAAAGACATCACCTTTGATGACATGATTGAGCTTTATCACTCACTTCCAGCTCCTTACCGTAAGAATGCGGTCTGGATTTTACATGACACTACGGTAAAAGCTATCCGCAAGCTTAAGGACAATAATGGCAATTACATCTGGCAACCGTCTACACAGGCAGGTCAACCTGATTTGATTCTAAACCGTCCTTACTACACGTCAACCTTTGCGCCACTTCCAGAAGCAGGAAACAAAGCTATTGCTTTTGGTGATTTCTCTTACTACTGGATTGCGGACCGTCAAGGGCGTACCTTCAAACGTCTCAATGAGCTTTACGCTAACAATGGTCAGATTGGTTTTCTTGCCAGCCAGCGTGTGGATGGGAAACTCGTTCTACCAGAAGCGGTGAAGACTTTGACCATCAAAGGTAAAACGGCATGATGACGTTAGAAGAAGTCAAGCTTTATCTGAAGGTGGAAAATGACGAGGAGGATTTTCTTATCCAGCAGTTAATGGCAACTAGCCAACAGCTCTGTGGAGATATTCTTCGTGAGGACTCCACTTCAGAAGTTCTAAAGACGGCAATCCTCTATGGGGTTGCCTATCTTTATGAACACCGTGAAGAAGCCAATCACAAAGAGTTAAAGGAAACTCTCTACCATTTGCTTTTAGCTGACAGGAAGGATGTGTTCTGATGAAGATTGCGCCTCTAAGAGAACAGCTGGTCTTTCAAGAAAAGCGACTCAAGCAGGACGATATCGGGAACGAGTCAGCCATTTGGGATGACCTTTTTATGCGTTGGTGTTCTTGTCGTCCTCTTGCTTTAACAGAGAGTGATGGGAGTGCTACCAAGCTCATTCACAACAAGGTACAGTTTACGCTTCGATATGACAAGAAGGTTCTTGCCCTTAATTCTTTAACGACTCGGATTTACTTCCGTGACCAGTTTTACGCTATCGAGTCCATTGATGGTGATACTGTGGCCCGAAGCTTGATTTACATCGTTGCGACTAAGGAGGAGCTTTATGACTAAGATTGGACTTGATGATTTAACTTCTGTCATCGAAAAGGAGCTAACGACTTATGCCAAAGAGACCATAGAGACCATGCGTGAGGTGGTTGAGGAAGTGACAGACGATGCCGTTGATACCTTAACCGTTACTTCCCCAAAACGTCGTGGGAAGTATGCCAAGGGCTGGAAAAGCAAGGCAACCACTGACACCAATACCGCTCTGACGAAAACCATTCACAACCGAACACCAGGACTGACGCACCTCCTTGAATATGGGCATGCTAAACAAAATGGTGGTCGGGTTGAAGGGCGAAAGCACATCGCTCCTGTCGAGAAAAAGGCGATTCAGTCGTTTGAAGACAAATTGCGACAGAAACTGTGAGGTGGCTTATGAGATTTGAAGAGCTTTTTCCTGTTCTAAAAAAGACCAAACTCCCAGTAGCCTATCACCATTTTGAGGAAGGGCACAGTCCAAGTCCGCCTTTTATGGTTTATCTGGTTACGGATTCAGACAATCTTGGGGCAGACAACTGGGCTTATCACAAAGCTATCAACGTACAGATTGAGCTTTACACGACTAAGAAAGATTTAGCAACAGAAAAAACGGTGGAATCAGTCCTTGATGCCCACCGTCTTTATTTTGACAAGGTAGAGACTTACATCACTAGTGAGAAACTCTACCAAACCATTTATTCCATCACACTATTAGGAGGATAACCATGGCAGAAAAAAACAAGGTCACCTTTGGCCTACAAGATGTCCACTGGGCAGAAGTCACCAGTGAGGGAGCTGACGGGGCTTTGACTTATGGCACTGTCGAGCGACTTCGTGGTGCTGCAGAACTAACCCTTGAACCCACTGGAGACAAGGGGTCTTACAAGGCAGACAACATCAACTTTTACACGACTGAATCTAATGACGGCTATGAGGGAACACTGAAAGTTGCCCTCTTATCACAGGAGTTTCTGACTCGTGTTCTAGGTGAGAAATTGGATGCGACCACCAATACCATTTCAGAGATTGCCAGTAGCAAGAAAAAGAACTTCGCTCTCATGTTCCGATTTGAAGGGGACAAAAAAGAGACGCTTCATGTGCTTTATTACTGTTATGCGTCTCGCCCAACTGTTGGCTCAAAAACCAAGTCTGGGTCTGATATCAATGAGGTAGAGTTGACCTTTACGGCAAGCCCACGACCACTTGATAAGGTGGTGAGACGCAGAACAACGGAAGAAACCAGTGATGAGATTCGTGAGAACTGGTTTAAGTCGGTCTTTGAACCAGCTGCTTAAAGGAGGAGAACATGCGACAAAATATCACGATTAGTGGAAAAACATATCCCCTGGCCACTAACGCCTATACACCGATTGCTTATAAAGAGCAATTCGGAAAAGATTATTTCCAAGACCTCTTTAACATGTTGAGTGCGGAATCCATCATGGCTCAGCTTGAGCAATTGGAAGAAGGGGAAGAGTTAAAGGCTAGTCAGATTGACTTGTCTATTTTATCTGACTTCGACATGACCTTTTTCCACCGTCTCTTTTGGGTCTTTGCCAAGTCAGCCAATCCTCGAATCAAGCCCTTCGAGGATTTCTTTATGTCGATGGAGGAATTCCCTCTTCAGGAAGTTGGCCCCGTCTTAATGTCCATGCTTAACCAAGGGATGACAACCAGAAAAAAGCAGAAACTTCCGAAACAGCGAGCGAGGAAGTCTTCACGGTAGAAAGCTACCTCTCTTGTTGTAAGGAGACTGGCCTTTCCATTGACGATTTAAAGCATATCACAATTGGCATGGCACTTGACTATCAGACGGATTATGTGGAGCTAAGAAGTCGAGATGAGACTGGAGTTCGCAGAGCAACCCAAGCAGACCTTGACAATTTTTGATAGGAACTGAACACGGGCTAAAAGCTGTGTAAAAAAGAGAGATGGACTTTAGTGCAAGCACCATTCTTCCATCTCCTATTTTTACTTTGCTTTTGACGCCCTTAGTATCTTGATGGAGGGAGGTGTGACGATGGCAGGAAACATTAAGGGGATTACCATTGAGATTGGTGGCGATACCCAGCCCTTACAAACTGCCTTAAAGGGTTTGAATAAACAGGCTTCTGAAGCCACCAAAGAACTGCGTCAGATTGACAAGGCACTCAAGTTTGACACTGGCAATGTCACTCTTTTGACCCAGAAGCAGGAAGTCTTAGCCAAACAAGTTGAGACGACTAAAGAGAAACTCGCCACGCTTCGTCAAGCTCAAGCCCAAGTCGAGGCTCAGTTCAAGGCCGGTAACATCGGTGCAGACCAATACCGTGCCTTCCAACGTGAGGTGGAGAGTACTCAAACAGTCTTAAAGGGCTATGAATCAAAGCTAGAAAGTGTTAACAGAGCTCTCTCAGAAAACGGAGCGCAGGTTGAAACCAATCAGTCCAAACTTAATCGTCTCCAAAATGAGCAGGCACAGTTGGTGTCAGAAAGTGAAAAACTCCAAAGTTCCTTTAAGCTACAAGAATCAGCATTAGCAACTACCGCAAGTGAGGCCGATAAGTTAGCACTTGCTCAACAAAAGGTTGCTTCTCATTCAGAAATCCTTGAGAAACAGATACATAATCTGGAACAACAGCTCTCTTTGACGAAGAGTGAATATGGGGAGAATTCAGTTGAAGCTAACAAGCTTGAGAAAACACTTAATGAGACCAAGACAGCTTACAACAATCTCCAAAATGAGATGGAGGAGTTGGCATCTAGCTCTGCGAGTTCCAAAGCTTCTTTGGAAGAAACAAATAGTCTCTTAAAGGCTGATCTTCTCATGGAGTTTGGTGACCAACTGGGAGAGTTGTCGCAGAAGTTGATTGACTTCGGTCAACAATCGCTTGACGCATTTCTTGAAGTTGATGAGGGCATGGATATCATTGTCACGAAAACTGGGGCAACTGGTTCTGCCCTTGAAGAGATGACAGACATCGCCAAAACCCTAGCCACTGAACTGCCAACAGATTTTAATACGGCAGGAAGTGCCGTAGGGGAGTTAAATACGCAATTTGGGTTAACAGGAGATGCCCTTAAATCAGCCTCTACCCAGTTAATTCAATTCTCAGAGATCAATGGGAGTGATGTGACGAGTTCAGCCATTTCAGCCAAACAAGCGATTGAGGCCTATGGACTTGAAGCGACTGATTTATCAAGTGTCTTAGACACGGTTACTTATACCAGTCAGTCAACTGGTGTCGGTGTCCAAGAGTTGATGGACAAGGCAGTAGCTGGAGCACCACAAATTAAAGCCCTTGGCCTTTCTTTTGATGAGGGCGTCACCTTGATGGGGCAGTTTGAAAAAGCAGGGATTGATTCTTCTGCAGCACTTTCGTCACTCTCAAAGGCAGCTGTTAAGTATGCGGGTGATGGGTTAACGCTTCAAGAAGGACTTGCTGGAACCATTGAACAAATTAAAACCTCAACGAGTGAAACAGAGGCTCTTTCTCTAGCCTCAGAAATCTTTGGTAGTAAAGCAGCTCCACGTATGGTTGATGCCATCAAGCGTGGGGCTTTATCTTTTGAAGATTTAGCAGGAACAGCTGATAAAGCAGCTGGGATTGTCACTCAGACCTATGAGGGGACGCTTGATCCTATTGATCAGTTTACAACTGCTCAAAACACGGCGAAGTTAGCGATGGCTGAAATGGGAGACGCTATTGCTGCAACCCTAGCTCCTATCTTGGAAATATTAGCGAGTTTACTTCAAGCTGTTGCCACATGGTTCTCTGGTCTTTCAGAGCCAGTCAAGCAGTTTATTGTCATTGTCGGAAGTTTGGTTGCAGCCCTTGGCTTAGTCCTCCCGATTTTCATTGCCCTGCAAGCAGCTGCTATGGCAATGGGAACTACCATCATGGGGATGATAACTGCAGCAGCTCCAATTGTAGGGATTATTCTTGGTGTTATTGCCGTTGTTGCCTTACTGGTTGTTGGGATTCAACAACTCTGGCAACATCACGAAGGGTTTAGAACAGCTGTGACAGAAATCTGGAACGCCATCTATGCCTTTTTATCTGTCATTATCCAACAGATATCAAGCTTTGTCATGTCGATATGGGGAACCTTGACTACTTGGTGGACAGAGAACCAACAGCTAATTCTTAATGCCGCAAACACTGTGTGGACAGCTATTTCAACAGTCATTCAAACCATCATGACCATTCTTGGACCTTACCTTCAAGCCAGTTGGGAGAATATCAAACTGATTATCACGACAGCTTGGGACATCATTAAAGTGGTCGTTGAAACAGCTATCAATGTTGTCTTAGGTATTATCAAGGCAGTTATGCAGATTATCACGGGTGATTGGTCAGGTGCCTGGGAAACCATCAAGCAGGTCGTCTCTACAGTTTGGGAAGCCATCAAGTCACTGATTTCGATTGTTCTAAGTGCCATTGCTCAGTTCATTTCCAATTCCTGGAATGGCATTAAAGGCACCATGACAAACTTACTAAATAGTATCAAATCTGTCGTTAGTAATGTCTGGAATAGCATTAAGTCCACGATTAGTTCCATTCTATCTAGTATTGGCTCAACGGTATCTTCCGTTTGGAACGGAATGAAGGCTACTATCTCAGGTGTCCTAAGTGGTATTTCAAACACAGTGTCCTCTGTCTGGAATGGGGTCAAATCGACCATTACAAATGCCATCAATGGGGCAAAAAATGCGGTCTCTTCAGCCATCAATGCCATTAAGAATCTCTTTAACTTCAAGATTAAGTGGCCACATATTCCTCTTCCGCACTTTAGTGTGTCAGGTTCTGCCAATCCCCTTGATTGGTTAAAAGGTGGCTTACCTAAGATTTCCATTCAGTGGTACGCCAAGGGTGGGATTCTGACTAAACCAACGGCATTTGGTATGACAGGGAACAGCTTGATGGTTGGAGGAGAAGCAGGACGTGAAGCAGTTCTACCTCTTAATAACCAAACTCTTGGCAGTATCGGACGCAGCATCGCAGCCACCATGCCTAGCAAGGGAACAACCATAACGGTCAATATCACAGATGTTGTGATTCGTGAAGAAGCGGATATGAAAAAACTAGCCGATTATGTAGCTGGTCGATTAGCTGATGAAATGGCACGACAAGCCTTACTGAGAGGAGGAACAGTGTGATTAAACATAATGAATTAGTACTGAATGGAAAAGGCACCTCGTCTTTTCCTTTTAAAGTTCTTGTGGAAGATAGACCGAGTATTCAAGTGCCACGGTCTAAAACGCAACTCCTAGACCATCGTGGGTTGAGTGGGGCGATTGTTCAAACCAATAAGCATCGTGAAGTGATTGAGAAATCTTACCGCTTGTATCTGATTGGTGCGAGTGAGAAAGAGGTCAATGAGTTCTCGGCTTATCTCATGCAGGAAGGATTTTGGCTAGAAAGCGAACGCCTTAAGCTCACTAGGCTCTGGTGTTACCGAACGGATAGCTTTGACATCAAACAGGATGACCATGATGTGTATGTGATTGATGTGACCTTTATCTGTCACCCCACTCGCTTTTTTAAGAGTGGGGATAGGCAAGTTTTGAGTGCCAATGGTGTGTTAAAAACACAAGGCTCTGCCCTTGCCTTTCCTAGCATTACCATAACTGGTCAATCCGTATCAGAGACTTCGTTTACAGTAGGTGACCAGGTGATACGGATTGAGAAATTTACAGAGCCTCTTGTTATGGTGAATCACCCAGACCGTCCTAGTTTTAAGACCCTATCAGGGAAAGCTGTCAAGTGGTCTGGGGACTTCATCACGATTGATGCTAGTCATCCAACACAATCTGTCGGAGTGATTTTAGGCAGTGGGATCTTATCGCTTACTTTTGAAACGAATTGGGGGTGGGTGTGATGCTTTACTTACTTGATGGTCAAACAAGGACAGCGAAGTGGAACGGCCAGCCCCTCTTTGAAGCAGTAAGTGCGACGGTAGAAGAAAAGTTGAATGGCACCTTTCAGCTTCGCTTAACTTATCCCATTACAGATTCAGGTGTTCATGAAACCCTTAGAACAGATGAATTGATTTTGTGTCCAACTCCAGATTTAGGAAAACAGCTCTTTCGTGTTAAGCAGGCAAAAATTCAAGACGATACGGTAGAGCTTGAGTGCTCTCACATTTCTGATGATGTGATGAAACGTCAAATTAAGCCCTTTTCTGCGACTAATACCACCTGCCAATCAGCCCTTATGAGGATGGTTGAGGTTTGTCCATCTGATTTAGGACTTTTTAGCTTTGACAGTGATGTGACGGAGCGTCATACCTATGTGTCTGACGAAGACTTGACACTTTATCAAGCTCTAATGGATGGTAAACATTCCATCCTTGGAACCTGGGAAGGTGAGCTCGTTCGTGATAACTTTCAGCTGATAGTTAAGAAACACCGTGGCAACGATAAGGGAGTTATTCTCACAAGCCATCACAATCTGAAAGCTTTTGAGGATAAGGGTGATTCTGAGAAGGTCATTACGCGCATCTATGCGACCTCAACCTTTCAGATAGAAGGTAGTGATGAGGCTACCGTTCTTTCTGTCGTTGTGGAAAGTCCCCTCATTAACCAATACCCTTATATCTATGAAGCACGGTATGAGAATAACACGCTTCAGACAGAGGAAGAATTACGCCAATGGGTGATGGCTAAGTTCACACATGAGCACATCGATCACATCTCTAGACAGATAACCGTTGAAGCTTATCAGCTTGATGGTCAAGAAGTCCATCTTGGAGATACAGTCACTCTTAAAAGTCAAAAGCACAAGGTAGATGTTAAGAAAAAGGCAGTTGGTTATACCTTTGACGCTCTAGAAGAAGTGTATCTTTCGGTGACCTTTGATGATGAGGTTAGCTTTACAACCTCTGGATCATCTGGGCCCCATTCGCTAACCAGTGCGGCTAAGACCATTCTTGATGTCCATCAGTCGGTTACAGAACACCGTGCGTCTAAGGAGCGAGCTAATTTTAACAAGGTCTTTGATAGGCACTTTGAGCGTCTTCAAACAGAAGTTGAAGATGGTATCGCTAAGGCCGAAGCAGAAGGCGAGCGTTCTGGGAAGAAAGCTGCCCTTGATTATCTGGCAACGGATGCCCTTGAAGCACGAGTCGCAGCCCTTCAAAAAGCTACGATTGATGAGTTGACCGTCTCTAGTTCAGCATGGATGACAAGGCTTGTCTCCCAACAGATTCTATCAGAGTATGTGAAGAGTTTAGAGGTCGAGGCAGACAGGGTCGTTATTCCAGGTCAACATACCCCAGTCTTTAGTTTGGATAGGGATGGGAATCTTTCCATTGATACGCCACTCTTAAAGGTGAGAGGGGAAAGTATAGTGACACAAGCTGATCTTAAAACCATCTCTTTAACTCCTGGACCAAAGGGTGATGCTGGAGCAGATGGGGTCGGTATTCAATCAAGGGAGCAGTATTACTTAGTTTCTGCACAAAAGACTGGTCTTACGACAACAAGCACTGGTTGGAGTAAAACGATTCCTTCTCTAACTTCAACCCTTAAGTATTTGTGGAATTATGAAAAAACCACGTTCACCAATGGCTCAACGACAGTCACAACGCCTGTTGTCATCGGTGCTTATGGGGACAAGGGTGTGGATGGAAAGGCTGGTAAGGATGGAAAGACCCTATACACTTGGCGCATGTACGCAGATAGTGACAAGGGAGATGGGATTTCTGCCGTCTCAACGGGCAAACGTTACCTCGGACTAGCAGTTAATAGGGAGAGCGCAACGCCTTCAACCAATCCTAGTGACTATACCTGGTCGTCCTTTTTTGAAGGAACAGAACTCGGTGGGCGCAATTACATTGACGATTATGCCATGAAAGCGATGACTTTTTCATCTGTTACCTCTGAGTGGAAGAAGGAGGTAATTGAAGATACGAGTTCAGTTAGTGGCGTGACTGTGAAGATGACCTGTACCAAAGCAGGTACTGGCGGCTTTCATCGGAACTTCCATGATTTACGAAGTCGAGTTGGTGCTAACATGACGTTTAGTATTGATCTCAAGGCAAGCAAGACGGTTAGTCTTACCATCGGAAATGAACTGAGCGGTACTAAGGTTGTTCAAGTTAGTTCTAGCTGGCAGCGGTATTCGGTGTCTTGGAAAGTTACTAGTGCCCAGAATCATTCCTATGTCTTTTACCTGAAGTCAGGAACATGGGTGGTGGGAGATGTGGTTTATCTTCGAAATGTTCAACTAGAAGATGGCAACGTTGCTTCAGCTCCAGGACCATCTTTGAATGATCTTATCGCCCAGATTGATGCCAAGGCAGATAATGGCTTCATGAAGCAGCAATTAGACCTTCTAACTGAAAAAACAGAATCTCTCCGAGTGGATCTTGAAGCAAGAGCGTTGGCAAAAGAAGTGGCCGATTGGCTCAAGTCTTATAAAGAATTTGAGAAAAATAATGAAGCCGTCCTTGCGCAATTTAATCAAGACTTTATTGATAATACAGCTCGTATCGCAGCGATTGAAGCCGATCTTAAAGCCAACAGTCTCTTGCTTAACTTTGTGAATACTTATCTGAGAGCTGGTGATAATGGGGTCATTATTGGTAAGAAGGATAACTCTGAGGTTATCGAATTAACCCCACAAGGGATGATGATTAAGTCAGCTGGTAATGCCGTCATGACGGTGACAGCTGGTGTCATTAAGATTCATCATGGGGTATTTGTGGAGACCTTACAGGTTGGTTATTATCGACTAGAAGCCGCAAGGCATAATGCTAAGCATTTGGTTTGTCGTTTTATTGATGCCAAGTAGAAAGGAGACTTTATGGCAGATTATGGTTCAAATAATGATAGGGGCTATACCCTACTTTTGCGAGTGGAAGAAACAGGCACTTCGACCGCTAATAACACATCTACTGTTCGAGTCCAACTCTGGCTAAAGAATGGTTATACGACCTTTGGGATGTATGACTGTAGGGCAAGTGTGACTATCAATGGGCAGACACTTTCTTGGTCAGGGCGACCAGATATGTACACGGCTCATAGTTCCCTTCACTTGATTGATAAGACCATTACTGTGCCGCATGATTCTAATGGGTCAAAAACCATCAGTTTTTCTGCGACCTTCTCAGGATCTGGTGGTTGGTCACCTGGCACCTTAAATACAGGGTCACAAACGCTACGCTTAAGTGATATCCCACGGTCATCGAGTGCTACAGTTTCTGGGAATATGATGGGACAAGCCGTAACCATAACGATTAAACGTGCCAGTAGTGATTTTACCCATAACATGACCTGGCATTTTGGCAGTCTAAGCGGCACGATTGGAACAGGCATTGCGACCTCTGTAACGTGGATGCCTTCGATTTCTCAACTAGTAACTCAAATACCAAATAGCACCTCAGGTAATGGGCATTTAACGCTGGCCACTATCTATGGTGGTAAGACAATAGGTTCTATGACAATTCCCATTACCCTCAACCTACCGACGTCAGTTGTTCCAACCTTGGGCAGTATTTCTATTTCAGAATCCCATGCCACTGCAAAAACGATTTTAACTGGCACCAGTTTTGCCCAGTTGGTGTCCAATCCTAAAGTGACCTTCAATCAAGGAGCGGGTATTTACGGATCGACGATTCCTTCGACGGGTTTTCGCGCAGAGGTCTTTAAGTTTGAGAACAATCAGTGGGTTCAACTTCAAAATGTCACTAGTAGTAATAACGGACTATTGGGTGGAATAAACTGGATTGGTCGAGCTAAGGTCTCTGCCTATGTGACCGATTCGAGAGGGCGACAAAGTGCTCGAAAAGAAGTGGAGATAACCCTATTAGAGTATTTCAAGCCTATCTTTTCATTATCAGCGGTTCGAGCTGGTTCTAGTATGAATCAGGTGACGGTCATACGAAAGCTTAAGATTGCCCCTTTAACCATCAATAGTGTCCAAAAGAACAAGGCGGCCTTGACATGGGAAGTAGTCGATTTAGCAAGCGGTCAGAAGGTCACAAACGCTGGTGGTGCCGCCAACTGGACGTCAACTACGGAACACACAAAGACCGATTTCCAAGCTATTTTAGGTGGCACCTATGATACCACCAAATCCTACACCATTATTGGAAGGCTAGAAGATCTCTTTTACTCCACGACCTTTGAATTTACCATTGGTCCAGAAAAAGTTGTCTACGGCTTAAGTTCATCTGGTATGGGGATAGGGAAAGCCTGGACAAGAGGCGTGCTCGATGTGGATGGGAGCTTACCTGCTTATTTTGACGGGGACATTTATATGAAGAATAAGAAACTTCTTGATATTTTCTATCCAGTGGGTGTTATTTACGAGTCAACTTCAAGCTCTAATCCCTCAACATTTATGGGAGGCACTTGGGAGCGGTTTGGCAACGGTCGGATCTTGGTTGGTGTGTCTGAGAATGAAAGTGAGTTTAATAGCGTCAATCAGTCAGGTGGTAGTAAGACACATACCTTGACCATTGATGAAATGCCATCTCACTCACACGCTCAGTATGTGACGGCTAACAATGGTTCAGGAGCTGTTCGTCGTGACTACTCTTCAGATGGCAGCTCTACGATTTATCCGCAAGGAAATAACACAGGAAATACTGGTGGCGGTAAGCCACACAATAACTTACAACCTTACGTCACGGTTTACCGTTGGCGTAGGGCAGCATAAGAAAGGAAAGTGTCATTATGAAAGAATTACTGGCAACAAATAAAGTCCTCTTCTCAGCGATTGGAGGACTTATCGGATCAATCTTTGGAGAAGTCGATGGCTTTCTCTTTGCATTGATGGTTTTTATTTCCATCGATTACATCACAGGTCTCATGGCAGCAGCCGTTGAGAAGAAATTAGCTAGCAATATTGGGTTTAAGGGCATCTTCAAAAAAATTGTCCTTTTATTTTTGGTAGCAGTAGGACAAATCATTGATGAGCATGTCTTGAAACAAGGGGGCATGGTTCGTACTGCCATCATCTTTTACTATCTCTCAAATGAAGGCTTGTCCATCATTGAGAATGCGGCTAGGATTGGACTACCAGTTCCTGAGAAGTTGAAAGATGTGCTGAAACAATTGAAACAAGGAGATTAGGATGACTTTTTTATCAAAGATTAAAGACGGTTGTTTAGCATCTTGGGAGCATGGTATTCTTCCTTCCGTGTCAGCAGCACAAGCTATCTTAGAGAGTGGTTGGGGAGAGTCTTTGTTAGCACAATACCCTAATCATAATCTCTTTGGAATCAAAGCTAGTTCTGATTGGAAGGGAAAACGTGTTGACCTTCCAACTCAAGAATACATTGATGGGAAATTCGTCACGGTTGAGGCTACCTTTAGAAAGTATGACTCATGGGAGGAATCCATTAAAGATCATGCGTTGTTCTTTTCAGAAACAGCATGGCGACGTAGCCATTACCAAAACGTGCTCGGTGAAGAAGACTATAAAAAAACCTGTCTCGCTTTACAAGCGTCAGGTTATGCGACAGATCCTAACTATGGGTCAAAATTGATTACACTTATTGAAGCACATCATCTCAACACTTGGGATGACCGTATTTTAAACAAAAAAGGAGAAACGACTATGAGTAAACATTTAGTTATCTGCGGACATGGACAAGGACAAACAGGTTATGATCCTGGAGCAACGAATCCTAGTTTAGGTATTACTGAAGCAGGAAAGGTTCGTGAGTTTGCGAATCTGATGAAGAAGTATTCTGGGAATCGGATTGATTACATCACTGACCATAATGTCTATAACTACCGCAGTATTGGTAGTTTGGGAAATGGCTATGAGTCGATTACGGAACTTCATTTCAACGCTTTTAATGGACAAGCGAGAGGAAGTGAAATTCTGATTTATTCAGGCTACACAGCTGATAGTTTAGACCAAAAACTGCTAGCTATTCTAGCCAAGCGTTTTACGAATCGTGGTTTTAAACAAGTGAACTGGCTCTACAATGCCAATGTCTCAGCAAGTCGAGGATACAATTATCGATTGGTGGAGATTGCCTTCATCGATAATAATAGTGATGTGGGCATCTATGAAGCCAATAAAGACAGTATGGCTCGTGAATTTGTACAAGCCATCACTGGGCAAGCTCAAGTAATTTCACCCAGTCCCAATACTCCTCAATCAAGGGTTACTTCCTATCATGTTGGTGACCCTGTTACTGTTCAACAACATGCGACGCATTACCAGACAGGTCAAGCGATTTCGTCATGGGTTAAAGGCAAAACTTTCAAGGTTATTCGTGTGAAGGATGTTAATCAATCCAATAGTAAGAAAGCCTACCTGCTTGAGGGAATTAACTCATGGGTCTTGGAACAAGATGTCAAAGGCACAACGAACGGACATAGTGAACAGACTTATACGGTTCAAAAGGGTGATACCCTTTATGGTATTGCACGGAAGTTTAAGACCAGTGTCAGTGAATTGGTGCGACTTAACAGCATCATCAATCCAAGTCTGATCTCAGTTGGACAGAAGTTGAAACTAAAATAAGCTACACAATAGGCAGCTTTAATGGTATACTATTAAGTGTAGAAAAGTGAAGACGGTGGTTCCTAAATCCTGAAAGAGAGAGGTGATGCCTATGGGCAATTCATCAAAATCTGATGGAAAGGAGGGAGCTTTCTTTTGACCGCTTTTGAAGTCGTGCAAATCATCATTGGTTTTGGTAGTTTTACCGTTGCTTTGATTGGCTTGTGCTATAAAATCTTCAAAGATGACGACAAAAAGAAATAACCCGTCCCCACTTTTGACCGAGTTGTTGGACGAGTTATAGTCTAATTAAACGAGTCACCGTCTTTTTAACGGTCCTACATTGGGGGGTGGATTGCCGTCCAGCTCCTTTTTATAAGTTCATTATAACATACTTGTATCTCAGCGTGTTGAAATAGCCACGCTTTTTCTTTTTGCTTTTTTCAAAAACTGCGGAAAATTTGTTTCCAAATTTACTTAGTAATATGGAGGGAGTAGGTTTGCGAAAAGCTTGACTTATCTTCCCTTTAGAGTGATATATGGTGTACAAAAGTTATAGGAAGGAGCCTGAATGGCAGTAAGGTTAATTAAGACAAAAAGTAATCGTAAAAAACAACGTGTCTGTGCTTATACTAGGGTGTCAACAACAAATAGTAGTCAGCTTGATTCCCTTGAAAACCAGAAGGCTTATTTTGAAACATTCTATGTCAATCGGGAGGACGTCGATTTTCTCGGAGTCTATTACGATAAGGGGATTTCTGGGTCTAAGGAGAAACGACCGAGTTTTCAAGCTATGCTTGAAGCTTGTAGGCAAGGTCAGATTGATTTGATACATACCAAGTCCATTTCACGGTTTGCGAGGAATACCATGACGGTACTTGAAGTCAGTCGTGAGTTGAAAGCCCTAGGTGTTGGTATCTATTTTGAAGAGCAGAACATCAATACCTTATCCAATGAAGGAGAGGGCATGCTTTCAGTTCTTGCCAGTTTGGCAGAGGAAGAGTTGCAAAGCATGAGTGACAACCAGCGGTGGGCCTTTCAGAGAAAGTTTCAACGTGGGGAGATGGTCATCAACACCAAGCGATTCATGGGTTATGATGTGGACGATAAAGGAGAGTTGGTCATCAATGAAGCAGAAGCACAGATTGTGAGACGGATTTTCCAACTTTATCTTGATGGTATGGGGATGCATCGAATAGCTAAACTTTTAAATCAAGAGAATGTGCCTACGGTGACAGATGCTAAATGGCATGATACAACTGTTCGAAATATCCTAAAGAATGAAAAGTACAAAGGAACTGTCCTTCTTCAAAAATATTTTCATGTTGGTATCAATTGGCCTAAGAGATTAAACCAAGGTCAGGTAGAGCAATATTTGATTGAAGATAACCATGAGCCAATTGTTTCAAAAGAAGTCTGGCAGGCTGTCCAAGATAAGCTTGCAAGCAAAACTTGGAAACAGGGAGTCAATAAGCACTATCGATTTACGAGTATGCTTAAATGCGAGTATTGTGGGTCAACCCTCAAACGCCAGGTTACCTACAAGAAACAAATAGTTTGGTGTTGTTCCAAGTATATTAAAGAAGGTAAGGCTTCCTGCCGAGGCATGCGCGTGCCTGAGAAAGCTATTGAAGAGTGGAAACTTAGGACACCTGTAACAGTGATAGAAAGGAACGAATATGGGCAAAAACATTACAGTTATTCCAGCCAAGAAAGTGCAGCTGACGGTCACCCATCAGCAAGCAACCAAAATAAGAGTGGCAGCCTATTGTCGGGTGTCCACCGACCAAGACGAACAGCTATCAAGCTATGAGAACCAAGTATCTTACTATCGTGATTACATCTTAAAACATGAAGATTATGAGCTTGTGGACATCTATGCGGACGAAGGCATTTCTGCAACCAATACCAAAAAACGAGAAGCCTTTAACCGACTGATACAGGATTGTAGAGCAGGTAAGGTGGATAGGATTTTAGTTAAGTCCATTAGTCGTTTTGCCAGAAACACCTTGGATTGTATCAAGTATGTCCGTGAGCTGAAAGAATTGGGGATTGGTGTCACTTTTGAAAAGGAGAATATTGATAGCCTTGACTCTAAAGGTGAGGTATTACTCACGATTCTTTCTTCTCTTGCCCAAGATGAATCACGCTCCATTTCAGAGAATGCGACATGGGGCATTCGTAAGAAGTTTGAACGTGGAGAGGTTCGTGTCAATACCACCAAGTTCATGGGGTATGATAAAGATGAGAATGGTAAGCTAGTCATTAATCCAGAGCAAGCAGAGGTAGTTAAACATATCTATCAACAGTTCCTAAAAGGCTACAGTCCAGAAAGCATTGCCAAGGAACTTAACACTAACGGTATCAAGGGATGGTCAGGAAAAGCCAACTGGTATCCTAGCAGTATTCTCAAAATGCTTCAGAATGAGAAGTACAAAGGTGATGCCTTACTTCAGAAAACCTACACGGTGGATTTCCTTACAAAAAAGCGAACAGAGAATGATGGGCAGGTCAATCAATACTATGTGACCAATAATCATGAAGCCATTATTGATACAGAAATGTGGGACACTGTTCAAGAAGAATTGGCAAGGCGAAAAGACTTCAGAGAAAAGCACAAGCTGAAAACCTATATCATGCAAAGTGACGACAATCCTTTTACCACTAAGGTCTTCTGTGCCGAGTGTGGTTCTGCCTTTGGACGAAAGAACTGGACGACCAGTCGAGGTAAACGCAAGGTTTGGCAGTGTAACAACCGCTACAAGGTCAAGGGACAGATTGGTTGCCAGAACAACCATATTGATGAAGAAATGCTTGAGAAAGCCTTCATGAAGGCAGTGGAATTGCTTCAGGAACATAGAGCAGATGTGGTGGTTAAGTGGCAAAAGTTAGAAAAGGGAACTAATCTGCTGCATAAGCACTATGCCAAACAAATGTATCAGTTACTAGATTTAGAGAAATTTGATGGAACTATCATGAACAAAGTTTTAGATCACATCAGTATTTCAGAAGTCGGACAAATTATCGTGATTTTCCTAGAAGGAACTGAAGTAGAATTATAAGAGACTGTGACTGAGAGGATGCAGTCTTTTTGTGGTTTTAGTGGTATAATTACTTAAGGAGTATAAAGCATGGGTGAAAATTTGAATTCTAATATAGATCCTCGAATTATATTTAAACAATTACCTCCAGCTACAATAATCAAAGGTTTTGTAGCTGGTGAGACCAAATGTAATTATGAAATTTATCTATTGGAATTGCTTAATAAATCAGTATATTTTCGGGAAAAAGGTAAATCTAAATTTCACGCACCTGAAGACGAGAGCCACGGGGAATGTGATGCTGTAGCAGATGATTACAAGATAGACTTCAAGCTTCTTTCTTCAAGTAGTAGACTGCAGGCAAGCAGTTTATTTTCACCTAGTATCACTAATCTTGGAAATGGGATTACTGCAATTGGAGAAAGTAGAAATCCGAACGGGGAAATAAAAGCAACTCAGATTCATGCTGCGTTTCGATTTAGAACTGTATCTGATTTAATACGACTCAAGGTAAAGCGTCAACATGTTAGGAAACAATGCCTTGAAAAAGATATTATAAAAGT
>OKWO01000099.1_pt1 | contig 49570 bp, 51 predicted proteins | sample 1607221 | NCBI WGS metagenome assembly OKWO01 (sample SAMN07501057, study PRJEB24779) | human gut metagenome | isolation source: stool | host: human infant | place: USA: Pittsburgh, PA | reverse complement strand
TTGGATTACGAATGAATTTGATTGCTGGAATGATCAACCGTGAACTAGGATTTTAGTTTCGCAGGAAGTCTATTCAATTATTTAACTTCAGTGAGGAATACTTAAAATCTATTTTAGTTGTGATAAACCCTATTAAATCAATGTTTATAAGCTATTGATTTGGATAAAACTGTCAGAGGTTGCCAAAAAGGTTGCCATGAATTTTATGAGGTTAGCTCCGCAATTTTATTTAGATAAATATCTACCGCTTGTGTTTGATTTTTAGGGGCGAGCTCGGCATATATGTCCATAGTAGTTTTGATAGACTTATGTCCCATGCGAACCTGTAACTCTTTCCAATTCATACCAGCATTTAACATCATTGAAGCGTGTGTATGACGGAATAAGTGAAAACCATAGTCAGGTAGATCAACTTCCTGTAATCGTCTTTTGAGTGTAGCACGTTCATTCCTATCGCACATATAGTTTCCGTAAATTGTTGGGAAAATCAACTTGCTTTTTGAAAGACCGTTCTTCTTGAAATAAAGATTCATTTCATCATGGAAGTTTTGAAGTTGCTCAATAATTTGGTACGGAACAGCTATTTTTCTATTGCCCGAATCAGATTTAGGAGTATTTTTACAAACAACCTTTCCTTTTAATCCTAACTTAGGTTTCGCATTTTTCCAAACAAGTGTTTTGCTAACCAGTATTTCAGAGTTATCAAAATCAAGGTCATAGATAGTTAAGGCAAGTAGTTCGTTGATTCGCATTCCTGAAGCAAGTAAACTATCACAGATAACCTTAAATCGGCGATTAGCTCTAGTATTAGGGAGACTATCAATGACAGTTAACCACGTAGATAAATCGTCATCATGGAGTACCATTATCCTTTTTTGGTTGCTTTTAGGTTTTGGAGGAATCTTAATAGACTGAGCAGGATTATGTTTGAGTTCAAAATGTGTTATTCCAAAGTCAAAAATATCACTTAATTTGTGAGCTATTGCTCCGAAATCTTTAGCGGAACCTTTTTCAGCTCTCTTTATACCTGCATCAACAGATTTTTTAGATTTTTTTGCTAATTGGTTAATCCAAGTCTGTATATCTGATGAGGTAATTTTTTCAGGTTGATACTCTCCAAATCGTGGTAGTATATAGGTGTCGAGATAATTCCTTACTCGGTTTAATGTGTTGTCTGAACTAACCCATGTTTCGTAGTTTGAAAACCATAGTTCTGCTAAATCTGAAAAGGTATCAATTCTAAATGTCTCTTTCCTTGTAGAACCATTCTCTTCAAAGTCAACTTTTGCTTGGATAATTTTACGGTCTAAAGAACGTAGATTTTTGGCTGTAATAGTCGTTTTAACTGGCTTTCCAGTTTTAGAATCAAGTCCTAAATAGATGCTCTTTGCTGAGTAACTAACATCACCATTGTCCTTGGTTCTTTTTAAGATGGTTTTCCCTTTATAAATAATTTTTGTATTCATTGTCACTCTTTTCAATCAATCGAAGAATTGAAAAAAGCTAAAATAGATAGTATCTCACTTTCTTTCTTTTTTGATACTTCTATTCTAGCATATTTCACTTTTAGTTGTGGCTTAAAAACTCTAAAACAGTATCAATATGATAGTAAACGGTTCTAGTACCCTCAATAGGTGGTTCTAAACGCTTTAGACCTCTATTTTCCCATGACTTTAATGTGTTAGGGGAAATACTGAGCAGATCTAAAATCTCTTTTTGTGTGTAGATGCATGAACTTCTTTTTTCGCTGTTCAAATTCTTTAGCATTTCAATGATAGTGTGAAGCATGTATTCAATTTGTTTTAATTCAAAGTTATTACTAGTCATATTAGTCTCACTTTCTTTACTACATGAAATATGAGATAATGAGCAGTAGGGGTAAGCTACTGCTTATCTCTCGTTAACTACTTGCTATTACTCTCTGCTTTGGTCAGTTTGAGAGTAGTAGCTTTTTTCTTTTTGTTGTTAATTGGATTCATTGAGAGATGAAAGGCATCTTTTGTAAAGTCATAGTTTAGAACATTAGGATTAAACTTATCAAATAAATAAGCAAATTTTTCAATCTGTTCTTGATTATGTCCCTCGAAATCCTCAGGTGTAAATGTAATGGTTTTATACTTGAAGTTGCCATCATCTTCTCTGATTTTGAAATGATAGATAACATTGGTGAGTCTACGTTGTAACTGTTTGTAACTATCAACCTCTTGTTGACTCTCTGGCACCATTAAGCCATAGGCTTCTTTTGGAGTAAAAATTGATGTGATATGAATCTCATTCCAAAGAGCTATAGTATTTGTGTAACGAGCATGAAGCTGAACAGGGTAAACATCTGTTACCTTAAGAAATTCTTTATAGGACATGCCTTTAAATTCATCCATGAAAAGAATTGGCTCAGCACAATAGAGGTCTAATCCTCCATTATCAAAGTCCGTCCAAATATAGACATTATCTCGCCCAAATTCTTGTTTTAGATGAACTTGAGTGTGAGATTTTCCGCTTCCAGATTCTCCCACGTGCCAGTAGACTTTCATGTCTTTAATATCTGGAGTTTGGGCAAATCGATGTTGAAAGAAGTGTTCACGAATCATTTTAGAATATTTACGGTATTCAAGGTTACCCATCATAATTTCTTCAGGCGTAGCACCATTTTCAATTTGTTTTTGAATATAATCAAAGTCGCTTCGATGCCCCTGATTTCCAGCTCTAAGCTCACCGTGAATCTTCATAGGTACTACAATAGTATGTGCCTTTTCTTCATGCTCTCCGCTTTTTTCAAGGTAAGCAATGACTTGCTCTCTAGTTCCACGTGTTATCTCTGCATGAATAGTAGGATAAAGCTTTTGAAGTGCCGAGAAGCGGAAAGCTTTCTTATCTTCAAGCACCATATGACAATGATGAGTTCCGTTGTCACCGATTTCATAGTTAACAGCGCAAACGACGTTCTCATTGCGAGCAATCCAACGTTCCATTAAGAAATCAACAATTTCTTCAGGGCTGAATGGTTCATTGGTATCTGGAAGGAGCTTGCGAAACTCTTGAATTCTTTTTTTAGTTTTTTCTTTGTACTTGTCGCTATCAAAGAAATCTGATTCTTTATCGAACAACTTATCAACGTTGTTTAATACACAACAGAAACTATTAGCACGGAAGTCTGATGAAATATTGGAATTTGTCATGAATCTTCTCCTTTGTCACTTTCTTATTGTGACAATTTTATATCCAATTATACTAGTTATAGTAATGTTTTAGTTAGTTTGTCATGTTGTCATGAAGTTCGGGGTAATACTAGCCCGAACTCAGCCAGCTAAAGCTGGCGAGGCTGTAAGCTTATCCTTCGCCTGAGGGGCTACGGGCAACAGCCTCCTCGCTTTTTGGTAGTCCTCGATCTAGTAAGCCAGTTATTAAATATGTTGCTTTATCTATATCTTTAATAGTATAGGTTCTAGCTTCAATAACTGGTTGACCATCGAATTGAAAATTGACTTCTCCTTGCCCCTTGTTACAGTTAACCCCATCATCAGGGAAAAGCATTTGTTTCGCTTGAGGACTCAGTCTTCCAATGGAAATCTTGGCAGCAAAGTTTTCTCGCCCACCAGCAGGGAAGACTGAGGCATCTACTCTTTGACAAATACAGATTAGATGGTAGTTAACTTGCCTTGATAAACGAAGCAAATTTCCTACCAATCGTAGAAATTCATCTTTATCGGCTTTCTTTGAAATGCTTTCAATAGTGCTTTGATATTCTTCAAATATCAAAAAGAATGGAGGATACTCTTTTTTAGGGTCAAGTCTACGATTCTCAAAAATTTTATAAGCCTGACGAAAACCATCATAAACAGAGTCACCAAGGAACACATTATCTGAATCTATCCACTGCCAATAGTCAGTTCCTTGTTTGTAATCAAGTATCATGATGGAAGCGTCAGTTGAATGAATCGCTAGAATACTCAAAAGATACTTAATAAAGTATGACTTTCCACTGTTTGTTGGAGCAGAGATAAGCATATGAGGGTATCGAATTGTGTCCCAAGAGACAGGCTCATTACTACCCTCTTGACGTAAGATTTTTAGTCTAATTGACATTAGACTTCCCCCTCTTCGTTATATAGAGCCTTAGGTTGTCCGTGTTCCAATTGATTCAACTCTATCTTAGGAACCAGATTCATTTTTAATTTTAAAAACGGTTCTTCCTCTATCATATTAAATAGAACATCAAGATTGTCATCATAAGTACGCACAGTCTGTCGCAGTTGCATTTTCCACGGTTCAAACTCTTTTGGGTCTGGTACTTTTGACAACCAGAGGTAAAAATCCATTCCCTCTCGTTGTACACCATTAGGGTAAAGACCTGTATTCAGACATGGGCGTAGCTTAATAGCTTGGTGTGTCAGTTCAATATAAAAATCTGAGTAACAATCCCGCTCTTTTGGAAAAACATTAAAGGACTTTAACCACTTTTGAATTTGTAAGTTGGTATTTTGAATAGCTTGAGGTAGCAGTTGCTCAGCAGGTAGTGTATAAATCAGTATAACGGTATTAACCAAGATAAGTCCTAAGTAGGGAATTAAAAAAATGATTATAAAGTAGAACACTAGCTGTAAAATCTGTATCATAAAATATTATCTCCCTCAAAATCCTTGTCATATTTCAACATAATATACAGGCGCAAATGCTCATCAATCCATTGTTCAAATTCGTAGCAAGTAATAACACCATAAGGATAACTATTAACTGCACGAGAAATCTTATCATATAACTTCTGAGCATGCTGATGTTGAGCTGTAGTAACAAAGGAATTTTCTCTCTGTTTTAATAGTAAAGAGTCTTTTTTAATAGCATATTTAGGAACGAGTGCTTGTAAGGATAGAATACCTCTGCTATCATAAGAGTTATATTCAAACTTCTTTGACAGCTTCATACGGTCTTTTACGCTTAAGTTAACCAATTGGTCAATTCCGAGTACTCCAAGAATCTTTTCACACTCTGTAACACATTTATCAAAAGTGATGGTGGGTGTTTGTTTTATCGTTTTTTTAAAAATAGTTGCCATTTTTCTCTCCTTTAAATATTTTGAATGATAATAGTACCGTCAATTATCTATTTGGTGCTCTAGCCCTTTTTAAAATCATGGTTACTCCTCTATAGTTGCGCTTTCTGCCTTGATAGATAGAGCAGCTCTTCCGTTTGATAGATATGGTGAGAAGGTTACTCTCTCTAGCCTAAGATTGACTTTTTCGTCTAAGTATGTGCTGTACTCAGAGACGGTGGAGTTAGCAATTTTAATCGTTCTAGTGATATGCTTACCACTAGAATTGCGGAAGCCAGCATCAATCTTGATGTTGCCAGTAGCCTGCTTTGTTTCAAAGTCAATCTCAGGACTGACCCCAAGAACAGAAACGGTTACAAGAATTTCTTGACAAAACATAAGTGTTTTCCTCTAGCCACAGAATTTTAAATTGCTTGATGGGACTTGTTAAGCAATCGAGTAATATATTACAGTTATAAACTTATATGAACTAATTAAGTTCTAATAGCATTATCTAATATTACGTTAACTTAATCCGTGCAAAGTTTAACTTAATTTATGTTATTTTTGCCTTTTTTTAGAAAACGTATTATGGTATTACTAAGGTATGTTTTTTTAGTAGGAGGACTAGATATGGATGATCTATATTTAAGTGACAAAGAACTTATATACTGGTTAGATAAGCAACTAGAAGAATACTGTAAAATTCATGCTAGTGAAATTATCAATAAAGAATTTCAACGTTTTAAAGAACAAGAAGAAAATATAGATTCACTTCTAAGAAAAATGGAAGATAGGAAGAATACAGATAATGAACTATACAAAAAGAAGTTCGAACAAGATATAAAGAGTTTCTATAATAATAAACTATCCAAGGAGAGAAGGAAAAAGAGAACAATTCAAGATTTTCTTAGTAAGTATAATTTTGATGTTGATGAAAGTACTTTTAGGCGATGGAGAAGGGGAACAATATATCCGCAACAGGAGAATATAAAGAAAATCAAAAAACTACCTAGTGCATGGAGTTCGTTCTTGAAAGATTCAGGTATAATAAAAGATGTGATAGGTGGACTCGAACAACATCTTATAAATCAATATAACAGTGAGCTAATTAATAAATTGGTTGACAATAGAGTGCAAAGCATTTTGGGAGAAGCAATCATCGATAGTTCTCTTGATATTCCTTACGCTGAGAGAACAAATGATGAACAAATTCAATTTCTTACCAGTTTTAAAAATAAAATCAATGAATTGATTGATAAAAATATTCAAGAGATTTGTTCAAAATCTGATTTGTAAACAGTAAAAAAAGCCAAGTCATTTTCGACTTAGCTTACTCTATCTGTTTTATTATATCTCTGAGAGCTTTAATTGTAGGCTCTCTTTTTTCTTTAGGAAGATTTTCAATATCTTGAATAAGTTGATTAAATTCATTTTCTCGATTTTGAGTTTCTACATTGAAAAAGGTGTTAACATCAACTTGTAATGCCTTCATAATTTTCTCTATAGTATCTATTTTAACGTTTAACTGTTTGCTTTCTAAACGGTAAATGTAGTTAAAGCCAAGATCGGCTTTTTCTGCTAGATACTCTTGTGTTAGTCCTTTTTCCAGCCTTAAATGTCTGATTTGTTTAGCTACAAACTCTTTTAAACTATTATTATTTGTCATGACGATACCTCTCTATCATCATACAAGGTTACTTCATGAAAGTTACCACCCTTAGGAGACTGAACAATATATATCAATAGTATACAAAAGACTGTATAGTGTGGTATAATTCCAGTGAAACAGTCTTTTAAGATAGTTAATGAAAAAGGAGAAAACATTCATGTTTAAAAAAGAAGTTCAGGGTCACGGCTCTATTAAGAAGTTGCGTACTGGTGCGGTTGTGTCTGTATTGGCGCTGTCTGTAGCTGGTGGGGTATCGGTAGTTAGTGCTGATGAGACAGCTTCAGCTAATACCACTGCAGGCACTGTTGAGGTGGTTGCGAAGGACACTAAGGCTGAAACAACCCCAGTAGCACAGCCTACTGAAGCTAAAGCTGAAACAGTAACAGGTCAACAAGTTGCAGATGCTAAGGTCATAGCTAATCAAGCCAACCAAGCGTTGTCAGCTCAAGCTGATGTTGTTGCTAGTGCTGAGAAGGCTGTAGCTGATAATAGTAACACTATTTCTGGTTTGAATAACCAAATTACAGAAGTGAACAAGGTTACACCAGAAGTTGTTGAACAAGCTAAATCAGATCAAGCAAAAGCTAAAGAAACACTAGACCAAGCTACAACAGCTACAACAAGTGCTGAAAATAGCCTTACTGACGCTACAACTAAAGAAGCAAATCAAAAAGACGTAGTTGCTAAAGCTGAGGCTAATGCTAATAAAACTGCAAGTGCTGTGGCTGATGCTCAGAAGAAGGTAGATGACCTTTCTAAATCAACAACTGATACTACTAAGTTGCAAAAAGATGTTGATGACCTTACTAAGAAGGTATCTGACGACCAAAAATCTCTAGAAACAGCTAAGCAGTCTTTGGATACTGCTAAGTCTGATGAAGCTAATAAAGCTAAGGCTATTGAAAATGCTAATAAAGCCGTTAATGATGCAGCTAAAACTGAATCTTCTGCTAAGCAAACTTTAGATACTGCTAAATCCGCTGAAGCTAATTCTACTAAGAAAGTAGAAGACGCTAAAAAAGCTCTTGATGTAGCTAAGGCAGGTACTACACAAAAGGTACAAACAGGAACTAAAACTGTAACAACTGGTGGTAAGGCAACCCTTAAGGACGGAGTAGCCACTTCTAACTTCTTCCAATCAAATGGGGTAATAACTTCTGATGCTTACTTAAAAGCTATTAAGGCTTTGGCTGAGGGTAGGGGTTCTTGTGATGATGTTCGTAAGGCTATTGCTGATGGTTTAGAGAATGTTGTAGGAAGCTCTTTAGCGGATATTGCAGCGACTGATGGAACAGTATTTAAAAGTTGGAGACATGCTTACAATCCACAATTCTCTAATACAGATTCCACAACTAAGGTATCAGTCCATGATTTGACAGATGAGCAGTTAACTGACTTAGCTTTGTTCTATACTGCTTTGGTTAATGACTTGCGTTCTAAGGTTGGTACAGAACCACTTAAAGTAACTAAAGAGAGTGTAGCGGTCACTAAAAAAGCAATAAAAGATTTGTTTAATAAAACATTCCCCGCATATAACAATATGTCTGAGGAAGAACTCAAGGCTAATGGTTTCTGGGGACCAGAGTCTATTAAAAGAGTAACAGAATCAAATCAAGATCAAAAATACTTAGATGCTGTTCAGGGTTCAGGAAAACTTTTAAATGACGCAGTAGCTAACCAAGTTCAGTATCAAGAAAATAATGGTTCTTACCAGACTATGGCTGATTTAAAGGCTAATTTGCTTGCTTTTGTAGGAAATATGCTCTACGGACCTTTTGGCACAGGTTCTAATATATCAACAGCGGGTATTCAATTTGATAACTTTCCATTCGCTCTTGCTTTGCTTGGGTTGCGTGGTAATTATAACTCTGTTGGTGTAGGTTTAGACTTCTATACAACATTTAACGGTTTGGGGTACTCTGCACCAGCAACTTACGCTTTGATGCTAAACACTGATGGAGAAGCTATCGACAATCCTTACCAAACTTTAATAGGTGGAAAAACAGAGGTTGTTCCTGTTTATGAAACAAAAACTATTGTAGATGAAAAAGCAGTAGCTAAAGCTCAATTAGCTTACGACACAGCAGTAAAAGCAGACCAAGATGCTAAAGCTATACTTGCAGCTGTTCAAACTAAGTACGATACTGCTATGAAGGCTTTGGAAGATGCTCAAAAACGTCTTAATGATTTGCAGTCAGGTACGGTAGATATTCCTACCCTTGAAAAAGCGGTAGTAGATGCTCAGGCTCAACTTGACTCAGATAAGGCATCATTGCAATCTGCTAAGGAAACACTTGCAGTAGCTAAGGCTAGTGCGATTGATAAAGCCAATGCTCTTTCTAAGGCTCAGGCTGAACTTGTAAAAGCTAAAGCAGAAAATACTAAAGCTCAACAAGCTCTTACACAAGCTAAGGAAGAACTAGAAGTACTTACCAAAGCTAATGGGGTAGCTAAACAGGCTGTTAAGTCTGCGACAGCTAACCGTGACAAAGTAAAAGTTATTGCTGATGAAGCTAATAAAAAGGCTAAAGACCTTGAAACGGCTTTAACTAACAAACCAACTGTACTTAAAGAACTGAATGCTAAACTTGCAGAAGCTCAAACTAAAGCTGGTGTTCTCCGTGCAGAGCTTGAAACTGCTAAAGAGGAACTTGCTAAGTTGCAGGTAACTGCTAAAGAAAAAGTTGCTAAGTACAGTGAATTAGCTAAACTTAAAGCTGAACAAGATAAGGCTGAAGCTGAGGCTAAACGTTTGCAAGACTTAAAAAATAAGGCTGATGCTATTATTGCAGCTGGTGGTCAGGTTGTTCCAGTTTATGACGGTAATGGGGTAGTTATTGATTACGTTGATGGTAAGGAAGCGACTCTTGTAACCCCTACTAAAGTTGTGAAGCAAGCAGGAGTGACACAAATTGGAGACAAAATTACTTATTCACGTGTTGAAAAGAACAAAAACCTACCAGAGACTGGTTCAGAGGAGTCATTATTGGGCCTACTAGGAGCAAGTATTCTTGCTGGTCTTGGGTTAAGTGTTACAAACAAACGCAGAAAAACTAGATAAAAAGAAAACTCTTCTTACTAAATTGTAGGAAGAGTTTTTACACTGTGATATAATAATAAACGTAGAAAAGTGAAGACGGTGGCTCCTGAAACCGAAAGAGAGGTGATGCCTATGGGCAACTCATCAAAATCTGACGGAAAGGAGGGAGCATTGATTGACCGCTTTTGAAGTCGTGCAGACTATCTTAGGTTTTGGTAGCTTTACCATTACTTTGATTAGCTTGTGCTATAAAATCTTCAAAGATAAGGACAAAAAATAATCCGTCCCCACTTTTGAGCGAGTAGGACGGATTAAATCTGTTATACGAGCCACCGTCTTTTTAACGGTTCTACATTGGAGTTGGTTTGCAGACCAACTCCCTTTTTCTTTATTATAGCACTTATCAAGAAAAAGTTCCAAGAGAAAGTAAAAACTCCTAGAAAAATTCTAAGAGTTTTTATTCTTCGATTGTTGACTTTCTTTTTTATTTCAAAAAAGGTTGCCAAAAAGGTTGCCATAGAACTGATTTCAAATGACTTGTAATGAAATTCAATATTTCAAAAATCGCATGAAATCAAGGTTTTTAGCATGTACTGAAATGTAATGAAACCTTATTTAACTTCAGTAAAAACAACGTGTTTACGAAGTTTTGGTGAGTATTTTTTCAATTGAAGACGGTCTGGAGTGTTACGTTTGTTTTTTGAAGTAAGGTACAAGCGTTCACCAGATTCTTTATGTTCAAGTGTAATATTTACGCGCATGGTATCTCCCTTCTATTATTTAGCTTCGTTAGCTTTAGCGATTTTACGTCCTTTGTAGTATCCTTTGAGTGATACACGGTGTGAACGTGAGTAATCTCCAGTAGTTTCGTCGAATTGTACAGATGGAGCTGTCAATTTGTAGTGTGTACGACGTTTGTTTTTCTTCGCTTTTGAAGTGTGACGTGCAGGTACTGCCATTTTCTTATTCTTCCTTTCGATGTGTAAGTTTTGATTTTCATCAACTTCACTATGATAACATATCTTTTTTGTAAAGTAAAGTTACTTGACAAAACTTTTTATTTTTACAATTTCATGGTGAAAATACTATCAAACTAAAGCAAATGATATATGCTTGTTTAAAATATAAGAAAAAATGGTAGAATGTTTAAAGAGAAAACTAATCGAAGAGGTAAACTTATGAAACTTCAAAAACCAAAAGGGACTCAGGATATCTTACCTGGAGAATCAGCAAAGTGGCAATACGTTGAAAATGTTATACGCAATCTCTTTAAACAATATCATTATGATGAAATTCGTACACCAATGTTTGAACATTACGAGGTTATTAGTCGCTCAGTTGGGGATACAACGGATATCGTTACAAAAGAGATGTATGATTTTCATGATAAAGGAGATCGTCACATTACGCTTCGTCCAGAAGGAACAGCACCTGTTGTACGTTCTTATGTTGAAAATAAACTATTTGCACCAGAAGTTCAAAAACCAACCAAAATGTATTATATTGGATCAATGTTCCGATATGAGCGCCCACAGGCTGGTCGTTTACGAGAATTTCATCAAGTAGGCGTTGAGTGCTTTGGATCAAATAATCCAGCAACTGATGTTGAAACAATCGCAATGGGACATCATCTATTTGAAGATTTAGGTATCAAAAATGTTAAACTTCATCTTAATAGTTTAGGGAGTCCAGAAAGTCGTCAAGCCTATCGCCAAGCTCTTATTGATTACTTAACACCCATACGTGAACAATTGTCTAAGGATAGTCAACGTCGTTTGAATGAAAATCCATTGCGCGTACTAGACTCTAAGGAGCCAGAAGACAAACTAGCAGTTGAAAATGCTCCTTCTATTTTAGATTATTTAGATGAGTCAAGCCAAGCCCACTTTGATGCTGTGTGTCATATGCTTGATGCTCTAAATATTCCATACATCATTGATACTAATATGGTTCGTGGTCTTGATTATTATAATCATACTATTTTTGAGTTTATCACTGAGATTGAAGATAATGAATTAACGATCTGTGCTGGAGGCCGTTATGACGGCTTAGTATCCTATTTTGGTGGACCAGAAACTCCAGCATTTGGTTTTGGATTAGGTTTAGAACGCTTGCTCTTAATATTAGGTAAGCAAGGGATTCCTTTACCAATAGAAAATACTATAGATCTGTATATAGCTGTATTAGGATCAGAGGCTAATCTAGCTGCCTTAGATTTGGCACAATCAATACGTCATCAAGGTTTTAAAGTAGAACGTGATTATTTGGGTCGTAAAATCAAAGCACAATTTAAGTCTGCAGATACTTTTAATGCTAAAGTGATTATGACATTAGGTAGCAGTGAAGTAGATTCGAGAGAGGTCAGTTTAAAAAATAATCAAACACGTCAAGAAGTTAAAGTTAGTTTTGAAAACATTAAAACAGGTTTTTCATCTGTGCTTAAACAATTAGGATTGTAAAACAGTTCCTAAAAACTCTCCTTAATGGGTGGGGTTTTTAGGTGCTTTTTGTTATAATAGGTTGGAATGAATATTTTAAATGGAGAAAACAGATGAAACGTAGTATGTATGCTGGGCGTGTTCGTAGTGAGCACATAGGAACATCGATTACTTTAAAAGGATGGGTTGGTCGTCGTCGTGACCTTGGAGGTCTTATTTTTATTGATCTTCGCGATCGCGAGGGAATCATGCAATTAGTTATTAATCCTGAAGAAGTATCAGCCTCAGTTATGGCAACCGCAGAAAGTCTCCGTAGTGAATTTGTTATAGAGGTTAGCGGTGTAGTGACAGCACGAGAACAAGCTAATGATAATTTACCAACAGGAGAAGTTGAATTAAAAGTGCAAGAATTATCGGTTCTTAATACCTCGAAAACAACACCATTTGAAATTAAAGATGGTATTGAGGCAAATGATGATACACGCATGCGTTACCGTTACTTGGATCTTCGTCGTCCGGAAATGCTTGAAAATTTCAAATTACGTGCGAAAGTAACACACTCAATCCGTAATTACCTTGACAACTTAGAGTTTATTGATGTCGAAACTCCGATGCTAACAAAATCAACTCCAGAGGGGGCACGAGACTACTTGGTTCCATCACGTGTCAACCAAGGACATTTTTATGCCCTTCCACAAAGCCCTCAAATTACAAAACAGCTATTGATGAATGCGGGATTTGATCGTTATTATCAAATTGTCAAATGTTTCCGTGATGAGGATTTACGTGGAGATCGTCAACCCGAGTTTACACAAGTTGACTTAGAGACATCATTCCTTAGTGATCAAGAAATTCAAGACATTGTTGAGGGTATGATTGCTAAAGTAATGAAAGACACTAAAGGTTTAGAGGTTTCTTTACCATTCCCAAGGATGGCATATGATGATGCAATGAATAACTACGGGTCTGATAAGCCTGATACAAGGTTTGATATGCTTTTACAAGACTTGACAGAAGTTGTAAAAGAAGTTGACTTCAAGGTATTCTCAGAAGCTTCAGTAGTTAAAGCGATTGTTGTCAAAAATAAGGCGGACAAGTACTCTCGAAAAAATATTGATAAATTAACAGAAATTGCAAAACAATACGGTGCCAAAGGTTTAGCATGGCTAAAATATGCAGATAATACTATTTCAGGTCCGGTTGCTAAGTTCTTGACAGCTATTGAAGGTAGGTTGACAGAAGCTTTACAGCTAGAGAATAATGACTTAATTCTATTTGTAGCAGATAGTCTTGAAGTAGCTAACGAGACTTTAGGAGCGCTTCGTACACGCATTGCAAAAGAACTTGAACTCATTGATTATTCTAAATTTAATTTCCTATGGATTGTTGATTGGCCAATGTTTGAGTGGTCAGAAGAAGAGGGACGATATATGTCGGCTCATCATCCATTCACCTTGCCAACAGCGGAGACAGCGCATGAGTTGGAAGGGGATTTGGCTAAAGTACGTGCAGTTGCCTATGATATTGTTTTGAATGGATATGAGTTAGGCGGTGGTAGCCTACGTATTAACCAAAAAGATACACAAGAGCGTATGTTCAAGGCTTTAGGATTTAGCGCTGAATCAGCTCAGGAACAGTTTGGTTTCTTACTTGAAGCTATGGATTACGGCTTCCCACCACATGGTGGATTGGCAATAGGCCTTGACCGCTTTGTTATGTTGTTAGCAGGCAAGGACAATATTCGAGAAGTTATTGCATTCCCTAAAAACAATAAGGCTAGTGATCCAATGACTCAAGCTCCTAGTCTCGTTTCAGAACAACAATTAGAAGAATTATCACTTACTGTAGAAAGTTATGAAAACTAGACGAACCCCTTTAGAAAAAAAGGTAAAATATATTATCAGTGTATGGGCTAAAAAATTTGGTCTCTTACACACTTTAAAAAGTATCTCACGAGAAAAATATGCAGAGAAAATTTCGGCTTCATTACTGTATGGTATTCTATCCAGTGTTGCTGTCAATTTCTTTTTTCAACCTGGACATGTTTATTCAAGTGGAGCAACTGGTTTAGCTCAGGTTATTTCAGCTGTCAGTAAACACTGGTTTTCTTTTGAAATACCAGTTGCTTTAGCTTTTTATGCTATTAATATCCCTTTGCTGATATTATCTTGGCGTAAGATTGGACATAAATTTACTATTTTTACGTTTATCACAGTAACTGTAAGCTCTATCTTCATTCAATTAATGCCTCAAATCACCCTTACAACTGATCCCTTAATCAATGCTATCTTTGGTGGCTTAATTATGGGAGCTGGTGTTGGTTTTAGCTTTAAGTCTAGAATTTCTAGTGGGGGAACAGATATTATCAGTTTGACAATTAGAAAGAAAACAGGCAGAGATGTAGGTAGTATTTCTTTTATTATTAATGGTATTATTTTATTATTTGCAGGTCTTTTATTTGGTTGGAAGTACGCTTTGTACTCGATGGTGACAATTTTTGTATCAAGTAGAGTTACAGATGCCATTTTTACAAAGCAAAAAAAGATGCAAGCGATGATTGTTACCAGTAAGCCTGATTGCGTCATTAAACGTATCCATCGTGATTTACATCGTGGTGTAACCTGTATCAATGATGCTGAAGGTACTTATAATCATGAGAAAAAAGCAGTTTTAATAACTATATTAACACGTGAAGAATTTAGTGATTTTAAATATTTAATGCTAAAAGCAGATCCAAAAGCCTTTGTTTCCGTTGCAGAAAATGTTCATATTATTGGACGATTCGTTGATGATGATTAACTGTATATATGACTTTTGGTCAACTGCCACTAAGGAAACATTATGATGTTATTAAGCTAAGTTGTTTAAACAACTTTAGCTTTTTTGAATAAGGAAGGATTAAGCCTATGTTGAAACTGGATTTAAAAACAAAGATAAAAGAAGCTATTTTAATTGCCTTGGGTGTGGCTCTCTATACTTTCGGATTTGTCAAATTTAATATGGCTAATCATTTGGCTGAAGGAGGTATTTCCGGTGTCACCTTGATTATCCATGCACTTTTCGGAGTTAATCCAGCACTTTCATCACTTCTCCTTAATATCCCGTTATTTATATTAGGGGCTAGGATTTTAGGGAAAAAATCCTTATTGTTAACTATATATGGTACAGTGTTAATGTCTTTTTTCATGTGGTTTTGGCAACAAATCCCTGTAACAGTCCCTTTGAAAAACGATATGATGTTAGTTGCAGTAGCTGCTGGAATTTTAGCAGGAACTGGTAGTGGTTTAGTATTTAGATATGGTGCAACTACAGGTGGTGCAGATATTATTGGTCGTATTGTGGAGGAAAAATCTGGAATAAAATTAGGGCAAACCTTATTGTTTATTGATGCTATAGTTCTAACGTCTTCACTTGTTTATATTAATTTACAACAGATGCTATATACGTTAGTAGCTAGCTTTGTATTTAGTCAAGTGTTAACAAATGTTGAAAATGGGGGCTACACTGTTCGTGGAATGATCATTATTACCAAAGAATCAGAATCTGCAGCAGCAACCATTTTGCATGAAATTAATAGGGGTGTAACTTTTTTACGGGGCCAAGGTGCCTACTCAGGTAGAGAGCATGATGTCTTGTACGTAGCTCTTAACCCAAGTGAAGTGCGTGATGTGAAAGAAATCATGGCTGATTTAGACCCAGATGCTTTTATTTCTGTTATAAATGTAGATGAAGTTATTAGCTCAGATTTTAAAATTCGACGAAGAAATTACGATAAATAAAAATACAGGCTGTCTGGCCTGTATTTTTATTTTGGTCCTCCACTTAAGAAACTACCAAGCATAATAGCTGAGATAGCAGTTCCCTTGTAATGGCTAGCTTTTGTTTTTACCAAGCGACTAAGATCAAATATGCTTTTAGGAGCATCAAATTGATGTGTTAAGACGTATTGATTGATAAGTGAGTCAATTTTTGTAGCTAGGAGTGAGTTCATCCCCTCTTTTTCAAGTTGACTAGCGAGCTCGAAAATAGCTTGACGAAAATAATCATCTGCTTGTATTACTTCTTCGCTATAAACTTTACTAAGAGCATCTAATATTTCTTTTTCTGATGGCATGGCATTCTCCTGTAACTTATTGTGCTATTATTATAATATAAAAAATTAAGACTGTCATAAATTTGACAGTCTTAGTAGTGTCATTTCTTACATTTCATTCGGAGCATCAACTCCTAGGAGGCGAAGAGATTCTTTTAATACTGTAGCAGTTGCATAGCAAAGTGCTAGACGACTACTGATTTCAGCGTCTTCATCTAAAATACGTGTGTGGGCGTAATATTTATTGAAGCACTGAGCTAAATTGATAGCGAATTTTGCAATAATAGAGGGCTCAAAATTATCTGCCGCACGTACAATAATACGAGGAAAATCTTGGATGAGTTTGATGATTTCCCAGCTTTCAACATCGTTGAGACTGTAATTATCGCTATTAGATGGGTTAAAGTTAGCTTTACGTAAGATTGATTGAATACGAGCATGTGCATATTGTACATATGGCCCAGTTTCACCTTCAAATGATACCATTGCTTCTAAGTCAAAGTCATAACCATTTGTACGATCAGTTTTCAAATCGTAAAATTTAATAGCACCTACACCAACTGCTTGAGCAACTTTATCTTTATCTGCTAGGTTAGGGTTTTTAGCTTCAATCTGAGATGCCGCACGATTAATAGCTTCTGCAACAGTAGGTTCAAGGAGAATTACATTTCCTTTACGAGTTGATAATTTTGCTCCTCCTTTTGTTACAAGGCCAAAAGGAACATGAGTCATATCATCGGACCAATCGTAGTCCATTTCTTTAAGAACAGCTTTTAGTTGTTTAAAGTGTGCAGACTGTTCGTTTCCTACAACGTAGATTGATTTTGCAAAATCGTAGGTACGTTTACGGTAAAGTGCAGCAGCTAAGTCGCGTGTAATGTAGAGAGTTGCTCCATCGGATTTCTTAATGAGAGCAGGATGTTCAATACCGTATTTTTCTAGGTTAACAACTTGTGCACCTTTAGATTCGACCAGGAGGTTTTTAGATTCTAGCAGTTCAAGCACTTCCTCCATTTTGTCGTTGTAGAATGCCTCGCCGTTATAGCTATCAAATGTAACATTCATTTTATCGTAAAGACGGTTGAATTCTAATAATGACTCGTCACGGAACCATTGCCATAATTCAGTTGCTTCAGGATCGTTAGCTTCAAGTTTACGAAACCACTCACGTGCCTCTTCATCAACGCTAGGGTCTGTCTCGGCTTCAGCATTAATACGGACATAAAGTTTTAAAAGTTCATCAATGGGATGAGCACGGACAGCCTCTTCATTGCCCCATTTTTTATAAGCAACGATTAACATTCCAAATTGTTTACCCCAGTCGCCAAGGTGATTAATTTTAACAGGATGATAGCCAATTTTATCAAAAATATTAGCTAAACTATCACCAATAACTGTTGAACGAAGGTGTCCAATTGAGAATGGCTTAGCAATATTTGGACTAGACATGTCAATGGCAACATTTCGTCCTTCACCAATATTTTGAGTAGCATAGGCAGAACCATCAGATAAGACTTGTTTTAGAACTTGACTTGAGATTGCGGCTTTATCAAGGAAAAAGTTAACGTAAGGTCCAACAGCTTCCACCTTTTCAAATTGGTCGCTTTTAATTTGTTCAGCAATGTCACTAGCAATTATTTGAGGTGCTTTGCGTAGAGTTTTAGCCAAAGAGAATGCTGGGAAAGCTAAATCTCCCATGCTCGAATTTTTTGGGGTTTCTAATAAAGAAAGAATGGTCGATTGTTCCATATCTGGAACAACTTTTTGAATTTCACTCGCAATTAGATGTTTTGTATCCATGGTATCTCCTATTTTAATTAGTAATATAGTCACCCTATTTTAACATAATTATGAAAAATAGACGAGAACTTGTTGATTAAATTCATAATGCATTCTGTAAAGAACTAGCCTACTTTATAGCTTTTTTACAGAATGATTACGATATCACTACTAAGTGAAAAAGACAATTTTTTTTGATATAATTTGGTAAGCATAATTCTAACTAAAAAGGATTGAATAACATGAATAAAATAGAACGCCAAAAACGTATTAAACGTTTAATCCAATCAGGGCAGATTGGCACACAAGAAGAAATTAAATTACATTTAAAAAATGAAGGAATCGATGTCACGCAAGCGACTCTATCAAGAGACTTGCGTGAGATTGGTCTTTTAAAATTGCGTAGCCCAGAAGGTAAGCTATATTATAGTTTATCAACAGCTACTTCAAATCGATTTAGCCCAGCCTTACGCTCCTATATTTTGAAAGTATCGCGAGCAAGTTTTATGTTAGTTTTAAATACTAATTTAGGGGAGGCTAGCGTTTTAGCAAACTTTATTGATGAGAAAGGGCTGCCAGAGATTTTAGGAACAATGGCAGGAGCAGACACCTTGTTGGTGATTTGTCAAAATGAAGATATTGCCAAAGTTTTTGAAAAAGAACTATCAGTAGGTTTATAAATATAATGATTGAGGAGCTGAGCATGGCAGCCAGCCCCGTTAGTTAGGAGTGAGAAATGGCCAAGCCAACGATATCACCGGGAATGCAACAGTATCTGGATATAAAAGAGAATTATCCAGATGCTTTTTTGCTTTTTAGAATGGGTGATTTTTATGAATTATTTTATGATGATGCGGTAAAAGCAGCACAAATCCTGGAGATTAGCTTGACTAGTCGAAATAAGAACGCAGAAAAGCCAATCCCAATGGCAGGTGTTCCCTATCACTCAGCTCAACAGTATATTGACGTTTTAGTTGAATTAGGTTACAAAGTAGCCATTGCTGAGCAGATGGAAGATCCTAAAAAAGCTGTGGGAGTGGTAAAGCGTGAGGTAGTGCAAGTTGTTACCCCAGGAACGGTTGTGGAGTCAACGAAGCCGGATAGTGCTAATAATTTCTTAGTAGCGATTGATTCGCAAGATCAACAAACATTTGGTCTAGCATATATGGATGTCTCAACTGGAGAGTTTCAGGCAACCCTTTTAACAGATTTTGAGTCCGTCCGTAGTGAAATACTAAATTTAAAAGCTCGTGAGATTGTAGTAGGATATCAATTGACGGACGAAAAAAATCACCTACTGACGAAGCAGATGAACTTGCTTTTATCATACGAAGACGAACGACTTAATGATATTCATTTGATTGATGAACAGTTAACTGATTTGGAAATATCTGCTGCGGAAAAACTTTTACAATATGTGCATAGAACACAAAAGCGTGAACTTAGTCATTTACAGAAAGTAGTTCATTATGAAATAAAGGACTATTTACAAATGTCATATGCAACGAAAAATAGTCTAGATTTACTGGAGAATGCTAGAACAAGCAAGAAGCACGGAAGTCTTTACTGGTTGTTAGATGAGACTAAAACAGCGATGGGAACTCGAATGCTGAGAACTTGGATTGACAGGCCTTTGGTAAGTATGAATCGAATCAAGGAACGTCAAGATATTATTCAAGTGTTTCTTGATTATTTTTTTGAGAGAAACGATCTCACAGAAAGTTTAAAGGGTGTATATGATATTGAACGTCTAGCAAGTCGAGTATCTTTCGGAAAAGCCAACCCTAAAGATCTATTGCAACTCGGACAGACCTTATCACAAATTCCTCGGATTAAAATGATTTTACAGTCCTTCAATCAACCTGAGCTTGACATTGTTGTCAACAAAATTGACACTATGCCTGAATTAGAAAGTTTAATTAATACGGCGATAGCCCCAGAAGCACAGGCTACTATCACTGAGGGAAACATTATCAAGTCTGGATTTGATAAGCAATTGGATAATTATCGAACAGTGATGCGTGAAGGTACAGGTTGGATTGCTGATATTGAAGCTAAGGAAAGAGCAGCAAGTGGTATCGGTACTCTTAAAATTGATTATAATAAAAAAGACGGTTATTACTTCCATGTTACCAATTCCAATTTATCACTAGTACCGGAGCATTTTTTCCGTAAAGCGACGTTAAAAAATTCTGAACGCTATGGAACAGCAGAACTAGCCAAAATTGAAGGTGAAGTGCTCGAAGCTCGCGAGCAATCTTCAAATTTAGAATATGATATTTTTATGCGTGTTCGTGCTCAAGTAGAATCTTATATTAAACGTCTTCAAGAGCTAGCAAAGACTATTGCAACCGTTGATGTTCTACAGAGTTTGGCAGTAGTTGCAGAAAATCATCACTATGTTCGTCCCAAATTTAATGATGAACATCAGATTAAGATTAAGAATGGGCGTCATGCAACCGTTGAAAAAGTGATGGGAGTGCAAGAATATATTCCCAATAGTATCTATTTTGATAGTCAGACAGATATCCAGTTGATTACAGGACCAAATATGAGTGGTAAGTCGACCTATATGCGCCAGTTAGCTTTGACAGTTATTATGGCACAAATGGGAGGTTTTGTATCGGCAGACGAAGTTGATTTGCCTGTATTTGATGCAATATTTACTAGGATTGGTGCTGCTGATGACTTAATTTCTGGGCAATCAACCTTTATGGTAGAAATGATGGAAGCGAATCAGGCTGTAAAACGAGCCAGTGATAAATCTTTGATTCTTTTTGATGAATTAGGTCGAGGGACAGCCACTTATGATGGTATGGCATTAGCTCAATCGATTATAGAATATATTCATGACCGTGTTAGGGCAAAAACAATGTTTGCAACTCATTACCATGAGTTGACAGATTTATCTGAACAATTGACAAGGCTTGTCAATGTACACGTGGCTACTTTAGAGAGAGATGGAGAAGTTACCTTCTTACATAAAATTGAATCTGGACCTGCGGATAAGTCTTATGGGATACACGTCGCAAAAATAGCTGGTTTACCAATTGACTTATTGGATAGGGCAACTGATATTTTATCACAGTTGGAAGCTGATGCAGTACAGTTGATCGTATCAGCCCCCCAAGAAGCTGTTACTGCTGACTTAAATGAGGAACTAGATTCTGAGAAGCAACAAGGACAATTATCACTTTTTGAAGAACCTTCAAATGCAGGTAGGGTTATTGAGGAGTTAGAAGCGATAGATATAATGAATCTAACTCCAATGCAAGCTATGAATGCTATATTTGACTTAAAGAAATTATTATAAAATAGCCTTTGGGCAACAAAAAAGAGACTAAATAATTCATTTAGGCTCTTTTTTAATTATTTAACAAGATTGATATTTGTTGCTTGTGGTCCACGTTGACCATCTTGAATATCAAATGTTACTTTTTGTCCTTCTTCAAGAGTTTTGAAGCCATCAACTTTAATCTCTGAAAAATGAGCGAAGACGTCTGTTCCAGTTTCGCTAGAAATAAAGCCAAAACCTTTTTCTGAGTTAAACCATTTCACTGTACCTTGTGTCATTTGTTTATTACCTTTCTAAAAATGTTACTGTAAAAAATAAAAAAGGTAAAAATGTTAAACAAAAATACAACTTCAAAACTTATTACGCTCCCTAAGTCTAACAGGTAATAGGAGTGATGTCAACTAAAAATTGTGTTATTGTCAAATTAATATTTTGAATATGGTATAATGGCTAAGATATCACAAAAAAAGTTACAAAAAATCTTAAAAAAAGGAGGGATGAACTTGTCTAAAATTATTGAATTACCGGATATATTAGCTAACCAGATTGCTGCTGGTGAGGTTGTTGAAAGACCTAGTAGCGTCGTTAAAGAATTAGTTGAAAATGCCATAGATGCAGGAAGTAGCCAAATTACCATAGAGGTTGAAGAATCTGGTCTTAAAAAGATTCAAATAACGGATAACGGTGAAGGGATGACTAGTGAGGATGCTGTTCTCAGTTTACGACGTCACGCTACATCCAAAATCAAAAGCCAGAGTGACCTTTTTCGTATTCGGACCTTAGGTTTTCGTGGTGAAGCCCTACCATCAATCGCTTCGATTAGTTTAATGACGATAAAAACAGCTACAGAGCAAGGGAAACAAGGGACGTTACTTGTTGCTAAAGGGGGAAACATTGAAAAACAGGAAGTTGTTTCAAGTCCTCGTGGAACAAAAATTTTAGTTGAAAATTTATTCTTTAATACGCCTGCCAGATTGAAATACATGAAGAGTTTACAGTCTGAACTAGCTCATATTATTGATATTGTTAATAGACTCAGTCTAGCGCATCCGGAAGTTGCTTTTACACTGATAAATGATGGTAAAGAAATGACTAAAACTAGTGGGACTGGCGATTTGAGACAGGCGATTGCAGGTATTTATGGTTTAAATACTGCAAAAAAAATGATTGAGATTTCAAATGCAGATTTAGATTTTGAAATTTCGGGTTATGTAAGTTTGCCTGAATTGACACGAGCTAACCGAAACTATATTACCCTATTAATTAACGGTCGTTACATTAAAAATTTTCTTTTAAACCGCTCAATTCTAGATGGTTATGGTTCAAAGTTGATGGTTGGAAGATTTCCAATTGCTGTCATTGATATTCAGATAGATCCTTATCTAGCAGATGTCAACGTTCATCCGACTAAGCAAGAGGTGAGAATTTCTAAGGAACGAGAATTAATGAGTTTAATAAGCTCAGCAATTTCTGAGAGTCTTAAACAATATGATTTGATTCCGGATGCTTTAGAGAATTTAGCTAAAACTAGTACCCGAAGTGTAGATAAGCCTATACAAACAAGCTTCTCACTAAAACAGCCTGGTTTGTATTACGATAGGACTAAAAATGACTTTTTTATAGATGCAGATACTGTATCTGAACCTATTGCTAACTTTACAAACCTTGACAAAAGTGACGGTTCAGTTGACAATGATGTAAAAAACTCTGTTAATCAAGGAGCAACGCAGTCTCCTAATATAAAGTATGCTAGTAGAGATCAAGCTGATAGTGAGAACTTCATTCATTCTCAGGACTACCTTAGTAGTAAACAGTCACTTAACAAACTTGTTGAAAAATTAGATTCGGAAGAAAGTTCGACTTTTCCAGAGCTCGAATTTTTTGGTCAAATGCATGGGACCTACTTATTTGCTCAAGGGAATGGTGGGTTGTATATTATTGATCAACATGCAGCTCAAGAGCGTGTAAAATACGAGTATTACCGTGAAAAGATAGGTGAGGTTGATAATAGTCTTCAACAATTGTTAGTACCATTTCTATTTGAATTTTCAAGTTCAGATTTTCTTCAATTACAAGAAAAAATGTCATTATTACAAGATGTTGGTATTTTCTTGGAACCGTATGGTAATAATACTTTCATTTTAAGGGAACATCCAATTTGGATGAAAGAAGAAGAGGTAGAGTCTGGCGTTTATGAAATGTGTGATATGTTGTTGCTCACTAATGAAGTCTCAGTGAAAAAATATCGCGCAGAGTTGGCTATTATGATGTCTTGCAAGCGATCTATTAAAGCAAACCATACGCTAGACGATTACTCAGCACGTCATTTATTAGATCAGTTAGCGCAATGTAAAAATCCTTATAATTGCCCTCATGGAAGACCTGTTTTAGTTAATTTTACAAAAGCTGATATGGAGAAAATGTTTAAACGAATCCAAGAAAATCATACAAGCCTCAGGGATTTAGGAAAATATTGATAATTACTTGTTAGGGAAGAAGGGAGAAAAAGTGAAAGAGTTTTTTGCTTTGCCAAAACAGCTACAGTTAAGAGAATTATTGCGTTTTATTTCCATTACAGTTGGTTCAGCGATTTTTCCTTTTATGGCAATGTATTATGTTCAATATTTTGGAAATCTAGTTACAGGAATTTTGATCATCATAACTCAACTATCAGGGTTTGTAGCGACCTTATATGGAGGCCATTTGTCAGATGCTATAGGGAGGAAAAAAGTTGTGATTGTAGGTTCACTGCTGGCAACCATTGGTTGGGCTATAACTATAGCTGCAAATGTTCCAAATCATATTACGCCACACTTGACCTTTGTAGGTATCCTTATCATTGAAATAGCTCACCAATTTTATTTCCCTGCCTATGAAGCTATGACCATTGATTTGACGAACGAACAGAATCGTCGCTTTGTTTACACTATAGGTTATTGGTTGGTTAACATCGCTGTAATGCTAGGTTCTGGGATTGCTGGGATTTTCTATGATCACCATTTTTTTGAATTATTAATAGTTCTTCTTATTATTTCAGCGATTTGTTGTTTCGTGGTTTACTTCAAGTTTGATGAGACAAAACCACAGGAGGGAACCTTCAAGCATGATAAGGGAGTTTTAGGAACTTTTAAAAATTATAGTCAGGTTTTAGTGGATAAAGCGTTTGTTGTTTATACTTTAGGAGCAATTGGTTCCAGTGTTGTCTGGCTCCAGGTTGATAATTATTTCTCGGTCAATCTTAAGCAAAATTTTGAAGTAGTGTCCATTTTAGGACATACAATCACAGGTGCTAAAATGCTTAGTTTAGCAGTCTTTACAAACACTCTATTAATTGTCTTACTAATGACAACTATAAATAAATTCATAGAGAATTGGCCTTTGAAACGTCAACTAATATTAGGGAGCTTGATTTGTGGTTTTGGAATGCTTTTTAATATCTCTCTAAACACTTTTGGAGCTATTTTGATTGCCATGACGTTTTTTACCTTTGGCGAAATGATTTATGTTCCAGCTAGTCAGGTTCTAAGGGCGGAGATGATGGTGGAGGGAAAAATTGGATCATATTCTGGATTTTTAGCTATCGCACAACCTGTTGCAAGTGTATTAGCAGGTGCCATGGTTTCGCTCAGCTATTTTACAGGAAAAATAGGTGTTCAAATAACATTGACCATTTTTATGTTAGCAGGTCTGGTTTTAATCTTATATGCTACCAAAATGAAAAATATTGAGATAGGAAAATAGAATGTACGATTATATTAAAGGAAAATTGAGTAAAATAACAGCTAAATTTATTGTTGTGGAAACAGCTGGATTGGGATACGTGATATATGTGGCAAATCCCTACTCTTTTTCAGGTTACGTTAATCAAGAAGTTACCATCTACTTACATCAAGTCATTCGCGATGATGCACATCTTTTATTTGGTTTTCATACGGAAAATGAAAAAGAAATTTTTCTTAATTTAATTTCAGTATCAGGAATTGGTCCAACGACCGCTTTAGCAATTATTGCAGTCGATGACAATGAAGGTCTCGTAAGTGCCATTGATAATAGTGATATTAAGTATTTGACTAAATTTCCAAAGATAGGAAAAAAAACAGCACAACAGATGATCCTTGATTTGTCAGGGAAGTTTGTAGAAGCTTCTGGTGAGAGTGCGACTAGTCGTAAGGTTAGCTCTGAGCAGAATAGCAATCTTGAAGAAGCTATGGAAGCTTTGTTAGCGTTGGGGTATAAGGCGACTGAATTGAAAAAAGTAAAAGCCTTTTTTGAAGGTACGAACGAGACTGTGGAGCAATACATCAAATCTAGTTTGAAGATGTTGATGAAATAATTTAGAAGTAATGAGGTTTCACATGAAACGATGTTCTTGGGTGAATTTAGATAATCCATTATATGTAGCTTACCATGATAAAGAGTGGGGGAGAGCTGTTCATGACGATCATGTACTCTTTGAGTTACTATGTTTAGAAACTTATCAATCGGGTTTATCTTGGGAAACAGTATTAAATAAACGTCAGGAGTTCAGACAAGTTTTTCATCACTATAATATTGAAAAGGTAGCTGCAATGTCAGATGCGGATTTAGAGATAATCTTACAAAATCCTAGGGTTATTCGTCATCGTCTAAAACTTTTCTCAACACGACAAAATGCTAGGTCAATTATATTAATTCAGAAAGAATTCGGAAGTTTTGATCGCTACATTTGGTCTTTTGTAGATAATAAAGTACAGGTTAACTCAGTTAACAACTACAACGATGTGCCTGCAAGTACTACCTTATCCGAACGCTTATCTAAGGATTTAAAAAAACGCGGTTTTAAATTTGTTGGTCCAACTTGCCTCTATTCTTTTATTCAGGCCGCGGGTATGGTTAATGACCATGAAAATATATGTGATTTCAAGTAATATCAATGTGATATGTTTTAAGTAGCACTTTTGCTACTTTTTTTGCTAAAATGTAGTCATTATTTCGAATAGATAAGAGGGTGAAGTTGTGAGGGCTGAAATTATCGCTGTAGGAACAGAAATTTTAACAGGACAGATCGTTAATACAAACGCACAATTTTTGTCGGAGAAAATGGCAGAATTGGGAATTGATATTTATTTCCAGACAGCTGTAGGAGACAATGAGGAACGTTTATTATCGCTTTTAGATATAGCTAGTCAGCGCAGTCAATTGGTTATCCTATGTGGTGGACTTGGACCTACAGAGGATGATTTAACGAAACAAACTTTGGCTAAATTTTTAGGTAAATCATTAACAGTGGATTTATTAGCTAGTCAAAAATTGGATCGTTTTTTTGCAAGTCGTCCTCAGTTTGCTAGAACGCCAAATAATGAACGACAAGCTCAATTGGTTGAAGGCTCAATACCTCTACAAAACCTTACTGGTCTAGCTGTTGGTGGTATCGTTACATCTAAGGGAGTCCAATATATGGTTTTACCAGGTCCGCCTAGTGAATTAAATCCAATGGTTATGGAGCAGGTGGTACCTATTTTGTCAAATAATGGTACAAAATTATATTCACGTGTATTGAGATTCTTTGGTATCGGTGAGAGTCAGTTAGTCACAATCTTAGAAGACATAATTAAGAATCAGACAGATCCAACTATAGCACCATATGCAAAGGTTGGTGAGGTAACTTTAAGGTTATCAACGAAAGCTGAAAATCAGGATGAAGCCGACTTTAAATTAGATAGCTTAGAAAAAGAAATACTTGCTCTTAAGACATTAGATAACCGTAAATTAAAAGATTTATTATATGGTTATGGTGATAATAATAGTATGGCACGTACTGTTTTAGAATTATTGAAAGTACAAAATAAAACGATTACTGCCGCAGAGAGCTTAACAGCAGGGTTATTTCAATCTCAGTTAGCAGAATTTTCTGGTGCTTCGCAAGTTTTTAATGGTGGTTTTACGACCTATAGTATGGAAGCAAAATCACAACTTCTCGGCATCCCTAAGAAAAAATTGCAAGAATATGGAGTTATCAGTCATTTTACAGCTGAGGCAATGGCTCAGCAAGCTCGCCAACTTTTAAAAGCAGATTTTGGTATCGGTTTAACGGGAGTTGCTGGTCCTGATGAGTTGGAAGGATACCCTGCAGGTACAGTTTTTATTGGGATTGCAACCCCTGAAGGCGTTTCTTCTATTAAAGTATCGATTGGAGGGAAGAGCCGCTCAGATGTCCGTCATATCAGTACTTTACATGCTTTTGACCTGGTGCGTAGGGCTTTATTAAAGATATAATATTTGTTATAATTAGTAGAACGATTTCTAAATTTGAATCAACCTAGATTCATAGAAATATAAGGAGAAGACATTGGCTAAAAAAACGAAAAAAGCAGAAGAAATTACTAAGAAATTCGGTGATGAACGTCGAAAAGCCTTAGATGATGCTTTGAAAAATATTGAAAAAGATTTTGGTAAGGGCGCAGTGATGCGCTTAGGTGAGCGAGCTGAACAAAAGGTTCAAGTAATGAGTTCAGGTTCTCTTGCTTTAGATATCGCTTTAGGAGCAGGTGGATATCCTAAAGGACGTATCGTCGAAATTTATGGACCAGAGTCATCTGGTAAAACAACGGTTGCCCTTCATGCCGTAGCTCAAGCCCAAAAGGAAGGTGGGATTGCTGCCTTTATTGATGCTGAGCACGCTCTTGACCCAGCCTATGCTGCGGCTCTTGGAGTTAATATTGATGAGTTACTCTTGTCTCAACCTGACTCAGGTGAGCAAGGTCTTGAAATTGCAGGTAAATTGATTGATTCAGGCGCAGTTGATTTAGTTGTTGTCGATTCAGTTGCAGCCCTTGTTCCTCGTGCTGAGATTGATGGTGATATTGGTGACAGCCACGTTGGTTTGCAAGCTCGTATGATGAGTCAAGCAATGCGTAAATTGTCAGCATCCATTAACAAGACAAAGACAATCGCAATTTTTATCAACCAGCTAAGGGAAAAAGTAGGCGTTATGTTTGGTAACCCTGAAACAACACCTGGTGGTCGTGCTTTGAAATTTTATTCATCGGTTCGTCTAGATGTTCGTGGTAATACTCAAATCAAGGGGACTGGTGAGCATAAAGATCATAATATTGGTAAAGAGACAAAAATCAAAGTTGTTAAAAATAAAGTTGCTCCACCATTCCGTGAAGCTTTTGTCGAAATTATGTATGGTGAAGGTATTTCTCGCACGGGTGAGTTAATTAAAATTGCTAGTGATTTGGATATTATCCAAAAAGCAGGTGCATGGTACTCATATAATGGTGAGAAAATTGGACAAGGTTCTGAAAATGCCAAAAAATATTTAGCAGATAATCCAGCAATTTTTGATGAAATTGACCATAAAGTGCGCGTGCACTTTGGAATGACTGAAGATGATTCGCCAGTTCAGTCTGAGCTCGTTGAAGAAAAAAATGAAGCTGATGATCTTGTTTTAGATTTGGACAATGCTATTGAAATTGAGGAATAAAATAGCAACTATACATCTTGAACTTGAATAAATGTAACTAAAATAAGTTCTGACAGTGGTTGGAACTTATTTTTATACTAAAAATAAGCTTAAAAATCCCTAAAATATATTTATTTTTATTAGTAAATTGATAAAAAATAGGTCTTAAGTCCCATGTTTGATTTTTGTGACTATGTTAAACTATAACTATCATGGGATAGAAAGTGAGAAGGCACATGATTAAGATTTATACTATTTCAAGTTGCACAAGTTGTAAAAAAGCAAAAACTTGGCTAAATGCTCATCAACTTCCATATAAAGAACAAAACCTAGGTAAAGAATCACTAACACGTGATGAAATTTTAGAAATATTAACAAAAACTGAAAGTGGTATTGAAAGTATCGTTTCTTCTAAAAATCGTTATGCTAAGGCGCTCAATTGTAATATTGAGGAGTTGAGTGTAAATGAAGTTATTGATCTTATTCAAGAAAATCCACGTATTTTAAAGAGTCCAATTCTAATTGATGACAAACGTCTTCAAGTAGGTTATAAGGAAGATGATATTCGTGCTTTTCTACCTCGCTCTATTCGTAACGTTGAAAATGCAGAAGCTCGTCTTCGTGCAGCACTTTGAGCTTTAGATAAGCATAAGTGAGAGTCACACGATAACCTGTAAAAATCACCTATAAGGTAGGGAGTAAAGAAATCAAAGAATCACTTCTTGGTTTCTTGTGCTCCCTTTTTGATTTTCTAATATAGTGTTTATCAATTTCTTGTACAAATACTTTATTTAAGTTATAATAAGTGAAAGAATTAAAGGAAAGAAGGTGTAGGTATGGGATTTACAGATGAAACTGTTCGTTTTAGATTAGATGATAGTAACAAAGTAGAAATTAGTGAAACATTAACAGCTGTTTATCGTTCATTAGAAGAAAAAGGTTACAATCCCATCAATCAAATTGTTGGTTACGTATTGAGTGGGGACCCTGCTTATGTACCTCGTTACAATGATGCTCGCAATCAAATTCGTAAATATGAACGTGATGAGATTGTAGAAGAGCTCGTTCGTTATTATTTACAAGGAAATGGAATAGATTTGTAATGAGAATAATGGGACTTGACGTCGGCTCGAAAACTGTTGGCGTTGCAATTAGTGATCCACTCGGTTTCACTGCACAAGGTCTTGAAATCATTAAGATCGATGAAGAATCTGGAAATTTTGGTTTTGACCGCTTAGCAGAGTTAGTAAAAGAGTACAAAGTTGATAAATTTGTAGTTGGTCTACCTAAAAATATGAATAATACAAGTGGTCCTCGTGTAGAGGCTAGTCAGGCATATGGCGATAAAATCACTGAATTATTCAATCTTCCAGTTGAATATCAAGATGAACGTCTAACGACTGTTCAAGCAGAGCGTATGCTAGTTGAGCAAGCTGATATTAGTCGTGGTAAGCGTAAGAAAGTTATCGATAAATTAGCAGCTCAACTAATCTTACAAAATTATTTAGACCGCATGTTTTAAGCATTCGGCATAAAAAGGAGAAACAATGGCACATAATCATAACCACGATCATAACCATGAACATCAACATGAAGTAATCACTCTTGTAGATGAGAATGGGAACGAAACACTTTTTGAAATCCTATTAACTATTGATGGGCGTGAAGAGTTTGGCAAAAACTATGTTCTCCTCATTCCTGCAGGTGCGGAAGAAGACGAACAAGGTGAAATTGAGATTCAAGCTTACTCATTTACAGAAAATGCCGATGGAACTGAAGGAGACCTTCAGCCTATACCAGAAGATTCAGATGCAGAATGGGACATGATTGAGGAAGTTTTCAACAGCTTTCTAGATGAAGAATAATATTGAAGCGATTGAGCAATTGTTCAGTCGTTTTTTTTTTCGAATAATAATAGTGATGATGTAGTAAAAGGAGGTGATGTTAATGTCAGATACTCAGCTAACATTAGAAGAACAAGAATTTTTCAAACAATATATGTCTAGAAAATACCACTACTTTAGGGATATTATTCGTTACGGTCAAGTGTTGGCTAAATTGACTAAATAAGGTTTTCTGATATACTGGTAGTATGTAAATATGAGGAGAAAAATAGTGGTAGAAAACCTAGAAAAACCAATTGGAGTGAGCTATAAAAATAGCCCATCAATGAGTAAACGAACGGCTATCAGAATGAAGAAATCTAGTCGATTTTCAATTTTATTATATAGTGTTTTGTCAACTCTCTTAGCAATTGCAAATCCGTTATTGACTTATTTTGCAAATGGTTTGCAGACTCAGAATCTCTATACAGGTTTGATGATGACCAAAGGACAGATTCCTTATAGTGATGTTTTTGCTACAGGAGGATTTTTATACTATGTAACGATTGCTCTAAGTTACCTTTTAGGGTCTAGTATCTGGTTACTTATTGTACAGTTTATTGCTTACTATGTATCTGGAATTTATTTTTATAAATTAGTTTATTATGTGGCACAAAGTGAAATTGTCTCGATAGGCATGACGTTGATTTTCTATATAATGAATATTGTCTTAGGATTCGGTGGTATGTACCCAATACAGTGGGCATTACCTTTTATGCTCATTTCGCTATGGTTTTTAATTAAATTTTGTGTCGATAATATCGTTGATGAAGCATTTATATTTTATGGCATTTTAGCAGCATTCTCACTATTTATAGATCCCCAAACACTGATTTTTTGGCTTTGCTCTTTTGTTCTCTTAACAGCAACCAATATTAAGCAAAAGCAGTCACTACGAGGATTTTATCAGTTTTTATGCGTTGTTTTTGGTATGATTTTAATTGCTTATACTGTTGGTTACTTTATGTTTAATCTACAGATTATCTCTTCTTATATTGACAAAGCTATTTTTTACCCCTTTACGTATTTCGCTAGGACAAACCACTCATTCCTTCTTAGTTTAGCAATTCAAATTGTTGTCCTTCTAGGGTCAGGTTGTCTCTTTGGACTATGGGATTTTATTCAAAATCGTAAAAAAGCATCTTATCAAATCGGCTTGAACTTTATTGCCTGTATTTTTATTATTTACGCTATAATGGCCATTTTTTCAAGAGATTTTAACCTTTACCACTTTTTACCTGCTTTACCATTTGGTCTTTTGCTAACGAGTAATAAAATTACTATTCTTTACCAAAAAGTGATTGACAGGCGTTCACATAGACGTCAGTATTTCTCTGGTAAATCTCTTATCGTAGACCTTTTTGTAAAGAAAACATATTATTTGCCCCTCTTACTAGTTTCTTTATCGATAGGGTTACTAGTTTATAATACTTATCAAAATGTTACTCTTAGTAAAGAAAGGCGTGACATTTCACATTATTTGACTACAAAAATTGATAGAGATGGTAAGATTTATGTTTGGGACAAAGTTGCTAGCATTTATAGCCAGACTCGGTTAAAATCTGCTTCTCAATTTGTTTTGCCACATATTAATACAGCGCAAAAAAATAATGAGAAAATTTTGAAGGACGAGCTGCTTCAGCATGGGGCTAAATACTTTATCTTAAATAAAAATGAGAAGTTACCAAATGAACTGAAATCTGATATTAAGAAGCACTACCAAGAAGTTCCTCTATCAAATATCACTCATTTTGTTCTATATCGTTTCAAATAGATTAAAAATCAATATATTGTGTCTGAGCAAAAAACTTGACACAATATATTGATTTTTTTTCTTTGCATGCTATAATTGTCACTGGAGGATATTTCACATGATGGTATTGGAAAGAGAACGATTTATGACAGAATCTGATATCAAAGTGATTAAACGTGACGGGCGTTTGGTCAGCTTTGATAAGTATAAAATCTACACGGCTCTATTAAAAGCTAGTAATAAAGTTATCAAAATGTCTCCTTTAGTTGAGGCTAAACTTGAGATGATTGCAGATCATGTCATCGCTGAGATCTACAATCGTTTTAAAGATAACATCAAGATATATGAAATACAAAATATCGTTGAACATAAATTATTGGAAGCTAATGAGTACGCTATTGCACAAGAATATATCAATTATCGTACCCAACGCGATTTTGAGCGTTCACAGGCTACAGATATCAATTTTTCTATTGGAAAATTAATTAATAAGGATCAAACTGTTGTTAATGAGAATGCTAATAAAGACTCTGATGTGTTTAATACCCAACGTGATTTAACAGCAGGTATTGTAGGGAAATCAATTGGTCTGAAAATGTTACCTTCTCATGTAGCAAATGCACATCAAAAGGGTGATATCCATTATCATGATTTAGATTACAGCCCATACACTCCCATGACAAATTGCTGTTTAATCGATTTTAAGGGAATGCTTGCAAATGGTTTTAAGATTGGTAATGCAGAAGTTGAGAGTCCAAAATCTATTCAGACAGCGACTGCTCAGATTTCACAGATTATTGCGAACGTTGCTTCAAGTCAATATGGTGGCTGTACAGCAGATCGCATTGATGAGTTTTTAGCTCCTTATGCACAGTTAAATTATCAAAAACATTTAAAAGATGCAAAAGAATGGGTTATTGAAGATAAACAAGAAGACTATGCGCGCGCTAAAACACAAAAAGATATATATGATGCCATGCAATCTTTGGAGTATGAAATTAATACTTTATTTACTTCAAATGGGCAAACGCCATTTACTTCGCTTGGTTTTGGATTAGGAACTAATTGGTTTGAACGAGAAATTCAAAAAGCGATTTTGAAAATTCGGATTCAAGGTTTAGGAAGCGAGCATCGTACTGCTATTTTTCCAAAATTAATTTTTACGCTTAAAAAAGGCCTTAATTTAGAAGAAAATAGCCCCAATTATGATATTAAACAATTAGCACTAGAGTGTGCGACAAAACGGATGTATCCAGATGTCCTTTCTTATGATAAAATTATTGACTTAACGGGCTCTTTTAAAGCCCCTATGGGCTGTCGTTCTTTCCTACAAGGGTGGCGAGATGCAAATGGTCAGGATGTAACATCTGGTCGTATGAATCTTGGAGTTGTAACAGTTAATCTACCGCGCATTGCCATGGAGTCTAACGGTGATATGGATAAATTCTGGGAGATATTTAATGAACGTATGAGTATTGCTAGAGATGCCTTGGTTTATCGTGTGGAACGTGTCAAAGAGGCTATCCCAGCAAATGCGCCCATTCTTTACCAGTATGGAGCATTTGGAGAACGTTTAGGAAAATATGACAATGTTGATCGACTCTTTAATCACCGCCGTGCAACGGTGTCTCTTGGTTATATTGGTTTATATGAGGTGGCGAGTGTTTTTTATGGTGGTGACTGGGAAGATAATCATCAAGCTAAAGCATTTACTGTAGACATCGTTCGTAAGATGAAGCAGTTATGTGCAGATTGGTCTGATGAGTATGATTATCATTTTTCAGTTTATTCGACACCATCGGAGAGCTTGACTGACCGGTTCTGTCGTTTAGATACTGAAAAATTTGGTATAGTAACTGATATTACTGATAAGGAATACTACACTAATTCATTCCACTATGATGTGCGTAAGAATCCAACACCTTTTGAAAAACTAGATTTTGAGAAAATCTATCCTGAAACGGGTGCATCAGGAGGATTTATTCACTACTGTGAGTACCCTGTTTTGCAACAGAATCCAAAAGCTTTAGAAGCAGTTTGGGACTATGCTTATGATCGGGTAGGTTATCTAGGTACTAATACACCAATTGATAAGTGTTACCAATGTCAATTTGAAGGGGATTTTACACCGACAGATCGAGGCTTTACTTGTCCAAATTGTGGTAACAGCGACCCTAAGACAGTAGATGTTGTCAAACGTACATGTGGTTACTTAGGTAATCCACAGGCTCGTCCGATGGTTAATGGTCGTCATAAGGAAATCTCTGCTCGTGTAAAACATATGAACGGATCAAGTATTAAAAATCAAGGTAATTAATTAAAACCTCTATTAAAACCTCTGGTCTATTATATGTTAAAATAAGAAGATAAAATAGAAGGAGTTATTAAGATATGGGGAAATACCAATTAGATTACAAAGGGCAAGCACAAGTACAGAAGTTCCATGAGAAGCACTCTACTGGAGAGAATGCTAATCAAAAATCACGTCTAAAAGATTTAAGGAAACAATTTTTGGAAAAGGCAAAGAAAAAATAGAAGGAGGATGCTATGTTGCAACTTGGAATTGTCGGTTTAGGAGGTATTTCACAGAAAGCTTATCTACCTTATATGCGTCAAGTGACAGGTGTGCACTGGCATCTTTTTACACGCCAAAAACAGATTTTAGAAGAAGTTAATATGCTTTTTGGTTCTTCTACAGCTTATGACAGTTTAGATAGTCTAGCCGAGCATCCTTTGGATGGAGTCTTCATTCATGTCGCGACTAGTGCTCACTTTGATATAGCAAAGCTTTTTTTAAAAAAGGGTATTCCAGTTTTTATGGATAAGCCTTTGACAGAAGATTATACTTCAACTAAAGCATTGTATGATTTGGCGAAGGATCATAAAACATTTTTAATGGCAGGTTTTAATCGTCGCTTTGCACCACGTATTATGGAAATGAAAAAAGTAGAAGATAAAAACCATATTCGCACCTTTAAAAATGCTGTCAATGCACCAGCGGATTTTCAATATAAGCTTTTTGATATGTTTATCCATCCTTTAGATACGGCGCTATTTTTGACAAATAATGTTGTTAAAAGAGGATACTTTGTGACTAAACGTGATGGGAATAAGATATTACAAGTATCAGTAACGCTAGAAACAGACAGTGAGATAATAGAAGCAAGCATGAACCTGCAGTCGGGGTCTCGTCGAGAAATAATTGAAATAGAGTCGCCAGAAGTAACCTATTCATTAGATGATTTGTCAAATCTTTCTGTTATTGATGGCTTTGATCGTCGTGCTATCGGTTTTGGCTCTTGGGCAAGCACTCTAGAGAAACGTGGTTTTGAACCAATGATTGATGCTTTTATTCAAGCTATCACTACAGGTGTCAATCCTATATCACCAAAGTCTAGTTTATTGAGTCATTTTATTTGTGACCAGATTAATAAAGCGAATGCTCCTTTTGGAATGCTTAACTTGAAGATAATGGAATAGGAAACAATATGAAATTACGGCGCCCAGTGTTAGAAGATAAAGAAGAAATTTTAGCCATGTATAAAGAGTTTCAAAAAGAAAGTAGTTCAATGGATGGTGGTTTTTATGAACCAACTATGCATTTTGAAGACTGGCTAGATCATAACCTAAATATGGAGTTAGGGATAGGTGTTCCTGATAATTTTGTTCCATATATTCAGTTTGTGTCTTTTGACAATGATAATAATGCTATAGGTTTCTTAAATTTACGTTTAAGACTAAATGATACTCTTTTAGAAAAAGGTGGACATATTGGTTATTCCATACGACCTCGCCAGCGTGGCAAAGGTTATGCTAAAGAACAGTTGAAGCTAGGAATTGAGCAAGCACATCTAAAAAATATCAATGAAATACTTGTGACATGCCATGTAGACAATGATGCCAGCAAGTCAGTAATATTAGCTAACGGTGGTGTTTTAGAAGATTGTCGTCATCAGACAGAGCGTTATTGGATAACCTAAAATAGTACTTTAAGATAATAATAAAAAGACCAGTTAGTTCTGGTTCTTTTCATATCAATAGAGAGGTTAGAAATGTCAGAAGAAGCAAGTTGGAATACTCCAAAGCCTGGGGAGTGGAAAAGCGAAGAATTAAGTCATGGCCATATCATTGATTATAAAGCTTTTAATTTTGTAGATGGTGAAGGTGTTAGAAATTCACTCTACGTAGCTGGATGTATGTTCCACTGTAAAGGGTGTTATAATACTGCTACATGGTCCTTTCGAGCCGGAATCCCTTATACAAAAGAGCTTGAAGATCAAATTATGAAAGATTTGGCACAACCTTACGTCCAAGGTTTAACGTTATTAGGTGGAGAGCCGTTCTTAAATACAGGTATTTTGCTGCCACTTCTTCAGCGTATCCGACGTGAATTGCCAGAAAAAGATATTTGGTCATGGACGGGGTATACTTGGGAAGAAATGATGCTGGAGACTCAAGATAAATTGGAGATGTTATCTTTGATTGATATTTTAGTGGATGGTAGGTTTGATCAAAGTAAGCGAAATTTAATGCTACAATTTAGAGGATCTTCAAATCAAAGAATCATTGATGTACAAAAATCTTTAAAAGAAGGTGAAGTCGTGATTTGGGAAGGATTAAACGATGGTGACAATAGTTATGAACAAGTCAAACGAGATGATTTACTTTAGTGTCAAAAATTAACTTTTAAATAGAAATTGAAAGTTATGTTTATCCACAGCTTGTTTATAAGTATTTGACAGTCTGTGACAAGATGTTGACGTTTATTATTGTTAATTTAACAAGTATTTTTGAAATCTAAAGGTATATAAAATGACATTAATGTTAAGTAATCAACTTTATATAAACAGATTATCCTCTGTCTATCCCCATAGTTATCCACAAGTTGTTGATAACAATTATTTTTTGTTAATATTATTTGAAACCTTGATATAGAGAGGTTTTTAGACCTTACAAGTTTGTCAAAAAGCAAGAGATACGATTATCTCTTGCTTTTTGTGTGAATAAATTGTGGATAAATAGTTACTTAAGTCTGTTTTTTAACAAAAGTTAATTGCTTAGAGTCTGAGAGTTCATTATCATAACAGAAGCCATCAAAGCGTAATTGCTTTAAGTGTTCTAGAGTTTGGCAATTATTTTCCATCATAGCAGTTAAACACTTTCCTCTTGCTTTTTTTGATATGGTAGAGTGGGTTTTTAATTGGCCATCTCGATCTTCAATAAAGTTAAGATGTATTAGTTTTTGACGCTCTTTAGGAGAAAAGACGGTTTCAAATTCATTAGAAAGCAAAGAAACCATAATGTCATCTGACTGCATAAAAGTATCGTAATTTTCACGCCAAAAAACTTTAAGAGAGTTATTGTTGATTTTGATTTTAGTGTTAAAATCTAAACGATGAGGGGATATTAGTGTCATAGCAGGAATGATGCCATAAAGAGCACTAGTAATAAAAACAGAATTTTCCATAAATTGTGCTTCACTTATGGATAAGTTGTGCCTTTTGATATTGCGGTACATAAGACCGTTGAATAACTTAATAGCAGGATTCAGAGTAAGTTGTTTACATTTAAAATCTTGCCATCTTTGAGCCTCACAACGAGCTGCACTTGTATTAATTCTGTAGATATCCTCTAAGTCTGAAACAGTTAAAGTAGAAAAATAATCAATTATAATTTGCGTTTGTGCACTCAGTTTAGGCCTTGCAATGTTTTGACACACTTTCATTTCTTTTGCAGTTGGGATCAAAATTTTTATCATATTGACATTATGTAAAATGAAGAGGCAAAAGTCAAGTAATGGTTAATTCTCTGGTTTTAGAACAACTTTAATTCGGATGCCATCAAAATCTTCAATAATATAATAATGATCTTGTTTTTCAAGGAAAGTCAGTTGGTAAAGTTGCGCTTTTTTTAAGCTATCTCTAAAAAGGTTGTCATCATTGTAAGCAATTGTCAATAAGAAAATTCCGGGTCTATCTTCTTGGTTTTTAGAAAGATTTGGACCAGCCCAATTATTAAAGGCTAGATGATGATGGTAGTTGCCGGATGCAATCCAACTAGCTGTCGGGATTGCAAATTTCTCATCAAAGCCAAAAACATTTTGATAGAGTTTTGAGCTAATCTTAGCATCTTTAACACTCAAATGAATATGACCAATACGAGTTTTTTCAGAAAGCTTATAATTATTAGGAACGTTGACAAGGCTGTCAAGTAAATTGTCAATATCTAGTCTTTCAGTAATACCAATAATTTGTCCACTCTCTCTGATATCCCACATAGAGATATCCTTATCATTATAAATTTCGATTCCATTACCTTCAGGATCACTTAGATAGATAGCATTGCTATAGCCATGGTCAGCTCCACCCTCTAGAGGGATATGCTGAGATAATAAATGATTTAGAGCTAGACTGAGATGGTATTCATCTGGTACTAAAATAGCAGTGTGATAAAGGCCATAGGTACTATGCTTTTCAAGTTCAGTTTTTTCAAGGATAATAAGAGGGATTTTTTGATTTACCCCTAGTAAGGCTCTAGTGCTGGATTTGTCAATAACAGTTAACCCAATGATATCGCTATAGAAGTTTACGAGGTTTTCGAGGTCATTTACTTTTAAGGTGATTGATTCAATGGAATGATTGGCTTTGTATGGATACGGCATAGTTAATCCTCCTGTTATTACTATATAGTAACATATTACACCGTTCATTGAGAGAAATAAACTAATTTGTTTTGAAATATAGCTTATATTAGTAGTCTCATTAGACCAGACGAAGTTTATTTGCGAAACAAAAATTTAAGTGTTAGACTAAAGTAAGCGCGTACAATTATATTTTGGAGGATAATATGGTAAGGCTAATATTTAGTGATATTGATGGTACTTTAATTAACAGTAATTTTAAAGTAACACCTAAGACACGGCAGGGAATTAAACAAATAGTAGCTCAAGGGGCTACTTTCGTTCCCATATCAGCTAGGATGCCTGAGGCAATTACTCCGATTATGGAACAAATTGGAATAGATTCTTATATTATTTCCTATAATGGGGCTTTAATACAAGATATGCAACAAAAAACAATTGCTTCCCACACAATGGATGGTCAAGTTGCCTTACAAGTTTGTTCTTATGTAAGCAAGCATTATTCGAAAATTGCATGGAATGTCTATCGTTATCATGAATGGTATTCCTGTGATAAAGAAAATGAGTGGGTCCAAAAAGAGGAGGAGATTGTTGGTTTACAATCTAAAGAGATGAGTTTGATGGAGTTAGAGAAGCAAGATAGGATTCATAAACTTCTCTTGATGGGAGAACCATCTCTGATGGGAGAATTGGAGAACACTTTGAAAGCTCAATATCCACATTTATCAATCGCACAATCTGCTCCTTACTTTATTGAAATAATGGCTCCAGGTATTGAAAAAGGAAAATCTGCTAAAACTTTAGCAGACTATTTAGATATTTCTCTTGCAGACTCTATTGCGTTTGGTGATAACTATAATGATTTAAATCTGCTTGAAATTGTGGGTAAAGGTTTTGTCATGGCGAATGCTCCTAAAGATTTACAAGAGAGAATTGGAAATGTAACTCAGGATAATGATAACGATGGTATTTATTATGCTTTAGTAGAGTATATGGAAAATTAAGGATAGCAAATCTAAATTTCTTTAAAAGCGTGTTATATCAACGAATGACTATTATTTAAATTATCTATCTAACAAGAATTTTCAAAAAAATCAAATTTAACTATTGACAATTATTTTTAAATGACGTAAACTTATAGGCAACCATAAACAAGGAGAGAATAATATGTTAATCAAATCGTCTATTATTAAACAAACAAATACTTATTATTACTTTAGTTTCTTTAGATAGACGTTTGTAGCCTCAAGGATACAAACGTCACGCAAAGTTTGTATCTATGAAGCTAAAGCATTTTATGATGAAAGCAGAGCCGATTAGATCATTTCAATAATCTAGTTGGCTAAGGCAATATTTTTTCGTCCTCTCGTGCACAGAGGAATTGAGAGAAATAATTAACCAACTAGATGTAGGGTCTAGTTGGTTTTTTGTTTTATGGAAAATTTGATGGTATTACAAGGAGACAGTAATGAAAAAAATAACAAAGATGGTAATTAGCAGCGTTTTAGCAACTGTTCTGATGACAGCTTGTTCACAATCTTCTCAAAATGGTCAATCTGATGTAAAACATATTGGTATTTTACAATATGTAGAACATCCCTCTCTAACTGCCACTAGAAAAGGATTTATAAAAGAATTAGCTAAAGAAGGCTATAAAGATGGCAAAAATATCAAAATTGAGTATAAGAATGCTCAAGGGGATCAGTCAAATATCCAATCAATTTCTGAAAAACTCATTAAAGATAATAAATTAGTATTGGGAATTGCGACTCCGGCGGCTCAATCGTTGACAACTGTGTCAACAGAAACACCTATTTTGTTTACAGCAGTGACAGATCCGGTATCAGCCGAATTAGTAAAATCAATGAAAAAACCTGAAGGTTTAGCGACTGGTACAAGTGACATGTCTCCAATTAAAAAGCAAGTATCCCTTTTGAGAAAAGTAATGCCTAAGGCTAAACGTGTTGGTATTATGTATACCACTAGCGAGCGTAACTCAGAAGTTCAGGTAAAACAAGCAAAAAAGATCTTCCAAGAGGCGGGGATTAAAACAAGTGTTAAAGGTATTTCTTCCACTAATGATGTACAAGATACTGCTAAGAGTTTAATGTCTAAAACAGATGTTCTTTTTGTACCAACAGATAATATTATAGCCAGCTCAGTAACGCTGTTAGGGAATCTATCGAAAGAATTAAAAGTGCCTGTTGTGGGAGGTTCAGCAGATATGGTACCAAGTGGTTTGCTCTTTTCTTATGGGGCTGATTATGAGGCTTTAGGTCGTCAAACAGCAAGACAAGCTGTTAAAATCCTCAAAGGTAAAGACGTCGCTAAAGTTCCTTCAGAATATCCTCAAAATCTAAAAGTAGTAGTTAATGAAGATATGGCAAAAGAGCTTGGAATTGATGTTTCAAGTATTAAAAATAATAAATAATCAGAAAGGTATTGTATGTTAGATATTATCTTATCCGGAATTTCGCAAGGATTACTTTGGTCAATTATGGCAATTGGCGTGTTTATCACTTTTCGTATCTTAGACATAGCCGATCTCTCTGCAGAAGGGGCTTTCCCTATGGGGGCTGCAGTTTGCGCCTTATGTATCGTTAATGATATTAATCCAATTGTGGCAACCATAGCGGGCATGTTAGGTGGTATGTTGGCAGGACTAGTATCGGGTTTTCTTCATACTAAAATGAAAATACCAGCCCTCCTCACAGGTATTATTACGTTGACAGGACTTTACTCTATTAATTTACTTGTTTTAGGAAGATCAAACGTCTCTTTTGCTCTCAAAAATACTTTGGTTACAATGGTAACAAGATTAGGTTTAAATAAACTTTCAGCAGTTTTATTAATTGGAATTGTTTGTGTAGGCTTGGTTATCTTAATTTTGTATCTCTTTTTAAATACCCAACTAGGATTAGCTCTAAGAGCGACAGGTGATAATGAGGCTATGGGACAAGCCAATAGTATTAAAGTAGATCGGATGAAAATGCTAGGATATATGATTGGGAATGGCCTGATTGCTTTATCTGGTGCACTTTTAGCGCAAAATAATGGCTATGCAGATTTGAATATGGGAGTGGGCACAATCGTTATTGGATTAGCTTCAATTATCTTGGCAGAAGTAATGATAAAATACTTACCTCTTGGCAAAAGGTTATGGTCAATTGTATTAGGTTCTGTTTTATACCGTATGATTATTGTTTTCATATTAACAACCGATATTGATGCACAGATGATAAAGTTGGTTTCAGCAATTTTGTTGGCTCTCATTTTGTATGTCCCAGAATTACGAGCTAAACTAGGAGTAAAAACCTCTAAATCGCTTACAAAGGAAGGATAAGAACATGTCATTACTTGAATTAGTCAATCTGCACAAAACTTTTGAAAAAGGAACTGTCAATGAGAACCATGTTTTACGTGGTTTAGATTTAACGATTGAAGACGGTGATTTTATTTCAGTAATTGGAGGTAACGGTGCAGGAAAATCAACCCTCCTTAACTGTATTGCTGGTCTAATCTCTATTGATCAGGGGGCAATCACATTAGACAACCAATCAATTACTAAAGACTCTGTAGAAAAACGGTCTAAGGATATTAGTCGAGTCTTTCAGGATCCTAGAATGGGAACTGCAACAAATTTGACGATTGAAGAAAATATGGCAATTGCACATAAAAGAGGCAATAAGCGTCACATTTTTAGACAGTCAGTGACTGACGATGACCGTCAACTATTTAAAAAGTCTCTATCACAATTAGGTCTAGGCTTAGAAAATCGAATGAAGACTGATGCTGCATTTTTATCTGGAGGTCAGCGTCAAGCCCTCACGTTAGCTATGGCAACTCTTGTTCGTCCCAAATTATTATTACTGGATGAACATACAGCGGCTCTAGATCCCAAAACTAGCGATATGGTTATGGAATTAACACAGAAAGTGATAGAAGAACAACGATTGACAGCCTTAATGATTACACACAATATGGAACATGCCATTGCTTATGGTAATCGTCTCGTGATGCTCTATCACGGGAAAATTGTTGTTGATGTTAAAGGAGAAGCAAAGAGAAACTTAACAGTTGCAGAATTAATGGAACTTTTCCATAAAAACTCAGGTCAACAGTTGATAGATGATGCCCTTGTCTTAGGTTAAAATATAAATTTCTCTAGTGAATGGACAGGATAACTAGGGAAATTTTTCTTGTTTGAAACGTGCCTTTTCTCTTGACTAATTCTGACCAAGTGATAGAATAGTTTTTGTAGTTAGCACTCTCTGTATAGGAGTGCTAAAAAATCAAAATATATCTCGTATGGAGGTTCGTTTATTATGTTAAAACCATTAGGTGATCGTGTGATCATTTCGTTTGTTGAAACTGAAGAGAAATCTGTCGGTGGTTTTGTTCTTGCAGGAGCAAGCCATGATGCGACAAAGACAGCCAAAGTTCTTGCTGTGGGTGACGGTATTCGTACCTTAACAGGGGAATTAGTTGCACCTAGCGTTGCAGAGGGTGATACTGTTTTAGTCGAAAATGGTGCTGGTTTGGAAGTTAAAGACGGTAACGAAAAAGTGACAGTTGTTCGTGAAAGTGACATTGTTGCTGTCGTTAAATAGGTTTTATTAAGCAAGAAAGGATATAGGCCTATTAGAGAAAAGTTGCTTTGTAAAGAAAGTAGACTTTGTTAAATTTTAGGCCTGGGTATTAAATTATGGCAAAAGATATTAAATTTTCAGCAGATGCCCGCTCAGCAATGGTGCGTGGTGTTGATATTTTAGCTGATACAGTCAAAGTAACATTAGGTCCTAAAGGCCGTAATGTTGTTCTTGAAAAAGCATTTGGTTCGCCTTTAATTACAAATGATGGTGTGACAATTGCTAAAGAAATTGAGCTAGAAGATCACTTTGAAAATATGGGAGCTAAACTTGTGTCAGAAGTGGCTTCAAAAACTAATGATATTGCAGGGGATGGCACTACAACTGCTACTGTTTTGACCCAAGCTATTGTACGGGAAGGTCTTAAAAATGTAACTGCAGGGGCGAATCCGATTGGTATTCGTCGTGGTATTGAAACAGCTGTTTCAGCAGCAGTTGAAGAGCTAAAAGAGATTGCACAACCAGTTTCAGGCAAAGAAGCTATTGCTCAAGTTGCAGCTGTGTCTTCACGTTCTGAAAAAGTTGGGGAATATATTTCTGAAGCTATGGAGCGCGTGGGTAATGATGGTGTTATCACTATTGAAGAATCGCGAGGTATGGAAACAGAGCTTGAAGTTGTAGAAGGAATGCAGTTTGACCGTGGGTACTTGTCACAGTATATGGTAACTGATAACGAGAAAATGGTCTCTGAACTTGAGAATCCGTATATCCTTATTACAGATAAGAAAATTTCAAATATCCAAGAAATTTTACCATTATTAGAAGAGGTTCTTAAAACAAATCGTCCATTGCTAATCATCGCTGATGATGTTGATGGAGAAGCTCTCCCAACGCTTGTTCTTAATAAAATTCGTGGAACTTTCAATGTCGTAGCTGTTAAAGCGCCTGGATTTGGTGATCGTCGTAAAGCCATGCTGGAAGATATTGCTATCCTAACAGGAGGAACTGTCGTTACTGAAGACCTTGGTTTAGACTTAAAAGATGCTACTATGCAAGTTTTAGGACAGTCTGCTAAAGTAACAGTAGATAAAGATTCTACTGTTATTGTCGAAGGTGCCGGTGACTCATCAGCAATTGCTAATCGCGTAGCTATCATTAAGTCACAGATGGAGGCTACAACTTCTGATTTTGATCGTGAAAAATTACAAGAACGACTTGCCAAGTTAGCCGGTGGTGTAGCAGTAATTAAAGTTGGTGCAGCGACTGAAACAGAATTAAAAGAGATGAAACTTCGCATCGAAGATGCGTTAAATGCAACGCGTGCTGCAGTTGAAGAAGGTATTGTTTCAGGTGGAGGTACGGCTCTTGTGAACGTTATTGAAAAAGTAGCGGCACTGAAACTTAATGGTGATGAGGAGACTGGACGTAATATTGTTCTTCGTGCTCTCGAAGAGCCTGTTCGTCAAATTGCTTACAATGCTGGATATGAAGGTTCAGTTATTATTGAACGTTTAAAACAGTCTGAAATTGGTACAGGATTTAATGCGGCTAATGGAGAATGGGTAGATATGGTTACCACAGGTATCATTGACCCTGTCAAAGTAACACGTTCTGCACTTCAAAATGCGGCATCTGTAGCAAGTCTTATCTTGACTACAGAAGCAGTAGTAGCAAATAAACCTGAACCAGAAGCTCCTACAGCTCCTGCAATGGATCCATCTATGATGGGTGGCTTCTAATCACTAACTTATCACAACATAAAACTCCCCTTTGTTAAAGGGGAGTTTTATGTTGTGATAATAGAGATATGATAGTCACTACCACTTGCGGTAAGAAGATCATAAGGATAGGCCATCCAATATTTGCCAGTAGTGGGAGGAAAAAAAGTAGCAAAACAATGATTGCTATTATCTTAGATTGAGATTGATAAGCTAAGAATTGAATTATGGCTAATAGAATTAAGTAACTAATAAGTATAAATAACATAGCAAAGAGCATTCCGTACCCAGCACCCATTGACGGTTCCTTTGGAGGGGCTAGAAAATAACTTAACTTAAAATAAGCGCCAACTATTAGGCCCATAATTAATTCGGTAAAAGTTATGAAAAAAGCAACTTTTAATAGTCTATTTTGCATAGGCTTGTCTCCTTAATGAGAGGTAATGGACAATTCAAAGTGCTCAATGGGAACGTAATGCTTATTACACATTAGTATTTTCTCTTGGTTAAAAATTGTTTCTTGTATTAATATGAATTGTCCATGATCGGATAGGGTATATTTGGTTGCTGAAAAATTGCCAGATGTCGCATATCCCAAATGGCTTTGTGAGTGGCTTGATATGCCTTCTTGATAGATACCTTCTTCAATGAAGTTTAACAACTGTTTAGTATCATGTAAAGAAATCTCAGCATCTGAAATAAGTTCGATAGGGATAAAAGAAAGTGTGTAAGCTAATGGTCCATCATCGGTGTGGTACCAACGATCAGCAATAACAACTACAGGGGTTTCTTGTTTAAGTGAAGCTGTGATAGCTTCTGCAGGAACCTCTACACGAAATTCTAATTCCACTTCTGTAATTTTGGAAGTTAGACAAGTTTTAATAGGGTGTTGTCTATTTTCGTAACCGTTTTCAGACAAGTTGCTAGAATTTTCTCTAATGAAATTACCTTTTCCTCTGATATTTTTAACCAAATGGTCTTCTTGTAATAGTGCTAATGACTTTCGTAAAGTAGCTCGACTAACATTAAGTTGCCCTGCTAATTCGGGCTCAGAAGGCAATTGCATTCCAGGAGAATAAGTACCGTCTTGGATCATGTTAAAAATCTTATTGTAGACTTGCACATGCTTTAGTTTATTTAGTTTATTATTTAGTTCATTTTTAGGCATTGTAACCTCCGTATACAAGTTAGTTTAATTGAAAAAATTAGAAAAATCAAGTTAAAAAATAAAACGTTTTCTTTCGATAAAAGCGTTTACAAAGGTTGTCTTGTATGTTATTATACAAGTGTAAAAAAATAGACAAGACATTAAGGAGGTCTTTATCATGCAGAATTATTCAGGTGAAGTCGGATTGCAATATCACCTACAGATTCGTCCAGGTGATGTAGGTCGTTATGTTATCATGCCAGGTGATCCAAAACGTTGTGCAAAAATTGCAGAACATTTTGATAATGCAGTTCTTGTAGCAGACAGCCGTGAATATGTTACTTATACAGGTACATTAAACGGTGAAAAAGTCAGTGTTACTTCAACTGGTATTGGTGGTCCATCAGCGTCTATTGCGATGGAAGAATTGAAACTCTGTGGCGCTGATACCTTTATCCGTGTTGGAACATGTGGTGGTATTGACCTTGATGTTAAAGGCGGAGACATCGTTATTGCAACTGGAGCTATCCGTATGGAAGGTACAAGTAAAGAATATGCTCCGATTGAATTTCCTGCTGTAGCTGACTTGGAGGTAACGAATGCTCTAGTTAATGCAGCTAAAAAGCTTGGTTACACAAGTCACGCAGGAGTAGTTCAATGTAAAGATGCATTTTATGGACAACATGAGCCAGAACGTATGCCAGTTAGTTATGAATTATTAAATAAATGGGAAGCATGGAAACGTCTGGGAACAAAAGCGTCTGAAATGGAATCTGCAGCTCTTTTTGTAGCAGCAAGTCATCTAGGAGTTCGTTGTGGATCAGATTTCCTTGTTGTTGGTAATCAAGAACGCAACGCTTTGGGTATGGATAACCCAATGGCTCATGACACAGAAGCAGCTATTCAAGTTGCTGTTGAAGCACTCCGCACACTTATTGAAAATGATAAATCACAATAAGCGAGGTTTTGGAAGTCATCATGCAATTTATTTATAGTATTATTGGTATTTTATTGGTATTAGGAATTGTGTATGCAATTTCTTTCAATCGTAAGAGTGTTTCTCTAAGTTTAATTGGAAAAGCTCTTATCGTTCAATTCATTATTGCGCTAATCTTAGTACGTATCCCACTAGGCCAACAAGTTGTTAGTGTTGTTTCAACTGGAGTTACTAAAGTAATCAACTGTGGTCAAGCTGGTTTAAATTTTGTGTTTGGTTCATTAGCAGATAGTGGAGCAAAAACTGGTTTTATTTTCGCCATTCAAACGCTTGGTAATATTGTTTTCTTATCTGCCCTAGTTAGTCTACTTTATTATGTAGGAATCCTTGGATTTGTAGTAAAATGGATAGGTAAGGGTGTTGGTAAAATTATGAAATCCTCAGAGGTTGAGAGTTTTGTTGCCGTAGCTAATATGTTTCTTGGTCAAACAGACAGTCCAATTTTGGTTAGCAAATACCTAGGTCGTATGACTGATAGTGAGATAATGGTTGTGTTGGTATCAGGTATGGGAAGTATGTCAGTTTCTATTCTTGGTGGCTACATTGCATTAGGCATTCCAATGGAATATCTCTTGATTGCTTCAACAATGGTTCCTATTGGCAGTATTCTCATTGCTAAAATCTTATTGCCTCAAACAGAACCTGTTCAAAAAATTGATGACATTAAGATGGATAATAAAGGTAATAACGCCAATGTGATTGATGCAATCGCTGAGGGTGCAAGCACAGGTGCACAAATGGCTTTCTCAATTGGTGCTAGTTTGATTGCCTTTGTTGGTTTAGTTTCTTTGATTAATATGATGTTAAGTGGATTGGGAATCCGCTTAGAACAAATCTTCTCATATGTTTTTGCTCCATTTGGTTTTCTTATGGGATTTGACCACAAAAACATTCTTCTAGAAGGAAACCTTCTTGGAAGTAAGTTGATTTTAAATGAGTTTGTTTCGTTCCAACAATTGGGTCACCTAATCAAATCTTTAGATTATCGTACAGCATTGGTAGCAACTATTTCACTTTGTGGTTTTGCTAATTTATCAAGTTTAGGTATTTGTGTTTCAGGTATTGCTGTTCTTTGTCCAGAGAAACGTGGCACCCTAGCTCGACTTGTTTTCCGTGCAATGATTGGTGGTATTGCTGTAAGTATGCTTAGCGCCTTTATCGTCGGTATTGTAACTCTATTCTAAAAGTTGACAAAAGAAAGAAGGATAGTAACGTGGAAGTAAAAGATATTTTAAAAACGGTAGACCATACTTTGCTAGCAACAACAGCAACATGGCCAGAAATCCAAACAATTTTAGATGATGCAATGGCTTATGAAACAGCTTCAGCATGTATTCCAGCCTCTTACGTCAAAAAAGCAGCAGAGTACGTTTCAGGTAAATTAGCTATTTGTACTGTTATTGGGTTCCCAAATGGCTATAGTACAACTGCAGCGAAGGTTTTTGAATGTCAAGATGCTATTAAAAATGGTGCTGATGAAATTGACATGGTCATTAATTTGACAGACGTTAAAAATGGGGATTTTGATACTGTTGAAGAAGAAATTCGTCAAATCAAGGCTGCATGTCAAGACCATATCTTAAAAGTTATCGTTGAGACATGTCAATTAACTAAAGAAGAACTTATCGAACTTTGTGGAGTTGTCACACGTTCAGGTGCAGACTTTATTAAAACCTCTACTGGTTTTTCGACAGCAGGTGCTACATTTGAAGATGTTGAAGTGATGGCAAAATATGTCGGCGAAGGTGTTAAAATTAAGGCAGCAGGTGGAATCTCATCATTGGAAGATGCTGAAAAATTTATTGCTTTAGGAGCTTCACGCTTGGGTACTAGCCGTATCATCAAGATTGTTAAGAACCAAAAAGTTGAAGAAGGCACTTATTAAATAATATAAAGGAAATAGGAAGGATGCTGGTCTGACTTCCTATTTTCAATTGATAAAGGAGAAGTTATGTCACAATTTGATCGCATTCACTTAGTTGTCTTAGATTCAGTGGGTATTGGAGCGGCACCAGATGCCAATGATTTTGTCAATGCAGGAGTTCCTGATGGT